>ERZ826764.445-NODE-445-length-59670-cov-4.831854_pt1 | contig 59670 bp, 47 predicted proteins | sample MGYA00519870_ERZ826764 | MGnify/ENA primary metagenome ERZ826764 (study PRJEB31778, sample SAMEA3449239) | human gut metagenome | biome: human gut; feature: human-associated habitat; material: faeces | place: United Kingdom | collected 2010/2012 ... | reverse complement strand
ATCAAACAAGCCGGATTGGAGTCTTACGCAAATATTCCGTATAGAACTACTGCCAGTCCTACTATCCAAACATAATATGAAAAATAACTTAATTTTTTGCTGGACACAATTTTTATCATTGATTTAATAGCTATCAATCCTGAAACAGCAGCTACAGCCATACCTACTAAAACAGGTCCCAATTGAGACATGTCCATGCCGGCTTTTATTGCTGCCGGCGCTTCCATTACAGCTGAGCCGAGAATTGAAGGGATGGAAATTAAAAATACAAACTTTACAGCAAATTTTCTGTCTAAATTGCATATTAAACTTCCAAACAAAGTCGAACCGGACCTGGAAATACCCGGGCATATGGCTACACCCTGGACAAATCCGATGAATAAAGCATTGCGATAATTCATCTGTTTGATTCCTCTGTTGGAGTCACCCATTCTTTCAGCTATGACCAGCAAAAATCCCGTTATTATCAGCCCTACACCGATAGGAACAACAGAATTGTACAAGCTGTTAAAGAAATCATTAAACAATACGCCCATTATCCCTGTCGGAATTGTTGCCACGATTATCATTACTCCCAGCTTTCTCACCGGTCTTTCATCAAGTCTCAAGCCTTTGCCTGTAAATAAATCTTTGACGGTCAATACCAGTTCTACCAGGAGTTCCCAAATATCTTTCCAATATACGATGAAAACTGAAATAAGCGTTCCTACGTGAAGCAACACTGCGAAAAGAAGAACATTGTCTTCTTCAATTCCAAAAAACTGCTGTAATAAAGCCAAATGGCCGGAACTGCTTATGGGCAAGAATTCTGCCAAACCTTGTACTAAACCTAAAACAACAGATTCAAAATACGACATAATCTCTCTCCTTATTTTTTCTTTATATATCCCTTTGAAACGAGCGTTTCAGCGCATAGCACAGCCCCTCCCGCTGCGCCTCTTATGGTGTTGTGGGAAAGACCGACAAATTTATAATCATAGACGCTGTCTTCTCTGAGTCTTCCAATGGAAATTCCCATACCCTTATCTCTGTTCACATCAGCTTTAACCTGCGGTCTGTCATCTTCTTCAAAATATTTGATGAACTGTAGAGGAGCCATAGGAAGGTTATGCTCCTGCGGAAATCCCTTATAACTTTCCAATTTTTCGATGAGCTGTTCTTTAGTAGGCTTCTTTCTGAATTTTACAAAAGCAGCAGCTGTATGTCCGTTCAAAACAGGCACTCTTATACATTGACATGTGATTTTAGGCTCTTCAGCTTTAACAATCTGCCCTTTTTCCAAATCTACCTTTCCCCATATTTTTAAAGGTTCCTGCTCACTTTTTTCTTCTTCACCGCCTATATATGGAATGATATTTTCAACCATCTCAGGCCATGAGTCAAAATCTTTTCCTGCTCCTGAAATAGCTTGATAAGTAGTTATTACACATTCATATGGCTCAAATTCCTGCCACGCGCTCAAAGCAGGCACGTAGCTTTGAATGGAGCAATTAGGTTTAACGGCTATAAATCCGTTTTTGGTCCCAAGCCGTTTCTTTTGTGCGTTTATTATTTCAAAATGATCGCAGTTAATCTCAGGTATGACCATAGGTACGTCGTCTGTCCACCTGTGAGCGCTGTTGTTGGAAACAACAGGAGTCTCCGTTTTGGCGTACTCTTCTTCTATAGCTCTGATTTCTTCCTTGGTCATATCTACAGCGCTGAATACAAAGTCTACCGTATCAGCTACAGCGTTTACGTCCCTCACATTCATTATCCTTATATCCTTAACTGCGTCCGGCATAGGGGTCTCAATCTTCCACCGTCCTCCTGCCGCGTCTTCATAACGAAGTCCGCTGCTTCTTTCGCTGGCGGCTATGGTAACTACCTCAAACCATGGGTGGTTGGCAAGCAGCGAAATGAAGCGCTGCCCCACCATGCCTGTTCCTCCCAAAATGCCTACTTTCAGTTTCTCACTCATAAAAATACCTCTCTATTAGAATTAATTTTATAATCAATAATCATAACAATTTATTTTATCACTTCTCCCCGGCGTTTTCAACAAAATAAGCCTAGATGAATATAATAATTTATAATCAATATATACTGAAAGGAAGTGTTAGATTGCCATTGTTTACAGGGGCTGCTACTGCCCTAATCACACCTTTCAAAGATGGAAAGATAGATTATGTTTCCATGGGAAAACTTATAGAATGGCAAATCAGCCAAGGTATAGATGCGCTTGTAGTATGCGGAACCACAGGAGAAGCTTCTACTCTTTCTCACCTTGAAAAAACACAGCTGGTCAAGTTCTCGGTAGATCTAACCGATGGCAGGGTTCCAATAATAGCCGGTGCAGGAGCAAATTCCACCAGCGAAGCTGTATGTCTTGCAAAAGACATGGAGGACGCCGGAGCTGACGGTCTTTTAATCGTCACTCCTTATTATAATAAATGTACAGACTCAGGTCTTATCGCCCACTATGAAACTATCGCCGATAAAGTTTCCATACCTATTATAATGTATTCTGTAGCCTCAAGAACCGGTGTAAACATCTCGCCCAGAATAGTAAAAATTTTGTCTGACCATCCTAACATCACAGGAATAAAAGAGGCTTCGGGCAATATTTCACAGATATGCGAAATAGCAGCATGTGTAAGCGATACATTCAGCCTGTATTCAGGCAATGACGACCAAACTGTGCCTGTTCTGTCTCTTGGGGGACTGGGCTGCATATCGACTGTTTCCAATATAATACCGGCCAGGTTTTCTGCAATGATTCACCAATATCTGAATGGACAATGCAAGGCGGCAGGTAAGGAGCAAGTAGCTCTCAAGCCGCTTATCGATGCCATCTTTATGGAAGTAAACCCTGTTCCTGTAAAAGCAGCTTTATCCATGATGGGCATGTGTTCAGCCGAATATCGGCTTCCTATGTGCCCTCCTACCAACAAAACTCAGTATCTGCTTTATGATACTTTGAAAGAGTTTGGGCTGGTTTAAACAGCGTTATATTCTTGCCGTAAAAGTGAAATTTTATTTTAAAAGGCCGGCGGATGACAAGAAGTTTCAAAAATTTTTATCCAATGTCATCTGTCGGCCTTTTAATTGTTTTCAGTTATAAATACTTGTGATACAATCATATAGAAATTTTATAAACGCGAGCAAAGGAGAATGCAACCGATGAATTCCACATGTAGTTTAGTTGTGCGCAAGGCAAAAATGTCAGACCTTTCTCAAATACTTGATATCTATGAATATGCTAGAAGATTTATGAAGGAAACAGGAAATCCCAATCAATGGGGCGATTCTCTGCCTCCGAAGGAACTGCTGATAAACGATATAGCTGACAAAAAACATCTCTATGTGGTCGTAGACAGTAAAGAAATTGAATGCATTTATGGCGTTTTCGCCTTCATTATAGGAAAAGACCCGGCTTACTCCGTAATAAAAAACGGTACATGGCTGTCTGAGGAATTGTATGGTACTTTACGCAGAGTTGCCAGTTCCGGCAAAATTCACGGTATCTTCAGCCAAATGGTTTCTTATTGTCGTCAACAAATCTCACATTTGAGAATCGATACTCACGAAGACAATAAAATAATGCAGCATTTGATAGAGAAAAACGGATTCAGCAAACGTGGCATAATTTTTAAAGACGATGGAAGTCCCCGTGTGGCTTTTGAGTACGTAAAGCTGTCTTAACTGGTAGCAGCGTTTTATGGCAAATCGCCCTTAAATATTTCCATATTTTCTATACGTCTGGCCGCTTCTTCAAGCCTCTCCTTTCCTTTTGTTTAATTTTTGTGTAAGTATATTCTTTGTTGTGAGCGTTGTAAACACATTTTTTAATAATTTATAAAATATTTCTGCAAAAAGCGAATACCCCGGGCTTTATATTATTGCCCGGGGCATTCAAACACACACTCTATCTTTTGCTTCTATACTATAATGATATAAGCCTTTTTAAATTTCACGCACCTTCTCTTTCCTTCTCCGTCTTATGGCTGTTCCGGTCATTCCTGCGGCTGACAAAGCCATCAGCATCAGATATATGACTAAAGAATCTGCCGCTGTATCGCCTGTTTTAGGACCATGAGGCTCTATAGGAGGCGTATATGTATTGACAAAGCCCGGATTTGAAATTTCATTTCCTTTTTCGTCCAAGTAAATTACCTGACTTACCAGCTTATTGTCAGCGTCTTTAGATATGCGGATCTCAATCGTTACAGTGCTGTCATCATATGTTATGAATTCACCGCCTTTGTTTATTTCATGAACCGTATATCTGTATACGTTCACACCGTCTTTTCCTTCTACATCCTCTGTGAAGTTCAAAGGCTCAAATGCTATTCTGCCGTCTTTGTCGTTGGTGGCTACCTTAATCACATTGCCTTCCTCGTCGCAAAGAATGAAGCTGAAATCTCCTCCTTTGAGTATACCGCCTTCATATGTCTTAGTCAGTTCTATGAGGGCGCTTGTCATCTCAGGAGCGGTGTATTCATTTCTGAAATACTGAGTTTCTGTAACGTCTTCGCCATTTTTGATGTAAGTCACCTTAGCAGCCAAAGTATTTTCTTCTGTCTTGGTGATTTCTACAGTTATGGCTATCTCATCAGCATCGTAGGTCACGCTCGGATTTTCAGCATTGACCTCTCTTACCGTATATTCATATGAGAGGACTCCTTTTTGAGGGTCTTCGCTGAACTTTATAGGAGCAAATAACACATGTCCCGTTTGGTCATTTGTTACGGTTTCAATGATATTGCCGTCTTTATCCAAAAGCTCAAACATGAAATCTCCGCCTTCAAGCTCATGACCTTCATATATCTTATCCATTTCAAATGTAACTTCTACAGGCTCAGGAGCGGTATAAAGGTTATTAACTGCCGGACTCTGACCCTCTCCCTGAGCCAGTATATTGCCGTTCTCGTCCCTGTACTCTACGGCAGCTACTTCCAGCTTGTTTTCCTGAGTCTTTACTACCGTAATTTCTGCTGTCACCTTAGAAGTATCGTAAGTAACGCTTGGATTATCTCCTACGATTTCACTTATCAAATAAGTGTATACTTTTTCGGAGCCTGCTTTAAGTCCAGGGTCTTCAGTGAACTGTATCTTTCCAAAGCTCATGGTCTCTTCTGCTGCATCAATCGCCGAAGTAGATACAGTCAGGTTCTCAGGAGCAGGTGCCCCATCTTGTGGTTCCACAACGAATTCAAATACGCTGTCTCCGAAGTTTATGTACTGGCCGTCTCCATCCATGAGGACTTTGCTTACCAAAAGCTCGGTTTCTGTAGGCTCAGGCAAGGTGTAGATGTTTTCGTATGATGCTTCATCTATTGGCTTACCATCTACTGTGTATGCAACCGATGCACTAAGCTTGTTGTGCTCATCCTTCGTTACGGTCACTGTTGCCTTTATCACAGTATCATCATAGGTTACGCTTGGATTGTCTCCTGCAGTCTCCCTTATCAGGTATACGTATTCCTTAGATGAGCCTGCTGTAATGCCAGGGTCTTCGGTGAACTCTATCAGACCGAAGCTCATATCCTTTTCTTCTGCAGCATCGCTCAACTTAGTGGAAATGCTGAGTTTCTCTGGCGCAGGCGCATTGTTCTGTGGATCTAAGGTGAAGTTGAATATGTTGTCTCCGAAGTCGAATGCTTCTCCTTCATCTGTTACAAAGCTCTTGTCCACAAACAGCTCTGCTGTCGTCGGCTCAGGCAAGGTGTAGATGTTTTCAATGGTCGGATTGGCATCTATCTTCGTCCCATCTTCTTTAAAATATTCGATCTTATCAACTTGCAAATCATTGTTAATATCTTTAATTATAGTAACCTCAGCCTTTATCTTAGACTTGCTGTAAGTTACTGATGGATTCCAGATAGCGTCCTTACCATTTACAGGTATCTTTTCTTTAATAATATAAGAGTATGTTTTGCCGCTAAGTCCTACGTCTTCTGTATATTCGATTTCTTCAAAATACATCTTTTCAAAAGATTTAGTAGAATCAGCAGTCTGAACCACTGTATGACGTGGAAGCGGTGCGTTATTCTCTGCTTCTATCTCGAAACTGAAAACATTTTGTCCGAACGCCTTTTCTTTCCCTTCACTATCAACATAGTTCTTGTTTATCTCCAGTACTGCCTTAATTGGATCAGGTTTTGTATAAACATTATTAAATGTCGGATTTGTAGTAAAGGTTTCATCTATGTACGTGGTCTCAGCAACAAGAACATTTTCTCTGTTCTTCGATACATTAACTATTACGGATATTTGCTCTTTGTCATAACTTATTGAAGGATCTGCACCTTTAATCTCTTCGATCGTATAACGATATTCACCTTCGCTGTCGTAGGTAATATTTCCGAAGGATATAGACTCGACTCCGGTTTGACTGCCGGATGAGTTCACAGTCTTTGTGTTTCCGGTAAGTACATCATCAGGCATAGGCGCTCCGTTTTGCCCTGTCAGCATGAATCTGAACTGATTTGCTTCTATGGCTCTCGCTTCTCCCTCACTGTCGTTGTACTCCTTTGTTACAGTAAAGTTGGCCTTTGCAGGTTTAGGTGCAGTATATGTATTCACAAATGTTGGATTTGCTGTTACATCTTGACCCTCTTTTTTGTATACTACCTGTGCAACGAGATCATTATCGATATTTTTCGTTACGTTAACATTTACGATGATGTCATTGCGATCATAGGTAATGGATGGATTTGTTCCAATTACTTCACTTATGGTATATGTATACGTTGCCCCTTCTACACCGACATCTTCCTTGTATTCTATTGGGCTGAAGGTGATAGATCCATCGGCTTTATTCTTTACTGTCTCCAACGCTATACCATCACTGTTTTTCAGCACGAATTCAAAGTCATCCGCCTTTAGTTCAGCGCCGGTATAGTCTTTATTGAGCTCAAATACCGCCTGAGTTCCGCCAGGTGCCGTATATGCGTTGGTGAATGCTATCTCGTTGGTTTGAGTCTCATCCTGACCATAGGTTATGCTCTTGACAGCTTTAAGTTGTCCCGTACCATCGTCATCGACTGTAAATCTCACTGTATAAACGGTATCATCATAGTTAAATGAATAATCCCTGCCATTTTCTTCGGATACAGTGTATTCAAATGTTCCTTTTTCGTCGAACACTAGGCCGTCAAAGGACCCAGTGACTTCGCTTCCATTAGATGGGGTGATTGTTATACTGTCAACCTTTTGATCATTTTCATCTTTCAGGACAAAGGTAAATGAGTCACCTTCTTTAAAGGTTCTTCCCGTAATGCTCTTTTTTACCTGGAGAGTTTCTTCAGTCGGTGTTACCTGAACATTGGTTATGGACATCTTTTCCTGCTGCCACTGTCCTTTATCACGGCTGTACTGTACCTGACTGTGAAGGTATCCTTCATCATCCTTTTGTATATCAACCTGGACGTAAATCTTTTCATCAGAATAGGTAATCTTCGGATCATTACCTTTTACTTCGCTGATCACAAATCCATGTACACCGACAGTGTCTTCATCAAAGGACAACGGAGCAAAGGATATATTTCCGTTTCCGTCATTCTTTGCTGTTACAGGCTCAAAGAGCCCCTCTTCTGACTCAAGAATGAAATCGAACTGATCCGCCTCCAATGTTCCTCCTGTCAGCATTTTTTCGGCTTCAAGGACGACATCTATAGGATATGATTTGTAAACATTCCTGAAATCCACTTGCAGAAGATCCTGTTGTGTGATGAATTCAGTGCTTAACCCTTCTGAATAATCTCCCTCGCCTATCTTCACGTAAGTATCATATTCTTCAGCGGCATTTTCTGTTATTTTTATTGAACTTTCGACATCTATTTCTTCAAATACAGCCTTTTGACCGCCTGTCAATGTAAATGTTCCGTCTCCTGATGTTGCAAAGATATCATTTTGTGCATCGTCATACACAGGTTCCCATACGTTACCGTCAGAAAGCTGATATATAGTGTAATTCGCGTTGCTCAGCGGTATATATGAACTGCTAGCCTCATCCCATATCTCTGCAGTAAATGTGAAGACATCTGAAGGATTACCGTATTCATTGGTTTTGCCTACGGCAAAGCTTCCGTCAACATATTGATTGGTAAACATGGCAACATTAGGGGCCATGTGTCCTTCAGCAGGAGTTCCTTCTTTCAGAGTTCCGCTTACAGGTTCGCTTCCTATATAGTTTCTGGCAGGATCCTCTGATATTTCATAAGCAGCATCCACTTCAAGACCTGTTATATAGATTCTTCCGCCTCCTTTTATCTGCACTTTACCGTCATCTGTGCTGTAAATGCCTTCTTTATTGCCTTCTTCGTTGAAAACGGTATACTGCCCGGCAAAAGGATTGCCGTCTATCATTACATTAAATGTAAAGACATCATTTACACTGCCTCCGTCACGGACTTTGCTTATTTCAAGCGATGCATCCTTACTGAACACATTGGTAAATTCAAGACTTTGAAGTCCGTCAATAACAGTGCCGCTTGCCGTGCCTTCTCCGGTTGTCACTTCAGGTAAATCCTCATATTCCGGTGAAAAAGTGCTCACATAAGGTATGCTCTTTGTATAACCGGCAGTATCTGCTTCTGTTATTTCGTATTGACTGCCTACCGGCAGAGGTACTTTCGCTTTCTGGTCTCCTTTCAGAACGATATTACCGTCGGTTGCTGTCCGTTCTTCCTCTATCTCGCCCTGTATCAGCGTATATGTTCCGTTATACGGCTGTCCGTCTACATTCAATACAAAGTTGAACTGATCATTTGCTGCTCCGCCTATATTCACTTTGCTGAACATCAAATCCGAATAGAGTTTCACGTTAGTGAATACCTCATGATTTTCTCCGGTCTCTATTATTCCTGCTGTTATAGATACCTGCTCGTCATAATCCATTCTGTCTTCTTCGGTTATCTGATAATCATAGCCGGTCGGTATTCCTTCGATTACAGCTCGTTGTCCGCCTGTCAATTTAATAACACCATCAGCAGTCTGACCTTCTGTCTCCTCTTCGCCTGTCACAATGTTGTAGCTTCCGCTGTAAGGCATTCCATTTATCAATACGTTGAATGTAAACTCATCGGAAGAAGAACCGCCGACTTGTTGCTTTTCAAAGCTTAGACTGTTGGTATTTCTCGTGTTTTCAAATAACGCAAAGTTACCTGTCTCTATGATAATACCGTTGGCACCTTCTGCCTTGGTTTGAGTATATTTATCATTTTCTTTTTCCGTAATGGTATACTCTGTTCCCACAGGAATATCTTTCAGTGTCGCTGCTTGATTGCCTTTAAGCCGTACCACACCGTCAGTTATCATCACGTCTTCACCGGTCTCTCCACCATCTGCCTCGTACAGGAGGTAGGAACCTGAATAAGGCGTAAACTGACTGCTTCCCGGCATCTTAACCAAAACATCAAATTCAAAGGTGTCTTCACTGTCTCCGCCTATGGCGTTTTTCATTATCGTAAGACCTATTCTCTTGACAGTGTTGGTGAAAGATACCTCGGAAGTCTGGCCTTTTACGATTACACCTTCTCTGAACCTTTCGTCAGACACGTAATCATCGCTGGCCAGCTCTTCAACCACATAAGGTAAATCAGGGTCTATGCCTTCTATGACTGCTCTTTCGCCGCCTTTCAGCTGCAGCTTGCCGTTGGTCATAGACTTGGTTGTGGTAGTTCCACCACTTATAAGCTTATATTCGCCGTTATACAAAGTACCGTTGATGTTAACACTGAAATCAAACACATCATTAGGGTCTCCGCCTATGTTGGTTTTAGAGATTTCCAGCTGACCACCATTAACTCTGTTTTCTACTGTAACAGTTTTATTGGCGTTTATCGTCACTTCCCTCGTGCTGTTATTATTAAAGCCACTGTATGTTGCTGTATACAGACCTTTTTCATCTATTTCTGTGACACGGAACTTGGTACCCGTAGGAACATCCCGGATAGTTAATTTTTCATCAGGGGCTATCTCTACGTATCCATTAGTTGTATTAAATGTTCCTATACTCGTAACAGAAGATGTAAGAGAGCCTGAATAAGGCACCCATGCGCTCTTGTCAACATCATACTCTTCTATAAACAGCTTGAAGCTGCGATTTATGTCGTCTCCAAAGCCATTACCATTAAAACGTTTCTGTATAGCAAAATCATATTCGGACTGACTTCTGGTGTTGGTAACAGTAAAGGATCTGCCACTTATCCAGTCATAAACCCCCTGCCAAGTGCTTTTCATTGCACCGCTTCCGCCTGAATCGATTATAATGTTGGATAAAGGAGCGTTCGCATTAATATTAGGTTTCATGCCCTGAGGTATATTCCATTCGCCAATACGCAATTCTGCACTATATGGAATTGTTGACCCTTTGTGTTTAACAAGCTTTTCCGTTTTTATAAGCAACTGCTCGTACACTTTAATTGGAACTATGCTGAATTTAAATGTTTCCTGGCCAGGAATATGACTATATACATCACCTTTTATTTGGCGCACCTGGTATTCTGAGGCTGTAACCTGTCTTATCTCTCCTGTTCTTAAGTCTCTAATGTACATGTAATTTCTGCCTATTTCCGAATCACCTATATCTTGTCCTTCTGGATCAGGATACATACCCCAGAACACATGAGCAGAAGATGTAACGCCTATATAATAATCCCTGTCATAATCAACATCATCATATGAATCCACCTCTTTGTTAATAGTATAATATCCCTTATTGCTTTCCGTAGCATTTATATATTCGACTTCCAAAGGTGAACTTCCTTCAGCTATTGTCCCTTTATAATTTTCCGGAATTACTACATGATAATTATTGTCTCTAATCTCAATAACTTCGTAATCAGCTCCCACCGGAAGATTTCCAATAGAAGCATATTGATTATGCCCTACTTCTATTGTGCCGTTAGTAGTGGTTTTAGATGTATATGTTCCATCGCTGTTGTAAACTCTATAGCTCAGATTTGTAACGAGAATATTGTCCACGTACAGATTGAAACCGAAAGTCTGATTGGTTGTAGTTCCCACTACTTTTTTGTGTATCTGAAGTTCCCGAGTCTTTTCCATGGTGTTGGTAAACACCGCTTCCGAACCGGTTCCTACTACACCCTCAGCGTTTTGTGATGTAATGGCATAGTCATACTTGTCGTTCTCGTTTGGAATCTCTTCTACCTTATATTCTGTTCCCTTAGGCAGTCCGTCAAAATACGCCTTGGACGAAGCCGTCAGCATAAAAGTACCGTCCGGTGTATATCTGGAAACAGAGCTTCCTGTTATATCTCCTGTAGGATAATACAGATAGTTACCCATATAAGGTTTTCCGTCAACTGTAAGCCTGAAAGTGAAGTGGTTTTCATGAGGGATGTCAGGATTTATACCAGCCACTTCTTTGGACACAACAAGTCCTTCAGTCTGCAGTTCGTTGGTAAAGCTGATTTCTCCGGTAGTCTGAGCAAACTCGCCGGAAGCCTTCCTGCTGTCATTATCAACGTTTATATTTTCGCTTGCGGAAACCGTCGTGAGATATCTCACCATTTGTTCTTCTGCCACTTCAAAGGTTTGACCCAGGCCTCCATGTATAAGCGCTGTCTCTCCTCCTCTGATGGTTATCTTTCCGTCGTGAGTTTCTTTGGCCACACCGTCCACATAATAGAATCCGTCATATGGCTCACCCTCTACAGATACATTAAAAGTAAATATGTCATTCTTGAAGAGAGAATTGCCTAGGTACTCTTTTTCTATGCGCACGTATCCCTTTTCTTTTTCATTGACAAATGAAGCAACGTTCTCATCTGCATCAACTGAAAGCACCCCGGCGTTTCCTTCAGATGAGACAGTAAAGCTTTCTTCGCTTACCTCACGGACAGAATAGATAGTTCCGCTGTTAATGTTTTCAATCACAGCCTTGTCGCCGTGTCCTATGAGGATATATCCGTCAGAATCCTTAGTATTCTTTTCTGTTTCTGCTCCCTCACTGTCTATAACTTTATATGTTCCGGCAAAAGTATTTCCGTCCAGTATTACCTGGAATTTAAAATCTCTTTCCAAGTCATCCGCAGTTCCGTATGTTACGCTTTTTTCTATGGTAAGCTGCGTCTGCTTTGGATTGCCTACGAAATAATCAAGATGAGTCACTTCATCAAGAGATTCATAGGTGAGATTTTCTTCGTCCGTTCCGGCGATAATTGTTTCAAACCAGCCCTGGTTCACATATCCGTCAGGAGCCTTGATTTCTTCTACTTTATAGTTACCGTAATAGTTGATCCTGAAGTCATTTCCATCCTGCTGCATAAGGCTGTCAAAGACAACAGAGCCATCGCTTCCCGATGTTTTTACTATTCCCTCTGAAGGAAGACCTGAACCGGTTATCTTAAATTCTGCTCCCTGCAGCGGATTGGTAATATCCTCATCTTCGTATTTGTGTATTTCTATCTCTTTTACCCTGACAAGTCCGGCATCATAAGTGAGATCATATCCTGCTTCCGGCGTCCTAATCGGGGCATCAGGATCAGGACAGTCATTCAGATAGAAGATTTCAGTCTTGTAAGTTCTCACGTCAGGATTGCTGTCATAAGAACGCTGATTATCCGTATAAGCAGGATCATTTACTGTACGTGGCGCAGGAATGTCTCCCGGCTTGTTCAGCTCATTGTTTTTCCAGCTGTCCGCACCTCCTGAGTATTGGCTTGTCAGACGAGCTCCGTCAGGAATATCAAATTCTATCTGATACTGATAGTAATTGCCGTCAAAAGCTTCGTCTTTCACAAATGCAGGAATCAAATCGTCAAAATAGTATCTACCGTCATCGCCTGTCTCTGTGACTAAAACATCCTTAAGTTTTCCGTTTTCGTAAACATAGAGCTTTACAGGAATCTCCGGTATCAGTCTCTCGTTGTCATCCCGTATTCCATCCATGTTCTTGTCCAGGAATACAAGGCCTCCCACACCTACCGCATTCTTTATATATATGGAATGAACGGTGTTACTTATAAGCTGATTGTTGACAGTTCCTCCTGCCTCATCATAATATACGCTGGCATTGTTGGAGGCGAAGGTGTTGGAAAATTCACCGCTTGACGGCGCTGTCATCTTCAATTCCACTTCAATATACTCGCCTTTTTCCAGCGAAACATCTCCAAAGTCCAGTCCCAATGCGGTAGTGTCGGAAGAAAAGTCTGCATTGCTCCAGCTTCCGCCAAAGTTTACAGAATCTCCGCGTAAAGTCTCATTAAAAGCTCCGTTATGTGTGTACTCTTGCGGATTGAGAACCGTTCTTCTTTCGTTCTTATCGTACTTATATACCGTATAGCTTCCCGGAGTAGGCTTCCACATCGATTCACGTTCCTCACCGGAAACACTATCGCCAGGCTGTGGGAAGAGATCTGCCAATCTTATATTCTCTAAAGTGCTGTTGCTGTTATTTTGGAATATGATCTTAAAGTTAACCATACCGCCGGCCTCAGTATACGATATGTAATCCTGATATCCGATATTTTTGTCCATTTCTCCCATGACAAATTTGCGTATGGTTGCTCCGCTTGATTTTTCAATCACATTATCTGCTTTGTCCGCAACGTATCCGTAGGCTTTCTTGTCAATCTTTTCGAGAACTGCGTCGTAAGTGCTGTTGCTTTCCGGCCACTGGTCATTGTCATTTTTAAAGCTGGCGCCTGAGGAATTATCCCCTATGGCATAGCCTTCTTTTGACGATGACGCCGCTGCGTTGTTGCTTATCATATCGTCTACGCTGGTCATATCCCTTTTTACAAGCGCGTCAAATGTAACGGTTATTGCCTGCCCTTCTTCAAGTCCTCCTTTAAAAGTAAGCGCCACATAATCTTTACCGTCGTTTTCTATCACATCAGAAGCTGAATCTAAGGTTATTCCCGTCGGCACAGTGACGTTGAAATATTTTGCGTCTTTGCCTGTAGGCATCAGCCGGATTTCAGACGGCAGCTGGTCTATTATTACAGGGTTTACTATAGGATTTTCACCGCCCGTATTGGTCAGTGTCAGAGTATATGTTATTTTGTCCCCTGCTTGTACTATTGACTTATCTCCTTCTACTGCTGCGCTCTTCTGTATTTTTGCCTTAGGATAGATAGTGGTAGGGTCAAGATTAAAGAGAGCGTCCTTTATGCTCCTTGAGTGATGTTTTTCCAGGGAGCCTGTTTCGTTGTATATGGAATAATCAAATTCGTAGCTGCTGGTATTCTTTACGCTGATTATCTCTTTATCGTATTTAAAGATATCGCGCTTGTATAAAACAGCATTTACTGTTATATTACCTCCCGTAAATCCGTTCTTTACCGACGCATCATCGTATATGAGCCTGAATGCTGTAGCTTTATCATTGTCGCTGCCCAGATTGACTCTTGTGTTTTGAGCAGAAAACGTATATGTGCCGGCGGATTTCCAGCTGCCGTCTTCTGCTGACTTATACTGCACCTGCGCCTTGACAAATCCGCCCTTACGTCCTACTGCCTTGGCGACATCTATGCTTGTAAAAGCATAATCATCCTTTTCAAGTTGTATTTCATCTCCGTTGCCGTTTATACCCGCATAGTATGACAGACCTGAATCTTCCAAAACGGCATTTTCATATACCAATCCTCCCTGTGACGGAGCCGAAAGAGCGAGATTAGATATTGAATACTTTACCGGTATGCTCTCCCCCACATGACCTAACAAACTGTTTTTTACAGTTCCCGTAGGCGAAAGCACCGTTTTATTCATATTGTTGTTCGCAAATCCCAGATAATAATCCTTTTCAATGTTATACATTGTTACCAATTGGCCTATAACATCTGTACCTCCGGGGATATACGATATGCTTCCGGAAATATAAAATACCTGTCTGTCTTGGCCCGGTACCTTGGAATACCCGGAAGGAGCCCTTTCTTCCAATATAACGTACTGCCCCGGCTTGAGCCTGGCTCCTTTATATGTTTCCCAACCGCCGTTGCTTCTGTATGAAGTTATGTACTTAAGTTTTGATACATCATCATACGGACTTGCTCCGTCCGGTACCATGTATATTTTAAATGTTCCGTTGCCTCTTATTACATCACCGTATTTATCTGTTTTTTTCAGCCACATCTGTTGAAGAGGAATGTTATAGAACGTGAATTTATAGTTTTCAGCTTTTGTCGTTGATTCAGGCATGGTTATCGGTCCGTAGAGCGTCCACCCGTCTGTAGTCAGCTGCTCCTCCAGCTTATACGTTCCGTAATCAAATCCATTGCCGCTTTTTAGCTGATCATTGCTCTGCGATCTTATCCATTTATGAGCCACGTCATAAAACAACAGCCCACCTTTATTGTTTTCCTTTTTTTCGGCGATTGCATATGTTTTTCCGTATTCCGTCTGGAACACAGCTCCCGATTCCGATGGATATGTGCCGTCTATTTTAGTATTCTTCTCGGCAACAAATTCCCATTTATTGTCGTCTTCATTCCATTCGTACAGCCTTACAGTACTTCCCTCCACATATGTGCCTCTATCACTGGAGGAAATAAGATCCGAAGATTGAGACTGGTTTCTGTTGGATACGGCTACAGTAATGCTTACGGATGGCTCTTTAGGCTGGTTTTCTATAGTTATGATGTTATCCTCATCTACGTAGCCGCCTTTTACGGTTACCTTCTTTATTCTGTCAGCGCGATCATCAGGCAGTTTATAACCTATAGGCGGTACGATTTCTTCCACATACAGATCAATATCCTCGCCTACGAGTCGCCTAGGTATCCAGCCCACCATCGTAGTTGTATCGTCTTCAAAAGAAGGTACAAACTCCGTTCCTGAGGTTCCTTGTGTCAAATATGTCTTTGACAGTGGGAATCCGTTTGGAAATACGGTTTCATATTGACTTTGATCATAGTTTACATTTTTTCTCGTATTGGTATTATAGTAAAAACCTGATAAATAGACTCTGTTTCCGCTAGGGTCATTATTTTCGTAATAATAAACGATAAATTTTGCGCCTAATTCCAGCTTTTCTTTGGTTACTGCATCCACTTTTTCAAATGTGCAGCCTACAAGCGGCGTGTAGTCTATCAACGTATTGTTAAAAAAGACAAGCTTGGATCTTAAGATCATTTCTGCCTTATGTTTCTCAATGGATGCCGCGCCTTTTAAAGACTGATCAAACTGCGGAGCCACGATTTCTATATCCTGCCTGCGCTCGTTGATATCTTCAGGAAGATAATATCTCGGTCCGGTAGCCGTTTCTACAAACGCATACCATCCCGGTTCTACATCGCTGAAAAACCTATAAGCCTTGTTATTCGTCTGCACATTGCTGTAAATTTTATTAGTTAACGCTCCGCCTTTCTTATCCAGTTTGTATACATCAAATCTAGCTTCCGGAACCACATAGCTAGATGAGCCCAGCTTCTTCAATGACATGTTGGCAATGCCGGAAAAGTTGTGTATCACGTTATATTCTTTTTTATAATCGACTGCTCCGCCGGCATTCCAATTTATGTTTCCGTCCTTATCCGGCTGCGGCAGATTGTAGTTGTCATCTCCTTTAGCTACATAGAAATCGCCCATAAAATATGTGGAACCGGATGTTTGATTATTCTGTGCCCACGGCGTATATTTGTCGCTGTCATATCCGCTGGCAACCACATAATAATGCCCTTCCGGCAATTCCTTTTTTACGATTCCGTTCTTGTCGGTTGTCAGCGTAAGCTGTCTGCCGTTCTCCATGTACGGCACGATCTCTCCGTCTTCGTTTTCATAATAAACATCCATCTTGTATCCGCTGTATGCTGAGGCAACAGGAGTTATCTGATTAGATGGCATTATGTAGTTGATTTCCTTTTCATCTTTCAGTTCTACATCCCATTTTATAACTCCGAGATAAAGGGTTCCCACATTGCTTTCATTGACAATAGGGTTTTCCTCTGTGCCACACACCTTACCGGATTCATCTGTCAGACCTACTACAATATTGTTATTGATATTCAACGTATATATTTCTTCGTTTATATCATAATTTAAAGGAGTTACTTCCCTTACATAGTATGTGCCGTTTGGAATATCGTTAACATATGCAGTGCCGTTTCTGTCTGTGGTTACTGTCATAAATGCTGATGATGCCTGATTTTGTTCGGCTTCGGTTTTTGTTTTAAATATTCTAAAAGAAACACCCTCGAACGGCTGTTGCTGTTCGTTAACATTCTTTACTTTATAGAACATCGCGGCTCCGAAAGTATCGTTCTCATTATCGAATGTTATACGACCTACTCCTCCGGAACGCGGAATCGTTACCGCAACAGGCTCCTCTGACGGTCCGAATCCTCTTACACCGCCTATTTCCTTTATGTAATAAGTCCCGGATTCCATATAATCGAATACAGCGTTTCCTCTGTTTACGTCATATACAGCTTCCGCTGCTGTTCCGTCTATACAAACCGCAGGTTCTGTGCAGTCCTTATCCTTATATAGCTTAAACTTAAGCTGTCCTTCGATAGGATATGTTTTGCTGAGTTCTGCATCATATGCTTCTCTTACTGTTTCTCCGTCTTTCGGATAAACCAGATACTTGCTGAGGACAATCTGTCCTGTGCCTCTTCTTATGACATAGCTTGCCTGAGCGCTGTCATGATCTGAAGTTGCCGCTTCACCCAGAAGTTTGTAATCTACCTGCGCAGTGTTTTCTATCTTGAATGTACTTATAATCTTTTCATTGCTGGCGATAAGAAAAGCATCTTTATCATACGCCAATTGCACCTCATATCTGGTAAACTGAGGTGAAATCCCTATTATGTCGGTCTGCGAGTTAGGGTCATATTGATTATATTCATTAAATTCTACGCTTTTGGTTGTGCCTTGCTCATATTGGTTATTTTGTGAATCGTACACGACTTGTCGGTCTATACCGTAGCCGCTTACTGCTTCTTTGGTGATTTTTACTTCTTCCGGATATATACCGGTTTTCTGACTTGAACCATCCTGATTCACCTGTATTAATTCAGGTATTTGATCAATTACGTTGTAGTTATCAAAATTTAAACGTCCATACCTGTTATATTCTTCCGTAGCTGTGCTGTATAATATCTTATTACCTGAATCATCAGTTCCTTCCAAGCCGACATCCACGTTAAAATAGAACACTACATGGTCGTCTGTTTCAATCGTTTTTACATAAGTTTTTTTCAGACCCCATGTATCTCCTGCCGTAGCTGTATGTGTTACTTCATTAATAGCACCTTCCACAGCTGCAGCAGTTGTCTGTCCGCCTGTTGTGCCATTGTATTCATTATAGACATCAAGCTCGCACATCCATTTTGCGCCTGAAAAAACAAATTTAGTCCCATTGGCAACGGAACCGTTGTCAGTTGTCATGAGCATTATATCAATGCTCTTGTCAGTTTCTCCCTCAAAGTCGTAATCAGTTGCTTTGGGAAATTCAATAACAATATTTCCATCCTGCATATATGATGGATCCACTGTCTTCACTCCCTGCGGAAGCGGTATTACGACCTTCACATTTTTGTATTCATCATACATTTTAGAAGCAGGAAAGTTTTCTTGATACTTATATGTAAGTATACGAGGCATTTTGAGCCGAACATTCATTTTAAACGGTTTTCCTGTGTCTGCGGTAGGTTCTACAGATATTTCTGCTTCAACCTCCTTCGGCAATTCTTCCTTTACATATTCCGCCAAATTGTTGCCATCATCTGCAAATGCCTTGAATGAGTTAAAGAAAGGCATAAATTCAGAGAAAATCATGGTAAATGCAATTAGTAATACTATAATGCGTTTTTTGGCAGCTACTCTTTCTTCTCTTTTCATTCTCCCTTACCTCCAAAAAGTTCATTTATTACTTTTTCTTTTAATAACTGTGTCCGAATTCCGTTTTCTTCTCCATATTCTGTTATGCTTTTACCATAGCTGTCTCTGAATTCTTCTTCTGTCATGTTAAACTGTTCTAATATCCCGTTAAGGAATTGCCTATATTCTTGATCGCTTACTTCAACCTCCGTTTCTTCTGCCAAGCTGTATATGCACAGCTCTTCTGCGACTGTATGCCTTGCCTCAGCTTCTAAAAACTCTTCATATTCCGATTCTGACATTCCTAGCATTTCGCTGATAAACGCTGTAAAGTCCTCCGCCTGATAATCTTCGGCAAGACCACGATAATATTCATCGTACAACTTCTTCCATTTTGCCGTTTCTTTTTCAGGGTAATTCAGTATCTCGGTCTGTATAATTATTTCTTGCAGTATGTCACTTTTTTCTTCGTCCGTCATATTGTCCGAACTATTTGCTTCAATGATTTCTCCATAATCAGGCAGCGCCACATAATCGGTCATGTCATACCCTTCATACGGCTCTGAATAGAACATGTACTTAATAAAAAAAGCAGCACAAATAAAAGCACTGCCAAATAAAACCAGTAATATGTATTTTACTCTGTTATTAAACTTATTACACTTATTACACTTATCGTTCCTGTTATTTTCTTTTTCCATAAACACACACACTTTTCTTATAAGTAGAATACCCCCCCCCATCAAAAAAATGGGGGAGGGTATCTTTTATTACCAAATTACCGTTCCGGGTAATTAAGCGATTCTTAAGCCTCTGCTTTTACAATTTCCTTGCCGTCATAGTAGTTGCAATTTGGGCAAACTCTATGAGGAAGCTTAGGTTCATGACATTGTGGACATATTGAAAGTCCAGGTGCAGTCATCTTCATATTAGCGGATTTTCTCTTATCCCTTCTGGCTTTTGAAGTTTTTCTCTTAGGTACTGCCATGCTTTACACCTCCTTTTTGTCGTCAGTAATTTGAGTATACACTTTGTTTACATATCTTGTCAACTTTTTATTTTGTCTTTGAAGTAACGATGTTGTAGGTGTCTCTTGCAATCATCAATTCTTCATTGGTAGGTATCATCAGAATCTTGACTTTGGAATCGTCTGCGGAAATTATAGCTTCTTTTCCCCTGATTTTATTTTCAACCGGGTCAAGTTTGATGCCTAAATTACCTAAATTGTTGCAAATAATTTCTCTCATGGTAACATCGTTTTCTCCTACGCCTGCGGTAAATACGATGGCATCTACTCCGTTCATTTCGGCGATATAAGCTCCGATGTAGAATCTTACTTTATGAGCAAACACTTTAAGCGCTAAGGCAGCTCTTTCGTTTCCGTTGGAAACAGCTTCTTCCAAATCTCTGAAATCGCTGGATACTCCGGAAATTCCCAGGACTCCTGATTTTTTATTGAGAATATTGTTTACCTTGTCCTGAGACAGGTTTTCTTTTTCCTGTATAAATGAAACGATAGCCGGGTCCAGGTCTCCGCTTCTGGTTCCCATTACCAAACCTTCCAGCGGTGTAAAGCCCATGGATGTATCTATACATTTTCCTCTCTTTATTGCAGATACTGATGCTCCGTTGCCTAAGTGGCATGTGATGAGCTTTAAATCTTCCAGGCTTACGTTGAGCATTCTTGAAGCTCTCTCTGCTACATACTTATGAGAAGTTCCATGGAATCCGTATCTTCTGATGCCGTATTTTTCATAATATTCATATGGTATGGCATAGATATATGATTCAGGCGGCATAGTCTGATGAAAAGCCGTATCAAATACTGCTACCATAGGAGTGCTAGGCATAAGCTGTTTGCAGGCTGATATTCCTAAAAGGTTAGGCGGGTTGTGAAGAGGCGCCAGCTCAACGCAGTCTTCCAGAGCTTTTATTACATCGTCTGTGATGAGCACTGATTTTGAGAATTTCTCGCCGGCATGAACTACTCTGTGTCCTACAGCACCGATTTCGTCCATTGACTTTACAACGCCATGATCTTTGTCCTGTACTGCAGCAAGAACCTGCTCTATGGCATCCTTATGGTCTTTCATTGGAACTTCTGTTTTAACCTTGTCCATTCCAATCTTTTCATGAGTTATAACTGAACCGTCCATGCCGATTCTCTCAACAAGACCTTTGCACAGCAATGACTCGTTAGTCATATCGAGAATCTGATATTTCAGCGATGAACTGCCGCAATTGATTACTAAAACTTTCATATCTATCCTCCATACAAAATTATAAACGGTTGAACCTTATATATTATAAACAAACCCCCTTGATTTTGCAAGGGATTTTGATAAGATGTTGTATTATTTCGAGAAGATGTTGTATTATTTCGAGAAGATGTTGTATTATTTCGATGATGAAGGAAAAAATTACAACATTTTGCTCTGAGACATCTCTTTTGCAGGTTTAAAACAAGGGTGATGTTGTATATTTGGAGGAAATTTAAAAAACATACAACATTTCGCCCAAAATTGTTGTGTTATTTTGAGTTTTGCCCAATATTTACAACATGACTATGAATTATCTATGTAAAACATCTATGTACCGGAGCAAATGCTGTAAAATTCAGAAAAATCAAAAAAATTTACAACATCGACAAATTCAAAACCGTAAATGAGCCAGGCGTTGGCAACAGCAAAAGGGACTGGCGCATTAACGATAGTTTTTGGTTAATGCGCCAGCCCTCCCCTCATGTCCCTGATATTATGCCACGCCCCCACGATTTGACCAAAACATTTTAAAATAGTGGGGCAAAAACCCACTATCTGAAGCAAAAAGCAAAAAATCGTGGGTGTGACAATGTGATTGCCCATACGCTCAGTTTTCCATAAGCCAATAATTTAAGTTTTATGTAAACTAACGCCAAGCGGTTTCCTACCATCTATTCAAAGAAGTCCTGTTAGCCCCCACTTTTTTATATGAAAATGATAAAATCGTGGGTTTTTGCCCTACGATTTTAAACAAAAAATGCAATATCGTGGGTTTTTGCATTTTTTGTTTCTCATCTTATGATTCATATGAGAAGAGGGCTGTCTCAGTAGCGGTAGGCGATCACGGAAGGTGTGATCATTAATGAGCCAGCCCCTGCAGACTGCAGACAAACCCTATCAGTCAGTATGCCCAGGTCATGCCCAGAGCAGACGTGATAGTTTGATGCGATGTGCGCAATGAGCGGATGTAAAAAAATCGTGATTTTTTAAAAAATTACATCGGCAGCGTTCAAATCCATGTCGAAATTCGTCGAAATCCAGTCCCGGCTGACTTTTTCTTGTAAATCTTGAAAAAATGTCAGTCAAATCATCGATTTTGCTGACATTTTTCCTGGTTTTCTCTATTTTTTACATTTTTGAGGAATTACCCACCCCTCAAAATTCCATTTTATGGAAATCCGATGACAAAATTTCAAAAATAAACAAATTTTGTCAGCGCCGGACCACCAGCTTCTTCTCACGCCTACAACGTATCACGCCCTGCAACGTACGAAAAGAAAAAGAAAAAGTAAAAGAAAAACCGGACATTCATACAATCTATCCGGGGTTTTTCTACGGTCTGAGCGAGACTGTCGTTATATTTGGCACAGACATGAAACATTTAACCCTTATGAAGGTGTTTCCAAATTTACATCAGTATTCCCCAACTCATCTATAGTTATGTTGAGAACATTGAGGATGGCGTCATAGCACGAAGCGGTTTCTGTAGGATTGCCAATATCGGAATTTTCCAACAGTTCTAACGTTTTGAACTTGAGCTGTAGCTTTTCTTCTTCGTCTATTCCCAGCTCTTGACTATAAGCAGAATCATCAGAATCTACCAAACACAAAGGCGGAAATACGACGCACCACCAATTTTGGCCTTTACCTTCGCCGAGAGTTATGGTGAGAGCCTCATAGTTGCCTTCAGGGAAATATAAATCGTCGTAATATTTTGCAGGTATATGTTTTATGCCTATGCTGGAACGAGCCTCATAGTCAAATCCTTTGGCGTCTATGACCTCTTGCGCCCACTGCTGTATCTGCGGAAGATTGTTCTTAATATATTCTCGCATTATGTCCGACTGGGATACTTCCTCACCGGAAACGGCAGCTTGGCTTTCCGCTTGACTTATGGCATTGGCAATTTGATTCTGAACTTTCGCTAAAACATAATTCCTTACTGCCAGCTTTAGCTCCTGGTCTTCATCGGAGTCACTGTTGGCGATTACGTGAAACCGCATTATACCGGGATGCTGATTTATCATACCGTCAGAACCTATGAGCCCTTCTTCTGCTTCTGCATACGATTGGGCTTTATATATCAGAGGAAGGGCTACGAGAGCGGTAATCATCAGCGCGATAAGAATTTTTTCAAACTTTTTGTTTTGAGCTTTTTTATATTCAAACTTATTATCCATAATTTACCTCCTGACAAGAGGATTATGGACAATAATAAGAAAAATATGCATTTATGCTATAATTTAAAATTTTATTTTACAATTAAAAGCTTTTGCCCTGAAATCAAAGTATCATCTTCTAAAAGATTTGTCTGCTTTATGGAATCTATAGAAGTTTTAAATTTCTTAGCTATGTACCAAAGAGTATCCGTTTTTTTGCAAACATAGATGACCATAGGCAGCGGCTGATTGCATGAAGCTCCCTCTTCGAAAGCAGGATTGGTCAAGACCCTGAAAGGTGTAGGCCTCATAACTTCGCCGCATACCAATATTGTAGCGTTGAATTCCAGTTGTTTGCTGTTTATCTTTTCTGCCCAAAGATCTTTTATGTATATTTTATGGCAGACTACTTCATTGCCGATAAGCTGAGGCATAGTGGTCACTACTCTAAATGGAATTTCTTCTTTTATAGTGAAGATTATATCGGCTTCTCCTGATGCAAGGCATATTATTTTCGCAAGAAGCTGTCCCTCAGTAATTATCTTGCCTTGCTCTACCCGGCTTTCTGCACTTACTATGTCAGCAGAAGAATACAGTATTCTTTCGATCTCGTGGCCGCAGCTTTCCAGAGAAAGGATTTCTCGCACTGAAGATTCGCTGGCCATGGTGCCGGTGAGAGTTCGGCTGTTTTCCTCAAGAAAATCACAGACGAAGTCTTTCTGCTTGTGATACCCGTCAACGATGATTTCTTTTTCTGTATTCTTGTAAATTTCAACGTAAGTCAGAAGATCTCCTTCAAGACGAAATATGTCTTTGCCGTCTTCATCTTGAGTCAATTTGACTTTTAAATCATGGTCGTTAAAGAAAACATCGCAGCCGCTCCACTGACCGCTCTGTTGAACAGGTATGAACTGAGTAAATTCAACTCTTTCTTGCATCTGATGAATGCAGGAAGCCGGATGAGAGCCTTCTTCGCTCTGATAAACAGAAAAAAGAATGTTAACATAGACGAATCCGTTTACAACAACCTTATCACCGGTGGACTGTTTATAGTTTTCTATGATGGATAAATCCTGCTTAAGGATGTTTTCGGGGCAAAGGTCATCTTTTGGAAAGAAATCTTCTTTTATAGCCAGATTATCTTTTTTTCGCAGTGCAATGCTGGAAATTTCTACTGTCTCTTTGAGCATTTGAATTTCCTCATCAACAAGGCCCTCAAAAATATCTACTTTCTTGTCTATGTATTCTCTTGCGGTTATTGTCAGGGATATTTTAACTCTGAACTTTCTTTCGTTTATGACCATATAGTCGATTTTTTCTATGGAGCATTCCAGAATCATAGTTGCTCCGGCTGACAAAGAAGTATGCCATTGCTCCTTAAAGGATACTCTTGTCTGAATAGGAATTATCGGGCAGTTGCCCTCCTGCCGCTCAGGAAGATACAGAGTCTGAAGATGGATTTCCCCTGAAAGGCTGATGTAGTCATCGTTTTTGACGACTTGCTCCACTTCCCTGCTGGAAAGGTAGCTTTTTCCGTCAATTAAGAGGATTTCCTTTAGGTCAGGTTTAGTGTCCGGCACAAGAATATCTTCCTCTACTGTTATGGTTGTTTTCGGCTTTTCTCTTATGTTGGTGACTTGAACAGGTGAATAAATAGCCCCTTTAGTTATAGGGACTACAGTTCGCTCCTCAATTTCCTTGGCAGGAACAAGAGCGTAATCCGGAATATCGTTTTCGTATGTCATAGTTTTCCCCTTTCCAAACTTGGTATTGGTACAAATGTATTCAAATTTGAGGGGATTTATGATTCTGACAAGGTGAATATTAACTGTTTAATCGGTCAAAAGCTCCAGAAGCTTGTCTAAAATTATATGCGCAGCTTCTTCTTTATCCATCATAGGGAGTTCTTCTACAAGTTTTTCAGTTATGATGGTTACGATATTAGTGTCTGTTCCAAAGCCTGAGCCAGAGACCTTCAGCGAATTGGCGCATATCATATCGCAGTTTTTAGAAATCAGTTTTTTCTGAGAATTTGCCAGCAGATTTTCTGTTTCCATGGAAAAACCGCAAATAACCTGTCCTGCTTTCTTATGCTCGCCAAGAAAACTGAGAATATCGCGAGTGCGCTTAAGAGGAATAGACATATCGCCTTCGGTTTTTTTAATTTTATTATCCGCAATAGTCACGGGAGTATAATCTGCCACTGCAGCGGCCTTTACAATGATGTCCTGCTCGCCGCTAATCGATGTGACAGCTTCGAACATTTTGGCGGCGCTGGTGACAGGAATGCGCTTAACAAACATAGGAACTTCTGTTTCAAGATGCCCATGAACAAGAGTTACTTCTGCACCCCTTAACATGGCGGCATTGGCTATGGCACATCCCATCTTGCCGCTGGAGTGGTTAGTTATGAAGCGCACAGGATCTATGGATTCTCTGGTGGCGCCTGCTGTAACAAGAATCTTTTTTCCTGCTAAATCTTTTTTGCAGGCAATTTCTTTTAAAATATATTGCAGGAGCACTTTTTCATCAGGCATTCTGCCGTCTCCGCTGTCTCCGTTGGCCAGCATTCCTGAATCAGGCGGTATTATTTCATAGTCGAATCTTATGAGCTTGTCCATGTTGTCCTGGACTATCGGATTGTGGAACATATTGTGGTTCATTGCCGGTGAGATTATCTTTTTACATGGACAGGCCATAACTGTGGTGGTGAGCATATCATCAGCGATGCCATTTGCGATTTTCCCAATGACATTGGCCGAAGCGGGAGCAATCATCACCACATCAGCTTTTTTAGCTAAGGCCACGTGTTCAACACTGTATTGAAAATTCCTGTCAAATGTGTCTATGAGACATTTATTTGATGTAAGCGATTCGAAGGTTATGGGATTTATAAAATTTGTAGCGTTTCGTGTCATCAAGACTTGAACATCACATCCAAGTTTTTTAAGCATTCGCGCAAGATTAGGTATTTTATATGCGGCGATGCTTCCTGATACTGCCAAAACTACGGTTTTTCCTGTTAACATATGTGGTTCCTCCTGATTTGGGATTTCACTTAACAGTATAACATAAATTTTAATCGACCCATAGGTTTTTTGAAGGTGCAGGAACTAGGTGCAGGAACTAGACAAAAGAATGGAGCATGCAGCAAATTCGAAAGCTGGCATAGAGGCTTGAAAAAAACAGTGCATCAAATTTGACGGCGTGGTATAATGTACGCGTATGATTACACGGCTTGGCTGTGAAAATTAATATAATAAGAGGAACGAAAGATGATTTTAGCAATAGATATAGGAAATACTAATATTGTCATGGGAGCTTTTGAAGGCGAAGAAATAATTTTTAGAGAAAGGATGGCAAGCAGTCAAAAAACTACTGATTTAGAGTATGCCGTAATTATAAGAACCGCTCTTGAGATGAACAAAATTACAACTGAAATGATTACGGGCGCAGTGATGTCTTCAGTGGTGCCATCCATAACCAATACTTTTAAAAGGGCTGTTGAAAAACTTACAGATGCCAAGATTATAGTCGTAGGCCCCGGTGTCAAGACCGGGCTGAAGATACTTATTGACGACCCGGCTCAATTAGGCAGCGATTTGGTGGTAGATGCGGTTGCAGGAGTGGCAGAATACCCGACACCTCAGATAATAATCGATATGGGTACAGCTACGACATTTTCGGTGATCAGCAGTGAAGGCAGTTACTTGGGAGGCGTAATAAGCACAGGAATGGCGGTTTCGGCGGAGGCCTTGTTCAATAGGACTTCTCAGCTGCCTAGAATAAGTTTTGACAAACCTAAGAAAGTAATAGGAAAAAATACAGTTGATTGTATGAAAAGCGGCATAATGTACTCAACGGCGTGCAGCATAGACGGAATGATTGAAAAACTGGAAGAAGAGCTGGGTGAAAAGTGTACAGTAATAGCTACAGGAGGTCTGGCAGGAGTGGTCACTCCGCTGTGTAAACGAAAAATAATTCTTGATGATGATTTAATGCTCAAAGGATTGGCTTTGATATATAGCAGAAACTGCAAAGGAGAAAAGGGAGAAAACATATGACAAGCATAATCATTTATCTTGCTATCAGTATGCTTTTCGGCATCATTTCTTGCTTTTTCGGCAGAAAGTTGTATTTCCCCATAATGATGCTGACCGTCTTTATTGCTGTTGTATCTATTTCATTCTCTTTATTTGATTTTACAGCAGAAGTCGTGGCAATTACTTGCATTGTAGGAATAATCGCGGCATTGCTGGCAAAATTTATATACAAGCTGGGCGTTTTCCTTATGGGATGCCTGCTTGGAGCGAGCTTTGGAAATTATCTTCCCTTGCTGCTCCCTCAGCTAAATGAAGAGTATTATAATTATATAGTCATCATTGTAGCTTTAATTATAGGCTTTTTTGCACTAAAGTGGTGTGACGTTCTCATCATGGCTTCTACTGCTTACAATGGCGCCAGAATTATGGCTGCGCCACTGCTTTTCATAGTTACTGAATTTAACAGGCTGGAAAGCTATGTACTGGCGGGCAGCGGCAATTCATCGGCCCTATATTTAGGTCAATACCTTAATGGAGATTTTTCTACACAAAACGCTAATACGCTGATGATATTGACGATAATCATCGGTGTTATCGGATTCATCTGTCAATTCAAGGCTGACAAAAAGCGTTAAAACAAAAGTTTTGTGCCAGCCGTCTCAAAAGAAAAACTCTATGCTATCTGATAAGATTTGCATAGAGTTTTATTTTTTAATATTTTATATTTACCGTATTGGCGCTTTAGTCTGCAACATATGGAAGAAGTGCAACGATTCTTGCTCTCTTGATAGCAGTAGTCACTTCTCTCTGGTGCATAGCGCAAGTGCCTGTAATTCTCTTAGGTAAGATTTTGCCTCTTTCGGTTACATATTTTTTAAGTTTTTCAACATCTTTGTAATCGATGGTTTCTGTCTTGTCAGCGCAGAATTGGCAAACTTTCTTTCTTCTCATTCCGCCACCACGTCTTTTTTCCATGGCTGTTATCTCCTTTCTGCTTTATTAGTAATTAGAATGGGATGTCCTCGTCTATGGCAGAAAATCCTGTAGGCGCGTCATCGATTCTTGAACTTTGTGATGATGAGCTGCTTCCCTGGCCTCTGTCACCCCACTCCAAAAATTCAACTCTGTCGGCTACGACATCTGTAGTGTATACGGTCACGCCGTCTTTGTTAGTGTAGCTGCCTGTCTGCAGTCTTCCCTGAACTCCGACCAACCTGCCCTTTGCCAGGAACTTTTCGCAGTTTTCTGCTTGCTTGCCGAACACTGTAACTCTTGGAAAATCAGTTTGCCTTTCCCCTCCTGCTCTCACAGGTCTATCGATGGCAACGGTAAACGTAGCAACAGCCATCTGTGTGCCTGCGGTATAACGCAGCTCAGGGTCTCTTGTAAGTCTACCGATTAAAACTACACTATTCATTCTACACCTCTCTTATTTCTCGTCCATATTAACGATAATGTGTCTGATAACGTTATCTGAGATTCTAAGCCTTCTGTCCAGTTCCTTAGGCAGAGTAGCGTTGCCTTTGAAATCAACTACTACATAATAGCCCTCTTCTTTCTTATCAATTGGATAAGCAAGCTTTCTCATTCCCCAAACATCAACTTTCTCAACTTCGCCGTCAGCAGCAATGATCGACTGAACTGTTTCTACTGTCGTATCCTTTGCAGCATCTTCTAAAGCAGGATCGATAATGAATGTAACTTCATAGCTTCTCATTTTTTTCACCTCCCTATGGTCTATATGGCGGCAGTTTTCCTGCCGCAGAGATTTTGCACAAAAACTCGTGCTTATTAATTATACTACAATTTTTAGAATTTGCAAGCATTTTCTTGGCAAGAAGATAGCCAGCGCTGAAGTGGAAAGCCATAGCTAAGGGCAAGACCGGGGCGCAGCGGCTTTCCAAGTTTTTAGGTGACATTTCATTTTGTATACTTTTTTGCGAAAATTTGATGCAAAGTATCAAAAAAGTAAGGGGGTATAAAAATGAAATCCAAATCAAAATTAATAGCACTTGCAATGACTGCTGCACTTATGCTCACTGTTTTTACCGCGTGTTCAAGCGAAAGCAGCGATGATTCATCTACTACCGATGACAGTTATGACGAAAGTACCTCTTATGAAGAAACGTCAAGCAGTTCTGGAGAAACGTCAGATGTTACGGATGTCATAGGTGAGGTCACTTATAAAAGCTCTTCTTGTTTAGTAATGAGCGTATATGAAGCAGCCGGAAAATAGACGATTATGCTGCTCTGGACACATAATCACTGACCGATACAGAGACCTATGAGTCTGTAAATATTGATTCAGGAACGCAACAGGTAATAATCTTAACGTAAGCTATAATCATCCCTTTGAAAAGAACTATTTCAAACTGAAGAGTTTCTCTTCTATAGTCTGAAATAGCTCTTTTTTTAAAGCTTTTTTTTATTCCCACAGAACCTGAGGGTATTTGCCGGAATTTTTCATGGCTTGTATAGCCTTGACCACACTGTCCTTATCTTCCTTATAAGTGACCCCATACCATTTGTCGCAGGATTTTAACACTTTTACGTCTGCATGCTCCTCCTGAATCAGCCGGTCTACTACTGCCGGCAAAAAATACTCTCCTTTTTGAGGGTTTTCTGCCATAGCCTTGTCCAGAAAATCAGGGAAACGGCTCCAAAGTTCATTCATCATAGAAGGTGTGAATCCCCAAAAATTCATTGATACTATGGTGCCGGGAGCAAGTTCATGCCACGATAAGCCGTCATCTTGCGTAAATACGATTTTTTTATCTTGCCACTGAATCTTTGTGCGTTCTGTAATGCTGGTTAAAAATCCGTCGTCTGAAGTTTGGCATACGCCGCGGGATACATAACCGTTTTCAGTAAGGGTATTCTCTATCTGATAGCCTACCATACAATATTGATATTTAAGGTTGTCTTCTGCTGAAGCTAAGAAGGCATATATTTGCTTGAATGCGTCGGGACCATAATAGTCATCAGCGTTTATTACAGCGAAGGGAGCGTCGGCCAATTTTCTTGCAGAGAGGACTGCATGACCGGTTCCCCATGGCTTTTCCCTGCCAACAGGAACTGAATAGCCCTCCGGCAGGTCGTCAAGTTCCTGAAAGGCATACTTTACATCTATGAATTTGCCTGCCCTCTCGTCTATAAGTTTTCTGAAATCTTTTTCGTTTTCTTTTTTTATTATAAATATGACCTTTTCAAAGCCTGCGGATATAGCGTCATAAAGGGAAAAATCCAATATGATTTCGCCGGCGCTGCTTACAGGTTCTATTTGTTTCAATCCTCCAAACCGGCTGCCCATGCCTGCCGCCATAATTACTAAAATAGGTTTTTTCATCGGTATCTTGCTCCTATAAAATTTTTATCGTTTCTATTTTATAACAACTTTACCGGTGCCGCAAGATTATGTATAATTAAAGTATATTCATATTTGACAACAAGACGATATAGAGAAAGGTGGGGCAAGATGTTAAAAACTATGGAACAATCGGAAAGAGATACTGTGTTAGCAGTGGCAGATCTTATGGTAACAGCTGCAAAAACAGCGCCTAAGGGAAGCGGAAAAGATACTGTGGTTGCAGCAGTAGTAACAGGAGAGGAAAAAGAACGCCTTTCTCAGGCTATGAGAGAGCTTGGCGAAGAATATAAAGAAGATTTTATCATCAGAGACGCAGGTAATGTGGCTTCCAGCATATGCGTAGTGCTCATAGGATGCAAAGACACGCCTTTCGGCCTTGACAACTGCAGCATGTGCGGATTTAAAAACTGCGCGGAAATGAAAAAAGCCGGCACAAACTGCGTGTTTAACGTGACCGACCTGGGTATCGCCATAGGCTCTGCAGTTTCAGTAGCCGCAGATAACCGTATAGATAATCGTGTTATGTATTCCGCAGGTAAAGGGGCTATCAAAATAGGCTTCTTACCGAAAGAGGTGAAAGTATGCTATGGCATACCGCTCAACGCAACTTCCAAGAGCATCTATTTTGATAGGGGACCCGGATCTGTCCTGCGATAGGTGTGTGTTTATAAATAAGAACTTATTTAAATTGAGCTCTTATATAATGAAGTATAACAGATAATAACGTCAAAATTTTTGTATAAAAATACAAAAATAAGCGTCGAATTTTGTAAAAAATATAAAAAACCGACTTGCTAAAGCCGGTTTTTTATATTATTAATTTATAAAAACTCGTTAAGCATATATATCTTTATAGCGATGGACAAATTTTCATTAAATTCTTTTTCATTGCTCTTTTTATCGAGAAGCTGGTGCATTTTTGATAAGCGATATCTTACTGTATTTTTGTGGCAATACAGAGCTTTAGCGGTTTTATCCAAATCTCCGCGGCATAGAGTATACACTTTGGCTGTATGCAAAAGTTCCTCATTGCCACTTAGCAAAGGAGCCAAATATTCTTTCATATATTGAATTACCCAAGGGCTGTTTATTTCAGGTGCTACAAGGCGGTAGATGCCTATTTCTTCATATAACCGAACAGGAGCGTTTTCAATGGTTGCAATATTTTTAGCCCAAAACGCTTCTCTTATGACCTTTCCGAAGCCTTCATCAATCTGTCTTATAGAACTTATACCGCAGTAAACTTTAGATTTGTCTATTTGGAACGCTAAAGTTATGTCTTCAAATAACGCGTCAAAACGATTTTTATCTGCTTCATCTTGGCTTAATATAATAAAATAACTGTTGTAATATTTACAAAAGGCTGCCTTTTTGCTAAACTTTTCAAAATTCTGCATTCTTTTCACAAAAGCAGTGACTTGTTCTTCGGAAGAATGCAGAGAATCCTTTATGCAAACAGCTCGTATAAATTTTTTTAAACGGATATTAACCTTTTTGCATAGAACAGCTTCTTCCTTCAGCGACATGTCTTGCTTTATCACTCGGACAAAATCAGATTCTATAGCAGAAATATCAGCAGCCTCATCAAGAGCCTGTTTTATAGAAAAAATTATATCTTCGAAATATTCATCTCCGCCGAATTCCAACAGCGGAAAATCGTTAGCGTTGGCAAAATCCACAACCTCTTTGGGCAGCTCTTTTATTATTACGGTTTTATATGCCATACAGCTGACATTTAATTCATGAAGCTTCTTTACGGCGTCAATGATGAGATTCGGATTATCCTTTGCAAAAAGCAGGCTGGTAAGGGCGATGCTGTTTCCATCAAAGACGTGGTCTCTTGAAATATCAATCCCCTGAACGAACTCAAAATCCAGGATTTCGGCGGCTTCTACAGGTTTATCAAGGCCTCCGGCACCGGCTATCAATTTAAATTGACTGAAGGTAGAAATATTGAACAAATCTTTTACAGTAAGCTTCATAATCCTGCACTCCTTACCATAATGCTTGGTTTATTTTGAAAACATAGGTGTAGAAAGATAACGGTCTCCGGTATCAGGAAGGAAGGCTACTATGTTCTTTCCCGAATTTTCTTCGGCCATAGCGAGGGTGACAGCAGCGTGAATTGCGGCGCCTGACGTTATTCCGACCAAGATCCCCTCTTTTGTGGCCATAAGCTGTCCTTTCTGATAAGCATCATCTTCTTTAATCGTAATGATTTCATCATATACAGATGTGTCTAAAACAGAAGGAACAAAATTAGCGCCAATACCCTGAAGCCCATGAGGTCCCGCTTTCCCGGAAGAAAGCAGCGGAGACGCGGCAGGCTCAACTGCTACAATTTTTACATTTGGTTTTTTTTCTTTTAGATATTTGCCTACACCGGTTATGGTGCCTCCTGTACCTACGCCGGCCACAAAAATGTCGATATTTCCGTCAAGAGCTTTAAAAATTTCAGGGCCGGTAGTCTCATAATGAATCTTTGGATTGGCAGGGTTGTCAAACTGACCCGGTATAAAACTGCCCTCTGTCTGCGCAGCCAGTTCGTTGGCTTTGTCTATAGCTCCCTGCATGCCTTTTTTCCCTTCTGTAAGAACTAATTTGGCGCCATAGGCCTTAAGCAAGTTTCTTCTCTCAATGCTCATAGTTTCCGGCATGGTCAAGATTACTTCATAACCTTTTGAAGCGGCGACGGAAGCCAGCCCTATACCTGTGTTTCCGCTAGTCGGTTCAATTATAACTGCGCCGGGCTTTAGCAATCCCTTGGCTTCGGCATCCTCAATCATGGCGAGACTGATTCTGTCTTTGGCGCTGCCTGCAGGATTAAAGCATTCCAGCTTTCCGTAGATTTTAGCTTTTAATTTATAAGCGCATTCAACAGAATGAAGTCTTACAAGAGGAGTGTTTCCGATAAGTTGTCTGATGTTATCATAAGAGTTCATTTTTTCTATACATCCTTTCCAAAATCAGTATGGATATTGCTAATATCATCGTGCCTATCAGCATGCCGCACGCCACGTCTGTTATCCAATGTACACCCACATAAAGCCTGCTTGGACCTATTAGAAGTGCCAGAACAGTGCATATTACGGTGAGAACAGTTCTAAGCTTTTCATTATGGCAATTCTTTCTTATCAAATAGAGCAGAAGCCCATAAACTATGACGGAAGAAACGGAATGCCCGCTGGGAAAAGAATAGCCGCCTTGTTCCACCAGATGAAAAGCCTCATCAGGTCTTGCTCTGAGAAATAGATTTTTCAAAGGCTGATATATCGCAACGCCTGTAATTGCTGCCAGAGAAACAGGAAGACCGTATTTTTTTCTACTTGGGAGCAAGAGAAGAATGGCACAAAGCACGATTATAGTGTTAGTATCTCCCAAATGGGTCAGACCGATTACTATAACGTTTAAAAAAACATTTCTTATGGACACAAACCAGTCGCGTACTGCAATATCGACGGAAAATGGTTTAGTGTCACCTGCATATATTAGCAGACAAATGCAGATCGATAAAACTAAGGCCGCTGCGGCTATGGCTATCAACGCATATGTTTGTTTTTTACTGTTATTCATCCGATTTTCTCCTAATATCCTTTAATCAATTATATACTTTTTTTGTGGAAAATACTATATGATTTATGTTATATTGTTTTATATGCTTAAGAGGCATTTATGTATTAGGAGGAAGCCAAATGAAACTTTTGAACAATATATTAGGATTAGGATATATCGCATATACCTTATTTACAATAAGAAGGTATAAGAAATTAATAGAAAGGTTAAAACAAGAAGGCAGAAAGGAAGAACAGAGACAGGCCATAGCCGAAGTGTGCCATATATGGTCAGATAAGGTGGCAAAACATTTTAAAACAAATATAAAAGTCATCAATCCGGAAAATCTGCCGGAAGAAGGTCCTTGCGTATATGTTTCAAATCATCAATCCTATGCGGATATCCTGGTTTTATTAAATGTGATAAAGCACCAGACCGGCTTTATAGCAAAAGAAGAGCTGGCAAGCATACCGGTGTTTTCTAAATGGATATTGAGGATAGGAAGCTTATTTATCCTGAGGGGCGACGCGAGGGAATCGCTTAAAACCATCAGCGAAGGGGTGGATATGATAAAAGACGGATATTCATTGGTAATATTTCCTGAAGGAACGAGAAGCCGCGGCGGCCAAATGGGTGAATTTAAACCAGGAAGCCTTAAACTTGCCACCAAAGCAAAGACTGTCGTAGTACCTCTAACCATTAACGGCAGTTATAAAATGTATGAAGAACCGGGTCAGATAACTAAAAACGTCACAATCGAAATTACTGTTCACAAGCCTGTAGATACATCGCAGATGGATAGAAAAGAGTTGGCTGGACTTAGTGAAGTTTTGGAAGAAACAATAAAAAACGCTTTGCATTAGAGAAAAGTTAAACGCAAGCCGATATTTATCAGCTTGCGTTTGTCATGTATGCTTAGCGCAAGGAAAGTCCCAGTAGCGCAAGTGAAGATGGGAGAGGCGAGGTTTATGCGCCGCAGAAAACGCAAAAAATAATAAAGCCGCGCTGTTTTACGCGGCTTTTTATAAGTATGGACTTATTTATTAACCTCATTGGAATCTTGAAGGACCACCTCAATCTGCAACATTTCGTCGTTTCTGACGATAGTGAAAGTTACAGTATCACCGACTTCGTGGTTTTGAATTTGACGTACCAACATATCTGAGCTTGTGACTTTTTCCCCGTCGATCATATAGATCAAGTCACCTGCTTGTAATCCGGCTTTTTCAGCGTTTTCCCCTGTGACTTCCTGAATATATACACCTGTTACGTCTACGCCATATCGCATAGCTTCAGATGCAGATGTAAGATCAACTATGGTCACACCCGCTGCCGGTCTTCCTTCTACATAGCCGTTTGCTATAAGAGATTCAGCAACTTCTTTAACTGTATTAACAGGTATTGCAAATCCGAGACCTTCAACATCAGACCCTGAAGATTTAGCAACAACTAAGCCTATAAGATTGCCATACTGGTCGAAAACACCACCGCCTGAATTACCGGGATTGATTGAGGCGCTTATCTGCAAGAGCGTCATGCTCTTACCTTCCAGAGTGATTTCTCTTTCAAGACCGCTGATTATACCATCAGTGGCTGTTCCTGCCAGTGTTCCAAGAGGATTGCCAATAGCAACTGCCAAGTCTCCTACGCTGAGCTGAGAACTGTCGCCGAGAGTTACAGGAGTTAAACCTGTGGCATCAATTTTTAATACAGCTACATCAGTTTGCTCATCAGTAGCTACTACAGTAGCATCGTAAGAAGTACCATCATGCAGAGTTACTTCTATGGTGCTGGCGCCGTCGATTACGTGATTGTTAGTGAGGATATAACCATCTTCACTGTAAACAACACCGCTTCCTGCGCCATTGGTTACGTATTGCCGTGCCCACGAGTCTGTAGAAACAGAACCTGTTGTAATTGCTACAACGGAATTTTCGTTTTTTGCGATGATTTCTTGTATTGACAGCTCGCTGCCCGTAGCTTTTGTTAAATTATAGTTAGTCGCGTTTAAGCTATTGCCTTGTGTCGTGTTGCCAAACAATGCGGAGGAAAAAGCGAAAGCTCCGGCCCCTATTGCAGCTGAAAATATCATCGCGAAAATCAGAGTAAAAATGAAGAATTTTTTGGTCACATATTTTTCTTTAGCTTTTTTCTTTTTCTCTTTTTTCTCCGGCATAGTGAAGTTTACCGGAGTATTGGTGACCTCCTCGTCGTTTCCGGGGAATTTGTTCCAATCATCCATAAATAAGACCTCCTTTTAATCAAATTATATTTACTATTTGTGTATTTTCTGTGTAAAAATAATGGGAAATATGATAAAATAAATTATTAAATTTATAAAGATTGTATGTTTATTTTTCAGAAAATGGCAGATAAAAATAGTATGGAAAAATCATTGAGAGAATATACCCGCTGGGCAGGACAAACACTGCCTCAAGATTTGAAAAAAGAGCTTAAAGAGATTGAGAAAGATCCAAACGCTATATATGATAGATTTTGCAGAGATTTGACTTTTGGAACTTCCGGACTGAGAGGAAAAATGGGAGTAGGTCCCAATATGATAAATTCAATAGTTCTAAAGAGAGCTACAGATGGAGTTATAGACTATTTACGGTCGAAACACCTTAATCCGCAAGTAATAATAAGCTATGATACCAGAATCAACTCGATGGAATACGCCGAAGGCGTTGCAGAAGAGCTGGCATCCAACGGTATATCAGTAAAAATTTTTGCCGAACCAACACCGGTGCCGGTTCTTTCTTTTGCCATAAGAGAGCTGAAGGCCGACTGCGGCATTATGATAACTGCGAGCCATAATCCGAAAGAATATAACGGGTATAAAGTTTATGACCACTGCGGCAATCAAATTGATGACAGAAAAGCCCGCGCAGTGGAAGACTATATAAATAAAAGGGAATATTTCGAGAATGGAACTGCATCAGCAAAGGCTGAGATACCGGCAGAAATCAAAATATTAGACGATAAAGTTAAAAACGCATATTTTAAAGCTCTTAGAGAAAACATTCTCTTTTGGGACGAAGAAACAAAAGCAAGAAAAGCTCTTTCCGATTTAGAAGTAGTATACACCCCTTTAAATGGCACAGGCAGAGATTACGTTATGGAAGTTGCCAAAAGCCTTGGGATTCGAAAGATAAAAATGGTAGAAGAACAGAGCTTTTGGGATGGTAATTTCCCTACTTGTCCTTCTCCAAACCCGGAATATGATCAAGTTTTTCTATTGGCAAAGGAGAAATACTGCGATGAGAATACAGATATAATCGTTGCTACAGATCCTGACAGTGACAGGATGGGCGTAATGGCAAGAGACAATTCTGAAGAAGGTAAAGGGCTTTTCAAGAGACTTACAGGCAACCAGACAGGCCTGTTGATGTTGGATTATATCTGCTATTGCCACAGCAAAGGAAAGGGCGGCAGGTTTCTTGACGAAAATAAAACAGTATACAAAAGCTATGTGTCATCACCGCTGGCCGAGGATATTGCCCGAAGCTACGGAATCAAGATAAAGAATGTTCCTACAGGATTTAAAAACATAGCTGCCGAAATAGAGAAACTGAAAAATCAGGGCAGAGAAAATGATTTCCTCTTCGGATTTGAAGAAAGCCAAGGCTATCTGTACGGAAACTATACAAGAGATAAAGACGGAGCTTTGGCAGTACAGATGATTTGCCTTTTGGCAGCGTGTCTGAAGGAACAGGGAAAAACTTTATTTGACCAGATAGAAGACATCCAAAAGCGTTACGGATATACGAAATCATTGGTTACGTCGGTGGACTTTAATTCAGAAATGGACAGAAAAAATATAGATGTTTTAATGGAAAAGCTTTTTGACGGAAAGCTGCAAAATCTCGTGGGGCAGGAGATTTCTCATGATTTTGAGCATAAAGAAAACAATATGTACAGAGGAATTCTCCCTGAGGGTCATCAGGTCATAATACGGCCTTCAGGTACTGAAATGAAAGTTAAGATATATATATATGCCAGAGGCAAAACCAGTCAAGAAGCTGAAGAAAAAACACGGCTTTTAGCGGATGAAATAAAAGCTTTTATTAATTGTGAGCAGCTTTAAGCAAGTTTGCACGCAAAATTGACACAAATATAAAGAAAGGCATATTATGAATAAAGTATTGACAGCTATAGATAAAAGCGGCTCATTTCGAGTATATATGACCATTTCAACCGATATGGTTCAGAAAGCTGCTGACATACATAATACCACACCTCTTGCAACAGCCGCCCTGGGAAGAGTTCTGACAGGCGCAGGGCTCATGGGACTGATGCTGAAAAATCCTCAGGATAAGCTGACCGTCATCTTCAAAGGCGACGGACCGGCACAGCAGATATTGGCTACTGCCGACGGACAGGGAAACGTGAAAGGCTATATAGCAAACCCCGATGTTGAGTTGCCCCTCAAGGATAACGGCAAACTGGACGTAGGCGGAAGTCTGGGGATAGGGACCCTTACTGTCATAAAAGACTTAGGGCTGAAAGAACCATACGTCGGCAAAATCGCTTTAGTTTCAGGAGAAATAGCAGAAGACCTGACGGCATACTACTATATCTCAGAACAGCAGAATTCAGCCATAGCGCTGGGTGTCAAAATCGAGAGAGACTGCTCGGTCGGGTGCGCCGGAGGTATGATAGTACAAGTGCTGCCGGGAGCTTCTGAAGAGGCCGTAAGCCAGCTGGAAAGCGTAATCAATTCAATGGAGTCGATAACTTCCGTAATAGATAAGGTCAATGCTGCAGCCGAAGACGAGACAGCAGAAAGAAAAGTCCAGATGATGGCAGAAAAAATTTTCGCCGACATGCCGGAAGAATTTGAATTGGAGTTTCTTGAAACAAAGGAAATGGATTGGCAATGTGATTGCTCTGAAGAACGATTGGAAAAAGCGTTGATGACCATAGGAGAAAAGGATTTGACGGAAATAATAGAAGAAGACGGCGAGGCAGAGCTAGTTTGCCAATTCTGCCTTAAAAAATACCATTTCGACAAAGACCATCTCACGAGGATTCTGGCAAGTATCAAATAAAACCGGAGGCTTTCTATGTGCAAAAAGAGAATAGGAGTCCTTTTCGGAGGGCGTTCAGAGGAACATGAAGTTTCTTTGATTTCTGCGTCGTCCGTAATCAGGGCCCTGGACTCGGAAAAGTTTGTACCGATATACATAGGGATTACCAGGAACGGGAAATGGAAAAAATACGATGGACCGGCCGAAAAAATCCAAGATGGTTCGTGGGAAGAAACCGCAACGGATTTGGAGCCGGGACAGCTAAGCGAAATTGTAGACTTTGCACTGCCCATACTTCACGGACCATACGGAGAAGACGGATGTATACAAGGCTTCCTTGAGACGCTGGGCATACCCTACGGCGGCTGCGGAGTTTTGGCTTCGGCAGTTTCCATGGATAAACAGTTGTTTAAACAACTTATGAAGGAAAACAGCCTTCCCGTCTGCAGATATATAAGTTTTACAAGAAAAGAAGCTTTAAAAGATTTACGAAAAGCAGCCCTTAAAGTTATGGAAGCTGTCGGACTGCCCTGCTTTGTCAAGCCTGCCAACATGGGCTCCAGCGTGGGCATAAATAAGGCAAGTACAGAGGAAAAACTGATTAAAGCTCTAAAAAATGCATGTCTGTATGATGATAAGGTCATCGCAGAAGAATATATCGACGGACGGGAACTGGAAATTGCAGCAATAGGCGGAGAAGAACCGGAGCTGACCGATATAGGAGAGATAATACCATCCACGGAATTTTACGATTACGCGGCTAAATATGGCGGAGAACGCCATGACATCGGCATCGGAAACCGTGAACGCCAATATGCAAAATCATCGCAGCTGATTATACCGGCCGATATAGGCGAAGAAATAAAAATGCAAATCAAAAGTATGGCTGAAAAAGCATATAAAGCCGTAGGGGGATATGGCTTTTGCAGAATAGACTTTTTCTTAAAAGAGCAAACAAAAGATATATATATAAATGAAATAAACACTATACCCGGATTCACCGGCGGCAGCATGTTTCCGTTGCTTTGGGAACATCAGGGCCTGAATTTGCGGCAGATAATTGAAAGGATTGTAGATTTGGGATATGAAAGAGATTACATTAGAAATAACAGGAAGACAACAATATGAAGGCGTAGAAGAAGACCAGATGGAGTTTGTCACCGATGGGAAGCTTTATATTAGAAACGGAGTTGTATATATAATATATGATGAAACGGAAGTTTCCGGCATGGAAGGCTGCAAGACTACCATCAGGCTGGGAGAGTCATCTGTCAAAATGAGGAGAACCGGCAACGTAGGCATAAGCACGGAGCTGTATTTTGAAGAAGGAAAAAGATTCAGCAGTGTTTATGAGACGCCTTATGGTCCTATGGGAGTGGAGGTTTTCACCGATTACGTTAAAAATAATTTTGATATGGAAAAATGCCAAGGCTCAATAGACGTCCAGTATCAGGTCAGCATGGAGGGCTTGGCAGAAGGTATAAACAAGATAACTATTAAAGTAATGTAAAAAATATACAAGCAACGAGGAGATGAAATAATGCAGCAAAAAGGTTTCGATTCTGAAAAGTACATTGAGGAACAGTCTAAGTATATTCTTGAAAGAATTAATCATGAGAACAGCCAGAGACTGTACCTGGAATTTGGAGGGAAATTAGTCCACGACAAGCACGCCATGCGTGTTTTGCCGGGGTTTGACGAAAACGCCAAGATTAAGCTCTTACAAAAGATGAAAGACAAGGCGGAAATCATAATCTGCATTTATTCAGGAGACATAATTAACAGCAAAACAAGACAAGATTTCGGTATAACTTACGATTTAGAAGTGTTAAGACTGATAGACATTTTCCGCAAATATGACCTTAAGATAAACAGCGTAGTCGTAACTCGCTATGAGGACGCACCTGCTGTCAATAAGTTTATCGCCAGGCTAGAAAGAAGAGATATCAAGACATACAAGCATTTCTATACCAAAGGCTACCCTACCGATGTGGACACCATCGTAAGTGAAGAGGGTTACGGAGCCAATTCTTACATAGAAGTAACAAGGCCTTTAGCTGTGGTTACGGGGCCCGGAGGCGGCAGCGGCAAGCTGGCCACATGTCTTTCCCAGCTTTACCATGAGTACAAGAGGGGCGTAAAGGCCAGATACGCCAAATTTGAAACGTTCCCTATATGGAACCTTCCTCTGAAGCATCCTGTCAACATAGCTTATGAGGCGGCCACAGCCGATCTTAGAGATGTTAACATGATCGATTCCTTCCACCTTGAGGCCTATGGCGAAAAGGCTGTAAACTATAACAGAGATTTGGAGGCTTTTCCTGTAGTAAAGAGGATAATAGAAAAGATAACGGGGACTGCCGAATATCAGTCCCCCACAGATATGGGAGTCAACAGAGCAGGCTTTTGCATATATGACGACAAGGTTGTGCAGGAAGCTGCCGTTCAAGAGATAATCCGCAGATTTTTGATTGCTAAATGCGACTATAAAAAAGGAAAGATTTCTGAGGAGGCTTTGGAAAGGTCAGAGCTTTTGATGAAGGAAGTCAATGCCTGCGAAGAGGACAGGCCTGTGGTTACTCCTGCCAGAGAATATGCCGAATATAAGAGACGCTGCGATGAAAAATATCTAAACGTTGTAGTAACGGCTCTTGAAATGCCTGACGGAACTATGGTCACCGGCAGAAGCAGCCGGCGCATGGTGGCAGCGGCTGCGGCAGTGCTTAACGGCGCAAAAAAGCTGGCCGGAATAGATGACGACAAATATGTTATCGCACCTAACGTTTTCGGCGACATACAGTCGCTGAAAGGAGACATCCTCAATCACGACAGAACCAGCTTAAACCTGGAAGAGACGTTGACTGCCCTCTGCATTTCAGCGGAGACCAACCAGTGCGCAAAAAAGACTTTTGAGATGCTGAGCAAACTCAAAGGCTGCAAAGCTCATTGCACCGCCATCCTAAGTGACAGAGACGAGCAGACTCTGAGAAGCATGGGAATAGATGTTACATGCGATCCTGAATACCTGACCACCAACTTATATTTTGCATAAGATATAAACTCATAAAGAGATAATGCATATATACCCGTTGCGTTGCTAAGGAGAGACCAGACATGCCAAGAAAAACAGCAAGAAGACAGAGAAATAATCATGCCGGAAGGACTCTGAATTCAAGGGGACGGCTTGGATATATAGCGATTTTTGAAGGGATAGGCGTCGGACTTGTCGCTGGTCTTTTGGTGTCTTTATTTAGATTCCTCATCACTGAAGCAGAGGACATGAGAGATCTTTTTATAGAATCAGCCAGACAAAAGTTTACCATGGTTCTTTTGGGCATAGGAATCTTGGTGTTTATTTCGGTATGCATTGCTGTGATAGTACAAAGAGAGCCGATGGCCTCCGGAAGCGGCATACCACAGATAAAAGACGAAATGAAAGGCAAGGCTTCTTCCAATTGGATACAAGTAATTATCGCTAAGTTTTTTGGAGGAATACTTGCCATAGGAAGCGGTCTTTCATTGGGAAAAGAAGATGCGGGAATCCAGCTCGGCGCCATGGTAGGAAAGGGCTTTTCCAGGTTAACCGCTAAAAAAAGGCAGCAGCCTGAGGAGCCTGGAGAAAAAGAAAGCCTTTTGATGACTTTTGGCTCAGGGGCAGGGTTTTCGGCAGTCTTCGGGGCGCCTCTTGCGGGAGTTATATTCACCCTCGAAGAACTGCACAAAAATTTTTCTAAAGAAGTTTTGATTGGTACAATGGCCGCAGCCATTACAGCAGACGGTGTAGGAACTTACCTCTTTGGATTTGAGCCTGTGTTGAGTTTTGCATTAGATGCGGATGAAGGCCTTCCCATAAGCAGAATTTGGATGGTTGTCCTTTTAGGCTTGATTCTCGGCGCTTTAGGCGTTTTCTTCAATAAGACGGTTAAGGTTTGCTGCAATTTATTTAAAGGGTTAAAACCAAAATGGATAAAAACTGTTATACCGTTTGTCTTTCTATTTGCGCTGGCCATCTGGATGCCGGAAGCTTTGGGCGGTGATTACGGCATTCTGGAAACAATCGGCCATGGCTCGCTTACTGTGAAAGTTCTATTGACTCTTTTAATTGTAAAATTTGCTTTCTCTGTCATCAGCTTTGGAAGCGGGGCTCCGGGAGGCATAATTATGCCGGTTATAGTAGTAGGAGCTTTTGTGGGAGGAATCTTTACAGAAGCCATAAGCCCGCTGGTAGGATTTGAAAAAGATTGGGCGCAATGCTTTGCTGCTTTAGGTATGGCAGGCTTTTTCAGCGCAACAGTAAAAACGCCCATCACTGCGATTATACTTATAAGCGAAATGACAGGAACCTTTTCAAATCTATTTCCATTGTCTATTATAGTTCTTGTATCTTATATAACTGCAGACGGCTTAAGCGGTCGCCGTAGCCGTCCGATTTTCGATTAATCTTCAGAAGCGTTGTTTTCTGAAGATTCTTCTTTCCATGCATCTTTTTTGTTATTTATATTTTCAAGATTTTCTTCTCTGAACTTATCCCAATCCAACAGATAGAGTGCTCTTTCCAGCAGCATGCCTTTGGCAAAGGGAGAAAGCTTTCTGTAAAAGGTCATTATTTCCATCAAATCATCATCACAGAATTGGCTATTGCTTACCTGGTTTAGAAAAACCTGCGGGTCAGCTTCAAACAGGGTCCCCATATTTATGCCAAAACGACTTGTTATCTTAAATAAAACTTCAGCGTCAGGCGTTCTGCGCGCCAGTTCATAATGAGTATACAGCGATCTGCTAATGCCGGCCAAATCGGCCATTTGAGTCTGGCTCATATTTTTGCACGTTCTTAAAATCTTCAAATTGGCAGCGATTCTCTTCTGGGTATCTAAATTCATGTTACGTCTCCTCAAAGCATGCAAAATGCTGTAATCAATATTTTGGCAAAATTTGTGCCTCTATAATATATGTGCAAATTCTCCTTAAAAAAGTTGCACGGAAGGCTGTATTTGCCTTGTATTTTTGCTGCAAAGTTATAAATAGCATAACTACATGTTTATTCAACTATTATCTTACAACGACTAACTTTAGTAAAGAACCATTTCTTTATTTAAAGGAAATTTTCGTAAAAAGGAGAGTAAACATGGCAGAAAAATTAAGACCACTAGACCAGGTAGAAATGGGCAGAAGAGTCAGAAGCAGAAGGGAAGCCATAGGGCTCAGCAGAGAAAATCTTGCTGAACAATTGGACGTATCCGCACAGTTTATCGCAGATATCGAATATGGTCACAAAGGTATTTCAATTAAGAAGCTGTACCTTCTGTGTCAGATTCTCAATGTAACAGCAGATTACATACTTGCGGGAGGAATTTTGCCGGAGGAAATGGATGGAGAAACATCAAGAGCCTGTGAGGAGATAATGGCGATACTTCATCAGTGCGACGCAAGACAACTTAGAAGCATAGGAAAAATCGCTCAGATATATGCGGATGAAGTAAGGATGAAATAATCGTGAAATACTCACAAGAAGTAGAATACCTTCCCATTAATGGCAAAGTAATAAATATAAAGGTTGCAAAGGAATGGGATGGTTTCTATGAAGAAGAATCAGAAAGGCTTGAAGATGACGATGAGCTGCTAGCTCAGTATTATAAAGACGTTACTCGTTATTTAGGCGTTTTTGGAATAAATAAAGCGTATTTTGAAGACGCGGTCCAGGACACCATGGTTGAGGCTCTGAAATGTGCCGGCAATATAAGGGATAAGACGAAATTAAAATATTGGATATTAACAATAGCTAAAAGGGTAGGCTTAAAATACCTAAAAAAAGGAAAGAAAGAGGAGGAGCAAAACTGTTCATACGAAGAGTATATATGTAATTGCAACGAAGAAATAGATTTTGTTTCAGACAGGCAAATCTTTGAAAAAGCCAGTTGTATCAGCGATGAATATCTTATAGAGCTTATAGAAACAACTTTGAGCGCTAAAGAACAAAGAGTTATTATTTTGCAATATATCTATCGGCATAAGCTCAAAGAAATAGCTGAGATTTTAAATGAACCTGAAGGTACTATTCACAGTATCTCAGCGCGGGCAAAGAAAAAGCTTAAAGCAAGATTGGAAGAAGGAGGATATCCTTATGGCAGATAGAACTGACTACACGAAATTATTGGGCGAGCGTCTGGAACGCGCCTATAGAGCAAAGGATGATATAAAGCCGCCGTCTGCGGAAGACATCGCCAGATGGAAGCGGCTGGCTCAAGCCAAGAGAAAAGAGAAAAGGAAGCGCATGAAGCTGATTGCCAGCCTTGCGTCTGTGTTTGCTGTTGCCTTTTGCATCAGCATAGTTCCCATGTTCAAAATCCCTGACGCGCAAGCAGGGGAAGATTATTTTGTGGATATGGAAACTTTAGAGAACGACGAGGAGAGCATGATTACAGATATATTTTCTTCTTATGATGATTTACCTGAAGATGTTAAAAATGAGTTTTATCAATTTGAAAATCTTCCGGAGGGGTATACTTTAGAAGAAATAAAGATTATAACGACAGTCGATAAAAAAGAATGTAAAAGCCTGTTTGAAAATAGTGAAGGTAGTTCTTTTTTGATAAGACAAACTAATTCTAGCGATAATGCGGATGTAGTTGTTAATAGTGACTATATAGAGAGTTGGAATGGAATTGATGTTTACATAAAAGAGTATACAGACGGAGCTAAGAATATAAATTATAAGTTTGTAATAGACAATTCCTTTATAGATATAATGGCTGATAGAGACGTAAACAAAGAAGTAATAAAGGATACAATAAAAGAGGCTGTGTTTTAGCCTCTTACTAAAATGCATTGGAATAAGTAGTAAGTGTATGTACAGAAGAACCAATAGTGTCCTTGCTCACTACCCTTATTCTATAATTTGTGTTTCTGTTCAATCCAGTGTATTCGTTGTGGAATGTGAAAGAATCTTTGTTAAAACCGTTATTGTATAATGTACGTTCCGGATTGGAGGTATCGATGACCCATTTACCGTCTACTTTCTTCTGCAGATAAACGACTACATTGTATATGTCGACTGTTTGGCTGAAGTATACTGTAACATATACGTCAGCTTTGGTAGCGCTGGTCCTGTCTATATCAAAGACGATAGCATCTGTATCATGCGTATCTATACCCGGATCATCAATTATCTCAGTAGACGCAAAAGCAACAGAACCAAAGGACATGGTCAAAACCAAGACCAAGAAAAGTGACACAATTTTTTTTCTCATGAAAAACCTCCCAAATGTTAATTTTGTAATGAAAAAAACATTTGGGAGTTTATCTAAAATCATTGATTTTTCTCAATTTTAGGAAATCAATAATAACTGTTTGGTACCTTAAATTTGAGATGTGATAAAAGCTTAATAAACTCCTTTTAGCTCAGCTAAAAGGAGTTTACGGGTTCTCAAGCCAAAACGTAAGGTCGATGTTATCCGAAATTTAAAAAATGTTATCTTTTCAGATAACAAAATCACGATTATGGATAATATCGTATCCGAAAATGGCAAAACCTTATCTTTTCGGATAACGAAACCCCGATTTTCGGATAACGCTTATCTTTTACAACCGCTTTCGGATACCACTTATCTGTTACAACAGATTTAGACACGCCGGCGGCTTACTTTGCCAGCAGGTACAGATGGTCCAACGCCCGCCGACCTCCGGCAATCTGCTTAATTCAACCGCTTATGTGACATGCATTTGATAGACTTGAGACAAATACATAAAAAACTTGGTAATTTTCTTTAAAAAGGGTTTCATTTGTGTTATTTTATGTTATAATATAAATATAAAAAGAGTTAATTTTTTAACAAATTTACTTTTTAACAAAGTTTCTTAAATTAGGAGGTTATCAATCATGAAAAAAATAGGTGTATTGGGAACTGGTACCATGGGCGCCGGTATCATTCAGATTTTGGCGCTGAACGGATACGAAGTAGTAATGAGAGCAAGAAGAGATTCTTCTGTAGAGAAAGGTCTTGCTACCGTTAAAAAAAATCTTGATAAAATGGTAGCAAAAGAAAAAATTACTGCAGAAGCAGCAGAAGAAGCTTACAGCAGAATACAAGGCTCAACCAATATCAACATAATCGCAGACGCAGACCTGGTAATTGAAGCAGCAACAGAAGATATGGAAGCCAAAAAAGCTTTGTTTGCTGAGCTGGACAAACTTTGCAAACCTGAAACTATCATTGCTACCAATACATCTTCCCTTTCAATAACCGAAATCGCCGCAGCTACAGGAAGACCTGATAAGATCATAGGAATGCATTTCTTTAATCCGGTTCCTGCCATGAAACTGGTAGAGATCATAAAAGGTTTGACCACTTCCGATGAGACAAAGGATACCATCATAGCGTTGGCTGAGAAGTTAGGAAAAACCCCTGTTGAAGTAGCAGAAGCACCTGGATTTGTAGTAAACAGAATCCTCATCCCTATGATAAACGAAGGCATCGGAATCGTTGCCGACGGAGTCTCAGACGTTAAAGGCGTTGACACAGCCATGAAGCTGGGAGCCAATCACCCGATGGGACCTCTGGAATTAGGCGACCTTATAGGTCTCGATGTTTGCCTGGCTATAATGGAAACTCTCTACACTGAATATGGTGATCCTAAATATAGACCTCATGTTCTGCTGAAGAAAATGGTAAGAGCGGGAAAATTGGGAAGAAAGACCGGCATAGGTTTTTACGACTATTCAAAATAAGAAAAAATTTCCCACATATAGAAAGGATAGCTCCTCCTGATTCAAATATCCGAAGGGGCTATCCTTTTTTTGCCAGTTTGCCACAAAGTATCAACCTTGCTTCATCGCAGAGCTCCTGCAGGCTTCATAAAGGTACTCATCACGGCAGGCATGTCCGTCGCAGCTTAAAAGCCGTTTTGGAGATTGAAGAAGTGTTAGAAGCGAAAAGTGTGTGAGACCTGCCTTGAATTTCTCGCTTTATCGATACTGTTCGACGTTGCTGTATAACTTATTTCTACCGCCAATGTCCACCTCTTGAAAGCCGCTACTCGGGAAGTATAAGTCTTAGCAAAACAAGAAATAAAGCTTAAAATGAGTTTCCGTTTATGTCTAAGAAGCCCCACAGGTTGTCATACGATAAAAACAAGTATATTCATCTTCACATTTTAATGCAAGAGGTTTTGAAATAATTAATATTTTATCAATTAACCTTTAAAAATAGTGTAAATTTAAACGAATTAATAGCCTTGCTTTTTTAAATAAGCAGTATATAATAGACGTAAGACATTTTAGTTTAATTCTAAAAAAGCAATTCTTAATTTTCTCAGAAAGGTGAAGGGCACCCTAAAAAGCCCATAAAGGTGAATTTATGAATGAAAAAATTTTAGAATCTGAAACCGATTGCGGTGAGATTTCCTGTGCCTCTATGGATACAAAAGTTGACGAAAAACAAGAAATAAGCGTTCAACAAGAAGATGGGCAGGAAAAAGAAAACAAACCTGAAAAAGAAGACAGACCTGAAGTAGAAGGCATTCTGGAGATTCAGGAAGAAAACAGTTTTGGATTCCTTAGATTTTCTAATTTTTTAACCAGCGATAAAGATATATACGTATCACCTACTCAAATAAGGAGATTTAACCTTAAAACGGGAGATAAGATAAGGGGAATAACCAGACTTCCTAAAGAAGGAGAGCGTTTTGGCGCGCTTTTATATGTACTTACAGTCAACGGAGACGAGCCTGGCAGGGCTATAAGGAGGCCTGACTTCGATGAACTGACGCCGGTTTTCCCTTACGAAAGACTTAGACTGGAGGACGGAAGCCGAGATCTTTCCATGCGTCTTATAGACTTGGTGGCTCCCATAGGAAAAGGGCAGAGAGGTCTTATTGTGGCTCCGCCGAAAGCAGGAAAAACTGTACTTTTAAAAAAGATTGCCAATGCCATAGAAAAAAATTATCCGGAAGTAGAACTTATAGTTTTACTGGTTGACGAAAGACCTGAAGAAGTAACTGATATGAAGAGGTCTTTGAAAGGCGGGGAGGTTATCTTTTCAACTTTTGACGAACTGCCTCAGCATCATACCAAAGTAGCTGAAATGGTTCTCGCAAGAGCTCAAAGGCTGGTTGAACACGGAAAAGATGTGGTAATATTACTTGACAGCATTACAAGACTGGCAAGAGCTTATAATATGGTGGTGCCGGCTTCCGGAAAGACTCTTTCAGGAGGATTCGACCCGGGAGCATTCCACAAACCTAAGAAATTCTTCGGTGCTGCCCGCAAATTAGAGGAAGGCGGTTCCATAACCATTCTCGCTACGGCGCTTATAGAGACAGGAAGCCGCATGGACGAAGTCATATTTGAAGAATTTAAAGGCACAGGCAATATGGAACTGCATTTGGACAGAAAACTTTCAGAAAAAAGGATATTCCCAGCCATAAGCCTTAACAAATCAGGCACAAGACGTGAAGATCTGCTCATGACGCAAGAAGAGCTGGAGGCAATATGGGTTATGCGGCGCAACCTTTCCGGCGGCAGCACGCAAGAAGTCACTGAAGCTATAATTGACAATCTGGCGCATACCAAGAATAACAGCGACTTCATCAAAGTTATCAAAAAAGTAATGATGGACTAAGTTTAAAACGATAAAGGGAAAAAGATGGATTTAAATAAAATTTTCTTGAAAAATGCCTGCCCTACTTCCATAGGAGGGCAGGCTATAATGGAGGGCATAATGATGCGCGGCCCGGAGAAAACCGCTGTGGCCGTAAGACTTGCAGATGGCAGCATACACATGAAGACTCAGCCTACGCCTAAGATGAACAGATGGGCTAAAGTTCCGCTGATAAGAGGTGTGGTAAATTTTGTGTCTTCTATGATACAGGGGACAAAAGTCCTCATGTACTCAGCAGATGTGCTGGAAGAAAATTATCCTGACGAATACGAAAAAGATAAATTTGACATCTGGATGGAAGAAAAATTCGGAAAAGAGAAGGCATGGAAAGTCCTTATGGCTTTTTCCGTCTTAATTGCCATAGTGCTGGCAGTATCCATATTTATGCTTTTACCTACCGTAGTAGTGGGATGGCTTTCAGCTGTAACCGACAGCATAATTCTGCTTAATCTGGCAGAGGGCGTAGTCAGAATGATAATCTTCATAGGATATATATTGCTTATATCTAAAATGAAGGATATAAGGACGGTATTTGAATATCACGGAGCAGAGCATAAGACTATCCATTGCTTTGAAAATAACCTTGAACTCACTCCGGAAAACGCTCAGCAATTCTATACGCTTCACCCTAGGTGCGGAACCAGCTTTCTCATGTTTGTAATGGTGATAGCTGTATTGGCTCATGCCCTTATGGGATGGCCGAATGTATGGATACGCATAATAAGCAGAATTTTAGTCCTTCCGCTTATTGCCGGAGTATCTTATGAACTGCTCAAATGGGCAGGAAGGAGTGACAATTGGATCGTTAAGATACTCAGCCTTCCGGGAATTTATCTTCAAAAACTGACTACCAAAGAACCAAATGAGAAACAGCTGGAAGTAGCCATTGCAGCTATGAAAGCTGTTCTGCCGGAGAACAAAACTCCTTACTTTGAAGGACTCTGTGATTTAAACGGAGAACCTATTAAGGAGGAGCCAAAGGACGAAGATCTTGGTCAGCCCGCTTTAAACCAGGAGACCAAGGACGATAATATAAGCCAGGAGAACGATGGCGATAACCTAAGCGAAGGAAATTTTGTTTGTGAAGGAGATGACACCGATGAGCCTGCCGCTGAAAGAGCTGATTAAAATAGGCGAAAAACAGCTTTCTGATGCCGGTATAGCAGATGCTGCAAGAGACGCAAAACTCCTTTATTGTTTTTTAGATAAATTGGATTCAGTAGGACTTTTAATGAGATGGCAGGACGTATTGCAAGACAATAGCTGTGAAAGTTATTTTGAGCTTATAGAAAGGCGTGCTGCCGGAGAACCTCTGCAATACATAACAGGTACCCAGGAATTTATGGGATTTCCGTTTAATGTTACACCGGCGGTGCTTATTCCAAGACAGGATACGGAAACCATGGTGGAAGACGCTATAGAACTTATAGAAAAAGGAACTTTGCGAGGTGAAGAATATATAAAACCTCAAGCCATTAAAGAGGTTTTGGACCTCTGCTGCGGCAGCGGAGCCATTGGCATATCCATTGCTAAAAGCTGCGGTAAGACAAAAGTGATTTGCTCCGATGTGAGCGAGGAAGCGCTAAAAGTAGCAGAGCAAAATGCGGCTCTTAACGGATGCAAATCAGTGAAAATGCAAAAAAGCAATATGTTTGAAGCCTTTAACAGCAGATTGGGAAGGAAGAAATTTGACCTGATAATCTCCAATCCGCCGTATATAGAAAGCAGCGTTATTCCCACTCTTCAGAGAGAAGTCAAGGACTATGAACCTATGATGGCTTTGGACGGAGGAGAGGACGGTCTGGACTTTTATCGGATTATTGCATCTGAAGGGGAAGACTATCTTCAAAAAAACGGAGTTATCATGTTGGAAATAGGGTATGACCAGGGTAAGGCCGTGACGGAAATGCTTCAGGAGATAGGAAGCTTTGTTTCGATAAGATGTCTGAAAGACTTGGCAGGTAAAGACAGGATCGTGGTTGCCCGCCTTGAGGACAAAAAGAAGAGAAAAAATAACCGGAAAGCCGAAAAATAACAGGATAACAGGATAAAAGTTAAAAATCCTCTTGATTTCAATGGCTTTGCATGATATAGTATAAGGGCTGCGATGTTATTGCAGCAATTGTAGATAAAATTTAAAGGAAAGAGGGAAGAAGCATGAAGGAAGGAATCCATCCTGATTATAAGGAATGTAAAGTAACTTGCGCATGTGGTAACACTTTCGTTACAAAATCAACGAAAGAAGAACTGAGACTGGACGTATGTTCAGCATGTCATCCGTTCTTCACCGGTCAGCAGAAGTTTGTTAACAGAGGCGGCCGTGTTGAGAAATTCAAGAACAAGTACAACATGGACTAATAATCAAGACCACAAACCGGAACAAGCTTCCGGTTTTTTTAATGATAGGCACGCCTTGAGGGTGCAGCGCAATTTTCACAACGCACTTTTTATGGCGGCAACACTTTTCAAAAACTATAAAGCGTGTTATAATAAACGCTAGACTTTAAAGAGGAGCGAAAGATGTTCGATAAATTAGATTTTATATTAGAAAAGTACGAAGAGCTTTCTATGAAGGTTTCAGACCCTGACGTGATAAACAACCAGCCTCTTTGGCAGAAGTATATCAAAGAAATGGGAGAAATGGAGCCTATAGTAAACAAATATAAGGAATACAAAAAAGCTAAAGAGGAAATCTCAGAAGCAAAAGAAATGCTTGACTCCGGTGACGAAGAACTGAAAGAATTGGCCAAAATGGAGCTTTCCGAACTGGAGGATAAGCTTCCGCAGATGGAAGAAGACCTTAAGATACTGCTTCTCCCGAAAGACCCTAACGACGAAAAGAATGTATTCTTGGAAATCAGAGCAGGAACCGGCGGAGAAGAAGCCGCATTGTTTGCGCAGGATCTTTTGCGTATGTATTTGAGATATGCCGAAAGACGCGGCTGGAAGACCGAAATCATGGACGCCAACGATACGGGCATAGGCGGAATCAAAGAAGCCATAGTCCTCATTAAAGGCAAAGGCGCTTATTCCAGACTTAAATACGAAAGCGGTACGCACCGGGTGCAGAGAGTTCCTGAGACCGAAAGTTCCGGCAGAATACACACTTCAGCAGCTACTGTGGCAGTACTTCCTGAAGTGGACGATGTGGAAGTAGAAATCAATCCAAACGATGTGCGTGTGGATGTTTATCGTTCATCCGGCAACGGCGGACAATGTGTTAATACAACCGATTCAGCCGTAAGACTTACCCACATTCCTACGGGTCTGGTAGTAACTTGCCAGGACGAGAAGTCTCAGATAAAGAACAAAGAAAAGGCGTTCAAAGTGCTGAGATCAAGGCTGTATGACCTTAAGCTCCAGGAACAAAATGATGAGATAAGCGCCGAAAGACGCAGCCAGGTAGGTTCCGGAGACAGAAGCGAGAGAATAAGGACGTATAATTTTCCGCAAGGCAGAGTAACAGACCACAGAATCGGCATGACCCTATATAAGCTGGACGGATTTTTAGATGGCGAGATCGATGAGATTATAGACGGTCTCATAACCAGCGACCAAGCCGAAAAAATGAAAAATTTCTAAAGTTTAAATAAAAAAGACACGCAAAAAATGGACACCAGAATATTAGGCACAGATGACAAAGGAATAACAGAAGCTGCTAAAATACTGAAGGAAGGCGGTCTCGTAGCATTTCCCACTGAAACGGTGTATGGCCTGGGAGCCAATGCTATGGATGATGAGGCTGTAAGTAAGGTGTATGCTGCTAAAGGAAGACCCAGTGACAATCCGATGATAGTCCACGTAGCGAAACCGCAGGATTTGACTTTACTTACTGACAACATAACGGACGACATGAAAAAACTGGCAGAAAACTTTTGGCCCGGACCGCTTACTATGGTGGTACAAGCCAAGCCTCAAGTTTCCAGAATTACCACAGGGGGACTTGATACGGTAGCTGTCAGAATTCCTGACAACGAAACCACCCTTAAGCTCATAGAAACAGCAGGCATGCCTCTGGCAGGACCGAGCGCCAACCTTTCAGGGCATCCCAGCCCAACATCGTCCAATCACGTTTACGATGATCTTCAAGGCAGAATAGACGCAGTAATTCAGGGCGAAATTTGTAAGGTAGGCATAGAATCGACAGTAGTAGATATGACATCGCCGGAGCCTGTTATATTGCGTCCGGGAATTGTGACGGCAGAAGACCTGGAAAAAGTTCTCGGAAAGAAGGTTGAACTGGACCCTGCAGTTTTGCAAAAACCAAAAATTTCGAACAATGGAAAGCTTTTAGAAACGGAAGATGATTATAAGCCAAAAGCCCCGGGAATGAAATATAAACATTATGCGCCAAAGGCAGAAATGATGATTTTCGTAGGCGAGCCTGAAAAAGTGAGACTGGCTATAGCCGCTGAAAAGATGGCAAGGGTAGAATTCGGACAGAAAGTCGGCGTGCTGATTTTTGACAGCGATAAGCCTAAAGAGGCAGCTCATGACTTTTTCGCCCAGCTTAGAGCTTTTGACAAAAGCGGAGTAGACGTCATCTTGGCAGCTGCCTTAAAAGAAGACGGAGTAGGGCTGGCTGTGATGAACAGGATGTTCAAATCGGCAGGATATAATATACGAGAAGTAGAGTAATTTTTAAAGGAGAAAAGCAAATGAAAATTGCTGTAGCAAGTGACCACGGCGGCTTTGCCTTAAAAGAGACTGTAAAGAAACATCTTCTTGAAAGGGACATAGAAGTTTTAGACTTAGGTACCGATTCGGAAGATTCAGTGGATTATCCTAAATACGGTCAGCTGTGCGGACAGACGGTAGCCTCAGGGCAAGCAGACCTTGGCATCGTAATCTGCGGTACAGGAATCGGCATTTCCATCGCAGCCAATAAGGTACACAAAATAAGGTGCGGACTGTGCACTTCTGTAGAGATGGCCAGACTTACCAAACAGCATAACAATGCCAATGTCCTGGCTCTTGGAGGAAGAACAACGGAACCTGAACTGGCCCTCGAAATTGTTGATACATGGCTTGATACTGAGTTTGAAGGCGGCAGACATCAGCGCAGGGTAGATATGTTAGACAGTATGTAATATACTTACAAGGATAAGATGTAAACGAGGAGAAGTTGAAATGGGAAAAGTATTTGTATTTGATCATCCGTTAATTCAGCACAAGACTGCGCTGATGAGAAAGACTGACACCAGCGTCAAAGAGTTTAGAGAGCTGGCGAAAGAAGTGGCAACCTTGATGGGATTTGAGGCTACACGCAATTTAGAACTGGAAGATGTTGAGATAGAAACTCCTATCTGTAAGACTAAGATGAAGATGTTAAAAGGAGAAGACATCGCTATCGTTCCCATACTTAGAGCAGGCTTAGGCTTTGTAGACGGTATGCTGGCTCTGGTACCGAACGCCAAAGTAGGGCATGTAGGCCTTTACCGGGATCCTGAAACCCACGAACCTGTTGAATATTACTGCAAACTGCCTGTAGACATCGAGAAGAGAAAGATATTCGTAGTGGATCCTATGCTGGCCACCGGGGGCAGTGCAGTAGCGGCGATAGATTTTATCAAGCAAAGAGGCGGAAAAGATATAGTCTTCATGTGCCTCATAGCTGCGCCTGAAGGCATCGATGTCCTCCAAAAGGCCCATCCGGATGTGGACATATATATAGCCGCAAAAGATGAGAGGCTCAACGAAAATGCATACATAGTGCCGGGTCTTGGAGACGCCGGAGACAGATTATATGGAACAAAGTAGATAATTACGAAACAGATGATTACAACATAGGCAATTATTTTAGAAGGAGAAAGTTTGATGAATTTTGATTTTATCCCTGATAACGTCAGCAAATATGATAACGTATACGACGTACTGAAGGAAAGGGGCTTTATCGAGCAATCCACTGATGAAGAGAAGATAAGAGAACTGCTTCAAAGGGAAAAGGTAAAGTTCTACATCGGTTTCGACCCGACGGCCGACTGCCTGCATGTAGGCCATTTTATGCAGGTGATAATAATGATGTACATGCAAAAGTTTGGACATACCCCTGTCGTACTCATCGGAGGCGGTACCGGCATGGTAGGCGACCCTTCCGGAAGAACTGACATGCGTCAGATTATGACAGTAGAAACCATTGAACACAACTGCAATCAGTTTAAGAAACTGTTTGACAGGTTCCTGGACTTTGACGATGAATGGGAATACGTAGGAAACGAAGGCGTTTTCGTTCCGGGTCACGAAAATAAAACTCCTGAGCCGGGGAAGGCCATAGCTGTCAATAACGCTCGCTGGCTGAGACCGCTCAATTATATAGATTTTCTGCGCGAAATAGGCTCCCTTTTTAATGTGAACACCATGCTCAGAGCAGAGTGCTTCAAGCAGAGAATGGAGCGTGAGGGAGGCCTCACCATGTTCGAACTGAATTACATGCTTATGCAGAGTTATGACTTCATGGTGATGGCTCGCGACTTTGACGTGAAAATTCAGTTCGGCGGCAACGACCAGTGGTCCAACATCATAGGCGGCGTAGATCTTACTCGCAAAAAGACAGGAAAAGAAGTCTATGGAATGACTTTTTCCCTGCTCACCAATTCAGAAGGCAACAAGATGGGTAAGACTGCAAAAGGAGCTCTCTGGCTCAGCCCTGAAAAGACCAGCCCGTATGAATTCTTCCAGTACTGGAGAAACGTTGGAGACGCAGATGTTAACAAATGCTTGAGAATGCTTACATTCCTGCCTATGGATGAAGTTGAAAGACTTTCATCTCTCGAGGGTGCGGAAATCAATAAGGCTAAAGAAATCTTGGCTTATGAAGTAACCAAGCTGGTTCATGGCGAAGAGGAAGCCAAGAAGGCTCTCGACGGAGCAAGAGCGGCTTTTGCCGGAAACGGCGACATGGCCAATATTCCTACAGTCAAGATGGATCGCAGTATCTTTGAAGGCGAAGGCATTGGCATAGTAACTTTAATCAAGGATTTGGGCCTGGTTCCAAGCAACAGCGAGGGATTCAGAACTATCGAACAGGGAGGCCTTACTGTGGGAGGCAAAAAAGTTACCGACAAGAAAATGCAGGTAACTTTGGACATGTTCGAGGACGGCAAACTGCTCATACAAAAGGGCAAGAAAAAGTTCCAAATGATAGAGATATAAAAAGACATTTTATGGTCGATATATCCGGTAAATAATGTAAAAAAATTAAAAAAGTCGATTTTTTGTCAGCAATCGTAAAATCATCAAAATAGTAAAAATAACATAAGCTCAAACAAAATAAGAGAAAATTACCGAATTTTCAGAAAATTCAGAAATCAAGCTTGACATAATATATATGCTTATTGTATCATAGCTCTAGCGATAAGAAAGGAACAAATTTTATGTTTTTTAACTCGATAAGCTTTGCAAAAGAATATCTTGGGTTTGTCTACAGCAAGGTATATTATTATCTCGCTGATTTTACAATGCCCAAATTGATATTAAGCGCATAGCTGATGCAGGAAGACATAAGTTTAAACTCTTTTACTAATCTATAGGCTAGAATAGGCTCATCAGTATGGACTTGCTGGATGAGCTTCTTTTTTTCTAAAAAAAATAAAAACAAGGAGAAGAAGGATGAGAAAGGTTATTGTATTATTACTATCTATGATTTTAATTTTCGGTCTTGCTGCCTGCGGAGGAAATGAAGGCAGCAACGGAAACGGCGAAAGTAACGGAGACGTTTTAAAAATTGGAGTTATCCAGTTGGTCAAACATGATGCACTGGACAGAGCATATCAGGGATTTGTGGATGGACTGGCCAATCAAGGATATGTGGACGGTGAAAATATAGAAATCGAGTATCAGGTAGCTTCTAACGATCAGTCCAATTGCCTGACCATCGCCGAATCTATGGTAAACGATAATAAAGATTTGATTTTTGCCATTGCTACACCGGCGGCTCAGGCAGTAGCAAGCAAAACGGAAGACATTCCTATTCTTGTATCAGCAGTAACAGACCCGGCTGCTTCAGGACTGGTAGAGTCTAATGATGCGCCGGGAAGAAATGTTTCCGGAACTTCCGATTTGACACCTGTTGCCAAGCAGATAGAGCTGCTTACACAGATCGTCCCTGATGCTAAAACGATAGCAGTCCTTTACTGCAGTACTGAATCCAACTCCGAGATACAGCTGAGACTGGCTAAAGAAGCTGCTGAAGAACACGGTCTGGAAGTGGTAGAAGCTTCGGTATCCTCTTCCAATGAGATACAGCAGATGGTTTCTTCGCTGGAAGGCAGAGTGGATGCCATATACGTGCCTACGGATAACACTATAGCTGCCGGCATTCAAACAGTTTCCACTATAACCACTGAGGCAGGCATACCGGTAATCTGCGGAGAGTCAGGACCTGTAAAAAACGGAGGTCTTGCTACTATTTCTCTTGATTATTACGATTTAGGAGTTAAAACTGCGCAGCAGGCCATAAAAATTCTCAAAGACGGTGAAGACATTACAACTATGCCAATTGAATATATAGGGGATGAAGAATTGAAATACTATGTCAATGCAGCAATAGCAGAAGCGCTTGGAATAACAATTCCGAATGAAATTCTTGAAAATGCAACCATATATGAGTAAGGCGGTTGTAGGAGAATCAAAAGAAAGTAAGGAGAAAAAATGGAACTTATATGGATCAGACATTTGCAGACACCGGGAAATGAAAAGCGACAATATATAGGAAGTACGGACGAACCGTTGTCAGAGAAGACAGTAGAAGGCTTTTTAAAAAATCCTGCAGAATATTCTGAAGTGGAGCGGGTGATCTGTAGTCCGATGCTTCGCTGTATTCAGACAGCAGAACTGATGTTTCCGGGAACGGAACGAAAGACCGAGCCGAGGTTAAGAGAGTGTGATTTCGGACAGTTTGAAGGAAAGACGTATGAAGAACTGAAGTCTGTACCGAAGTATATTGCATGGCTGAAATCGAATGGTACGATTACATTTCCGGGTGGGGAAGAACAGAGCGTTTTCCGCAGAAGGAGCGTGGAAGGTGCGATTGAGCAGATCGAATGGCTGATTGAAAAAAAGGTACAGCGGGCGGCTTTTGTAGTACATGGAGGCACGATTATGGCAGTATTTGAACAACTTGCAGAAGAAAAGAAGAATTTTTATGACTGGCAGGTGGGAAACGGTAGTGGATATCGGGTGATAATTGACGAAAAAGAGTGGAAAACCGGTAATAAAAAGCTGCGGAAGGTGGAAAAGTTATGGGATTAGTTTCGCTGGGAGCGTGTGTAGCGGGATTTGTACTGGATTTTATTTTTGGTGATCCTGTCTGGCTGTATCATCCGGTACGGCTGATCGGAAAGTGGATCTCGTTTCTGGAGAAGCTGCTCCGAAGAAAGACGGGAGAAAAAAGACAGATTGCTGCAGGAGGAATCTTATGGATTCTGACGGTTGCAGTGGTATATAGTGTGACGGCAGGGATCTTGTGGATCGTACGGAAATGGGGTCCGGCAGCAGGATTCATACTGGAGACATTCTGGTGCTATCAGATTTTTGCAGCCAGATGTCTTGTCAGCGAAAGCGGAAAGGTTTATGAGCGGTTAAAAGAAAAAGATCTGCCAGGATCGAGAAAGGCAGTTTCGAAAGAGATACGGAAAATCTGAGCTTTGAAGGAGTGACGAAGGCGGCTGTAGAGACCGTTGCGGAAAATACTTCCGATGGAGTGACCGCACCGCTTCTGTATCTGCTTCTGGGAGGTGCACCACTGGGATTTTTATATAAGGCAGTGAACACGATGGATTCGATGTTGGGGTATAAAAATGAAACGTATCTTTATTTTGGAAGAATCCCTGCG
>ERZ826764.443-NODE-443-length-59812-cov-17.293790_pt1 | contig 59812 bp, 59 predicted proteins | sample MGYA00519870_ERZ826764 | MGnify/ENA primary metagenome ERZ826764 (study PRJEB31778, sample SAMEA3449239) | human gut metagenome | biome: human gut; feature: human-associated habitat; material: faeces | place: United Kingdom | collected 2010/2012 ... | reverse complement strand
GCGATCATGGCCATGTCCAGCTGCTTCCACGCGGCCTTGAGCGCGTCGATCACCTGCTGACTGTCTGTGTAGAAACCACGCTCTGCCATCTTTTCCAGCGCCAGTTTCCACTTGTCCTCCCCGCAGTACCGCCCCAGCAGCGCCTCAACAGCCTCCACCACAATTTTCGCCGCATCGGACAGATCACGCTGTTCAAGCCACGGCTTCACATAGCGAACCCATACACGCCCGATCAGCGCCGACGCCGCCGTACCGATTACGCCGATCACGGCCACCACCAGCGCCGTCCAGTCGATGGACGTGGCAACCTCCGGCATGGTAGCAGCCTCTTCCGCCATGGCCAGCGCCGGAAGCAGCGCCAACGCCATCAGCAGGCATGCCCAACAAAGCATTTTCTTCATGGTATCTCCTCGCTTTCTTCCCTTTGTAGCGGCTTGTCTGCAAGCCGCAAGATTTCTTCTTCATAGTGTTCCGATAAATGATTCCGACCGCGCGCCCGATAGGATGCGTGCATCTTGCACAGCATTTCCTTTTTCGCTCCAGGGCACCACCCGCGCGAGGTATAGAAGTCCTGCGCCTGGCTAAGCCTTTCATATTGAAGATCACCGATATCATCGGACAAGCCATCCAGCACCGTGGTGATCTTCTCAAGCGACTGACGCAGTTCTGTTCGGAAGGCTTTCTGTTCTTTAAGGGCTTTTTCTTTTTCCACCTTTCTGACTTTCAGCCAGCGTTTTATCGGATTAAAAAAAATAAGCCCCAGCAGAGCAAGGATCGCGGATATGGACCCGGCCACCTGCCCGGCATTGTCCAACAACTGCATATTCATCACCCCCTTCCATGCTCTTCCCCCAAGTATTTTGTCATCATATAGGCTCTGCGCGTGTAGCCGTCGGTGCAGATGGCGGTGATCAGCGCCCAGCCGTCCCGCTCGCGCTCCACCCTGACGCGCGCGCCCGCGTTCACCAGCCAGTAGAGCGGTTCGTCGCGGCTGGCGGACCTTCGCAGCTTGACGGGACCGCCGTCGGGCGACGCGACCACGGCATACCGCTCCGCCCCGGCGGCAGGAGATCCGGCGGTCAGGCCATCCCCAACGGCTGCTGCGCCGCCGGCCTCCCCCTGGTCAATCCCTGCTCCCGGCTCCACGCCCGGCGCGGCCTCTTCGCCGTAGTCGATCTCATGCGCCCAGCCCACATGCGTCCATCCGTTTTGCAGCGTGCTCCCGGCCACGCGGTCCATCGTGGCGCTGGAATGCACCACGTCGCAGGCGCGCCGCCTGCCGTTTTTGTCCGTGTCGCTGAGCGCGTCCGCGCCCACGTAGAGGCCCACATGGCTGAAATTCCCCAGCCCGTCGCCCGCATAGCGCGCGGGCAGGGCGCTTTCATCCTCTTCATGGATAAAAAGCAACGCGCCCGGCCTGAGCATTCCCTCAGCCTGCGCGTTTTCCAGCGTGCCAAGCCATGCGGCATGACGCGCCATATCGTTGCTGCCCCGGTAGGACATGGCCCCGCCTGCCTGCTTTACGCAGTGCTCTACAAAAGCCTGGCAGTCCATTTCGTCATAGGTGTAGCCAACACTAACCGCTTGCACCGCAGCGGCGGCCACATCTTTGCCTTTTGGTTTCATTCTAATCACTCCATTTTCATTATCATTATTGGACTAAATATCGGATATGGCGTACAATATACCATCACTATTCAGTTTCAAAAGACCGTCTGGCACAGAGGCAGAAAAGCTCCCACTAAGATTGGCAAATTTAATTGCATCCTTAGTCACGGAGGCGTTTATCTTTCCAGTTGGTACAAAAACTACATCTTTGCCCGAATAGAGATCTATACTTTCTACGCGCAAGGCCAACGTAGGAAGGACTCGCATACGCACCTTGAACGAACCATATACAGATATGGTGTCGTCAGAAACTTTATACGCCGTTCCGGGGCCTATGACAACCTGAAAGTAATGCATGCATTTGATTAGCTCAGTTACAGGATCAGAAAAAATAAGCGGCGGCATAGTAACAGCATTGTAAGCGCCTTCGTACAACGCTGCACCTTTATACGCTCGCGTCTGCCCTGATGGGATAACGCTTTGAATATACGACACATCACCTGCATTCTGGATATACGCAAACTCCAACGTGCCATCTGCCAGGTAAAATGCCGCCGTATAGGTTTTATGGTTATCCAGTGGTTCAAAACGCTGTGAAAGTGATCCGTCCCGGTTTTCTGCCGCTACACTTAATATACCGTAGCTGTCCATCTGGGCAGAAATGCTTCCCCCCTCGTGAACAAACAATAGCCAACGATCAGCGGCATACTTATCTGATCCATGTAGGCCCCCATACCCGGCCTGGGCAATCCAAAAGCCCGCATTATCCAGGAGATTCTGCCGCGGCATATTGGTATCCAACCAGGTTAGCGCCCCGTTACTATCGACAGAATGCAACGTGATAGTTTCATTGTTCTTTACCATCAGGAGCCGCACTCCGCCCGCATATAACGCAGCAAAGTCCGCGGCGTCCATCCCGTCCAACTGTTCCGCCGTCAGTTCCGGCACCCGACCGGAAAGGGCAGCGATACGTCCGTTCATACCGCCGCCCCCTTTCGGGTGTAGCTTAGGCCACGCGCTTCCAGCGGGCCACGGCCAGCGACGGCTGCATGTTGTTGTGGGCCTGTCCGGCACCGCGCGTCTGTGTCGCAGTTACATAGTAAGCCAGATCGTCCGCTGACGTGGTTAGTTTGGTGGTAAGCGCCATGTTTGGTGCAAAGGTTCCGTTTCCACTGCCCGGATATGGATTCCCATCCTTTGAATAGGCGATGGTGTGATTGTGCGTAGGCATTTCTGCCTCCGTCAGCGTATGCGACGCCTCGCCGCCCGCCCATCCCACAGGATGGCTTGCATCCGACGCTATCAGCGCCCGCCCGTCCGCGATACGCTGCCACTGCGTTCCGAAACCAACGGCGCTGTTGGGATCCATTTCCACCGCAAAATCTACGATAATCCCTACCGGATACACCCGGTCGATGATGGCGCACATCACCGCGCTGATCGTGCCGTTCATTCGCGCCACCGCCTAACGATAGGGTAGAAGCTACAAGGGGTAGCGTACCCCCCCCCCCCCCCCCGATGGAAGGTGCTGTAAATCATGGTTGTATCCTCCTTTTTATGCGGTTCTTCGCCACATGTAAACGGCAATGTATGGCGGCATGTTGTTGTGGTCATTATTACTCCCGCTATAATTCGTGTAGCGGGACGCACCCTGATCTGTCACGAGTGAATTTCCTGTCGGATAACCAGCTGTAGCTATTGCTGTATCAACCTTAACCGGCGAACCAAAGCCACTGGTAATGCCCCATGCAAATGTGTTCGAGAATAAATCGTGTCTATGATTGGGCATCTCGCTTATTGTTAGTTTATGGGCGGCCTCTCCACCTGTGGCACCTGCGGCATATCCGCTTCCAGCGCCCAGCAGGAATCTGTTCTCCATCCGCACCCATGTCCCGCCGAACAATGTGCCGGGATTGGTGGATACCATGCTAATATAGATACTGCCAATCGGCCAGGCGGACAGCTTTGCAGCTTTGATAATCGGCGCAAACAGCGCCGCAACCTTGCCTGTCAACCGGCATCACCGCCCACCTGCGTCCATCCGCTCACGCCCGGCTCCCAAACATTAGCGTCCAAGTCGCTTACCCATTCGGTGCCATTGTGCATCACATGACTACCCTTGGCATACGCGTCATGCGCCCCTGTGGGCTGCACCCACTCCGGCACGGCCTCTGGGTCATCCGCGTTGACGCCCATGGGTGTCCAAAGCGCACGGGATATATCCGGCGTCCACCCGGCCTGCGACGTGTGTGCCTGCGCGCAGCGGTACAGCGCGCCGCTATAGGCCACGATGTCGCCCACGGCATAGGCCACGCTGCTGCCGTCCCACGCGTCAAACAGCGGTACACAGTCGGACAGCTCATCCGCCGTCATGGCGTCTGCATCTGCTGCCACAGTGCGCCGCGCAGCCACACGCGCAGCCCCCAGCAGTGCCTCCTGCCCGTCGATGCGCTTGCCCAGCGCCGTACTCTGCGCCTCGATCGCCGCGCTAAGCGTCCGTCCCTGCGCCTCAAGCTGCTGGCCCAGCTTTTCAGCAGCTCCCACCTCCATGGGGTCCACGCACAGCACCGCCTCCATGGCCGCGTGTTCCGCGTCCATCCGCAGGCTGGCCAGCCCCCGCACAGCATACAGCGCCACCGTCATATTGTCCGCGTCCAGTTCGCGCAGCTCGTCTGCTACGCCCAGCAGCTCCGCCGCGCTGTCCAGCGTGCCGTCCCAGGCATCCGCCGCCCAGCGCAGGCACAGCCTGCCACCGCTCATGGTCAGCGCCACGTCCTCCAGTATCGTTTCGTCGATCTTCACCCTGGCCATATCACTGCACCTCCGTTAAAATCATGTATCCTGCCAGCTCTCCGGCGGGTTTCACCGTCGTGCTTAATGCTATGCTTCCCGCGCTGGTCACCCAGTCGATGTCGGCCAGCTGGTTACCCCTCGTCGTCGCCGTAAGCACACACTCCACCACTGCCGTATTAGCCGTCGCACTGGCCTCGCTGATGGCACAGGTATACGGCCCGCTACCAGCCCAACCGCTTAAGGGCAGGCTGAAAGACAGCATGCGCGGCGCGGCGGCGTCCTGTCCCGGCGGCCCCTGCACCTTGCCCTGGTTCTCCCAGCCCGACCCCGTCCAGCGGTACACATCATACGGCGCAGCAGCACCCACATTGTACTGATCGCCCACGGCAGGAGACGTCACCGTTGCAGCCAGCGCCTCCACGGTCGCATATGCGGGGCCTTTAATGGTGTATCCCGGTCCCTGCGGCCCCCGCTCCGTCTGAATGGCCACATGCAGCGCGCCGCTCTCCGGGTCACGTGTCACCGACGCCTCCACGCCCGCGCCGTACTCCACGACACTTTCGCTGATTGTCAGCCCCTCGATGCTATCTGCCGCGGCATTCGCCCGGCTTGCCGCTGCATCCGCCTCCCCGGCGCTGGCCTCTGCACCCTGCGCCGCTTCGTCCGCAAGCGCGGCCTTCGCCTCGGCCTCCTGTGCCGCCTGCGTGGCCGCTGCCGCGCTGGCCTCTGCGCCCTGCGTGGCCTGCTCGCTGGCCGCGATGGCCCCATCCACCAGGGCTGCCGCTGCGTTGGCAGCGGCAGCCGCATCCGCCGCGCTGTTGATGGCGTCCTCAACCCGCTGGGCCGCGGCATTGGCCGTGGCTGCGGCCTGATTGGCCGCGTCCGTTGCATCGTCCGCATCCCCGGCAGCCAGGATGGCGTCGGCTGCGGCGTCGTCTGCCGCACTAGCCGATTTGTACGCCTTATCTGCGGCGCTTCGGGCAGCGGCGGCCTGGGCCTCGGCGTTCTCCGCCGAAGCGTTGGCGGTGCCTGCCGCATCGTTCGCCGCTTTTTTCGCAGCGTCACATGCGGAGATCGCGGCTTGGAAGTCGCTCAAATCCGGCAATTCTCCGCTTGGGTCATACACAGTCGATGTAATGCCGGGCCGAACCGTGTACATGAAATACAGCAGATCGATTTTGGCGTCCTCTTTCAGCATCCGCAGAATCACCAGCGTATCCCCGGCCATGGCATAGAATGAACCGGGGAAGGTTACGCTTACCACATTTCCCTCAAGGCTCGCCTCCTCTGAATACGCTGTCGCCCTGTTGTTCAATACGCAATATGCCTGGCAGTCCCACCCTTCCAGCTGCGCATTGACGCCATTGTTTTTCAATGTCAGGCGTATTTCATGCGCATTGGCGTCACCGCACACAAAAACCGCCTTGTTGTCAATCAGCAATGCGCCCCGTGTCAGCTCATGCTCATAGGCGAAAACGGCTTTCAAACCCGATCACCCCCTTTTATGTACGGATGCAGTCATGATCCGGCGCCTTCACCGCCGCCGATCGGTATGCCGCTGGAAGCTGCCAGCCTTTTTACCTCCTCAATGAAATCATCAACCCATTTGGCGAATGCCTCTGCTGCTTCGGCCACCTGCTCCGGCTTCGTCAGGTGTACGGTCACGCTGAATCCGCGCCCCGGGCGGATATCCCCGCTGACCATTGCTATCTGTACCGCATTTCCGTTTTCGTCCGTCGTCAGCATGTCGCGGCTGATGCTTTGACTGTCGCGGATCGTGATCTGTTTGCTCATTGTTCGTCATCCTCCTTTTTGTGTGATTCTCCGATTGGCGTAAGGCGATGCACCACCATAAATGCCTCTGTCAGCGCGAATGCTTCCCCGGCGAGGACCCATACCGCGCATTCCTTCCCGCGCTTCCATGCGCAGTCCTGGTCACAGGGGTGTCCCGTCAATGGGCACCGCTTCTCCATGCTTTCGTTCATAGCCGTTTCCTCCATCGATCCCTTGTTCAGTAGTTTCCGCCTGCAAAGGCAGTGACAAAGGTTTTGATATATGCCGTTCCAGATATTCCGGTCATTCGGTCCGGCACAAAGGTCAGCTTGTGCCATCCGCGTACTATGCGCCCGTCGCTGTCCTTCTCCATATACGGCACGGCGTCAAAGTCCTTCGTGTCCGAAATCGCGGCAGGCACCACGTTGTCGCCCAGCTTCACCGTAACCTGCTGCGCCGTGGTCCCATTGAAGATGCCGTATTCAATCGGGTGTGTATGGTCCTCAAACGTCACCACATGGCTATGTCCGCTGACGTTGATAGTCATGTCGGGAAATCTGAATCCGATGGAAACGCCATGCTTGTGGCTCATTCCGTGCTGGTGCACGCTGATCGTATGCTTATGGCTGTTTAGCGTGTGGCTGTGCGAAGGAACGATGTGGCTATGCCCGCTGATGTTGTGCGTGTGCGACCCGGCGGGGTGCGAATGGCTGCACGTATTGCTGTTCACATCAACGCGCACGTTCAATCCCGGATTGCTGCCATGGTTATGATAGGCGGTTGAATGGCTGTGGCTCGTATCGTCGCTCTCGCCGGTATTACCGTTGCCAGTCCCTGTCGTCAGGCTCCCGCTGGACTGCGTCGTGATGTCGCCGGACGCACCGGTCCGCCCTGTAGCCGCGTCAGTTTCCGTAGCCAGGTCGCCAAACGGCCCGTCGGTCAAGGTCATATCGTCCCCATAGCTGTCAATGGGGCCGGTCATGTTGACCGTGCTGGCGAATACTTGGGCTGGTATTTCTGCCGTGGCCTGCGTGCCCGCATCGCTGGACCTGGCCTGTCCGCCGCTCGCGCTGGCCGCCTTGGAATACGCCCGGAAGGCCGTTACCCGGTATTTGATCTGAAACACGTTGATGCTGGCTGCGTTGGTGTCAACGGGTATCCAAACTTCCAGCGGATTCTGGGCGTCGCAGTTCCCGTTGAAGCTGATGGCGTAAATGCAGGTGCTTCCCTGGCTGTACAATTCCGCAATACGGCTCTTTCGTATCAGCCTGGCCGTCTCTGCGACTATATCGCTTTTCTGATTGCTGAATACTAGCCTTGATTTCTGGTCAGCGGCATACAGATCGGTCTTGCGCACCTCAACCACGCGTTCCTCGATGCTGATGCCGTACTCCAAAACCGGCACCCGCCCCAGCGCCCCGCAGCGGAACCGGTCCAACGGTTCGCCGGTCAGAGCGAAAACATCATCGCCGCTCACCTCCGTTGTCACCTTTGGCGTGCTGCACCCCTCCAGCACGGCCTGCGCCGCCGCCTTCAGCGTCGCCGGATCGGTGATCTTGGTGTCCGGGTAAATATCCTCGATAATGCCATACATGGCTGTGTTCTTCTCAAGGTAGTCCACACCACCATTTACGCTTCTGATGGTTAGCTGGTTTACGCCCTCGCCATACCCGCGCGGATACAGCCGGGTACGCAGCTCGCTCCGGTCCACCGTCTGCTTCACGGTCTGAATGTTTCGGTTCAGCCGAAGCTCCATGGTCACATGGGTCGGTGCCTTGCGCAGATGCAGCACGAAGGGAAAAACGCTCGTGTCAAATTCCCATTGATAAGCGTCCACAAAAGGCCCCGGCACGCTAAGGATGGCGTTGATCAGGTATTCGTTCTCCACGCTGTACTGGTAGGCATAGCTGAAATCGCAATCCCCCAGCACCCAATATACCTTGCGCTGTTTTGCAAGCAGCTGCGCAAGAACGCTTCGCGTAGTCGTCCCTACCCCGCCAAATTCAAAGTAGCCGGGAATTACCGTATCCCCAAGGGTTGCGAAGGCATGCTCCAGCTTTACCTGCTCCTGTTCCTTTGTTCCCCGCGTCCTGGCCACCTCGTAGGCCCGAAACACCCCCACATCGCCAAAGGCGTCATAAAGTTCCACAAACTGCCCATCCTTCACGCTCTCACCCGCCAGCTCCAGCGTGCAGGTTGACAGCGGTGTCAGTTTCAGATCATATCCCGCTTTGGTTGGATGCAGCCTGCCGATTGGCTTCATGTCGAAATCATACAGCTTCGGCAGCGGGATGCCGCTTCTCATATCCAATCCGCATCCCTCCTTACAGCCATTGCTCCCATGCCAGCAGTCTGGCCCTTGCAGCCTGATCTGTCACTATGGTGATTTCGTTGTTCTCACGCTGCCTGATCACCAGATCGTCCGCGCTATCGGCTGTCCGCTTGTCCATTACACTTGTTCCATCCACTTTCAGGGCCAGAAATCCATGGTTGTCGTAGCTGGCTGTAAGCGTCTTGCCATATGCAAGCGTTAAGCCGCGCAGAATGAATGAACCGCCGTTTACGCTTACGCTCAAGCTGCTCATGGCCGCCGTGCCGGTATTGGTAATTTCAAATTCCAAAAACGTATGCCGGGCCGTGCCGCGCGGGCGTAAATTCGCGGCTGCCGTCTGTCCTGCGGCAGTTGAAACGCTCGTTGCCACAGGGTCCAGACCGCGCCAATATGGGTCATATGCCGTGAAAACGACATCCACTTCCTCTTTCCAGTCGCGCCCGCTGATATCCGGCAATTCCGTACACTCCACCCGAATCTGCTGGCCGTTCCGATAACCCAGCGTCAGCATTCCGCCACTCTCGGCCCATTCCACCAGCTTGTCGTACATCTCCAGACGTTTCATCTTGTCCCGCTCCCAAAGGACAACATGCACAATGATGCGGCGGGGTTCCCGCTCCCGCCGTATCATCCGAAGGCCATCGTACTTTGCTCTGCTTTGGGTCGTCACCTTGATTTTCGGGCCTTCCTCCTCAACATCCGCAACATGGAAGCGCGCGTCAATGGCATTCAGGCCCACGCCGTTCAGGCGTACCGGATAAAGCTCTTTCATGCCGCATTCCTCCCGTTACAGCGAAAACCGCCCGGCATTCAAAGCGCTGCCCTGTTCTTGCGAAACATAGGCCGCCAGAATCCGCCCGGCTTGTTCGCCGTCGATCACCACACTCATCCCGTCCAGCGCGTTGGCAACCTCCATCCCTATCTGGCGATAGTCCAGGTCGGTCTGTCGCGCTACGGTAACCGTCGGGGCTGCGGGCCGTGAATCGGGCGCGGGGAAATACACGCTCACGCGGCTCTGTGCGTCCAATGCCTGGGCCTGCAATGCCGTCAATACCCGTTCGCCCTTATGCAGATTTGCGGGGTAATCGTCATATGGCACACTCGTAAGTCCGGCTGCGTGGCTGGTCAGTTTCGCCGTGCGCACGCGCCCCAGCGCGGCAAGCGCCTGATTGTATCTGTTTACGATCCCCTGGGTTTCCGCAATGCCCGCTTCAAGCGCCGCATTCATGGCATTCACAGTGGCTCGTGCATTGGCACTGGCGCTCTCCGATTGGTTGAGACCTGCCACCATGCTTTGCATCTGCTGGACCATGGCGTCGGTTTTGGCATTGAAATCCGTCTGCATCTGCGCAACGATGGTGGCGAACGTGTTTTTCCCTGTTTCTACCTCGCCAAACTTGGCGTTCAGGTCCGCCAGCTTGTCCCCGCCATCGTCCACTATGCCCTGCAATATGGCCGCGCTTTCCACGCTGCCGTCGCTTAGCTTGGCCACAAGGTTTTCATTCAGCGCAACGCCGCCCTCATCCGCCAGTTCTTTCAGCTTCAGCAAGTTGTCCGAATAATCGGTCAGATAGGCAAGCTGGCTGTCCAGCGCTTTCATGCTTTCATCGATCGACTTGGTTTCCGCCTCTGTAACCTCGTCGAATCCGCTTACCACGCCGCTGATGTTTTTCAGCGCATCCTCATAATACTTTTCGTATGCTTCCGTCAGCTCGGTCAGCTTCTGTTGCAGCGTTTCAAACTGCGCCACCTGATCGCTCTGTGCGTCGGTAAGTTCCCCGATCCCGCCTGCCGCGCCGCCTGAAACATCATCCAGCGCCCCAAGCGCTTCGTTATAGGCTTCAAGGCTTTCTCTGCTGGATGCTACGGCATCTTCATCTTCCGCGACAGCGTTCGTCAGGTCCTCCACATTCTGCTGCGCTTCCCGGTTTTCTTCTCCCAGGCGGATAACCTCTTCCACCAGCGGACCATACTCCGCACTGCTCCCAGCAAGGGTAAGGGCAAGCAGCGCGGCGGCATCTCCGGTGCTGTTGAGTTGCTCCTCGGTTATACCCGTGGCCTCGGTCAGCCTCTGTACGCTTTCTCGGTAGGCGTTCTCCGCATCCTCTGCCTCTTTGGTGGCGACGGTCAGCTTGATGCGGTTTTCTTCAAGCTCGCTGATGGTGGCGGCATAAGCGTCATATTGGGATTGAAGCGCCTTCACCTTGGCCTGCTCGATGGCGTTCTGCTTCCAGGCGTCTGTATTCAGCTTAAGCGCCGCTGTTCCGCCATCGATCTCGCCGGTTTGAAGATTGATCTTGTCGGACAGCTCCGGCACGGTTTCTACTAGGGAGCCGAGCAGTGCGTTCCATTCCCGCCATTCATCCGCATCCAGACCGGTGGATGCGTTCTTGGCTTCCAGCTCGGCGAGCCTTTCGATCAGCGCATCCGCTTTGGCCGCCGTCCCCTCGATCTGGGCAAGGTTTTCGGCATACTGATCATTCGCGCTTTCAAATGCTTCCGGAAGCGCCTGTGCTGCGCTGGTCAGTTCGTCGACCTGTGATTTGGTGCTTGTGGCCCAGGTACCCAAAGCGGCCACAAGGCCCAGCACGGCGCTTGCCGCCATCAGCCAGGGCGATGCATTCAGGGCGGTGGTCAAGGCCGTCCATGCCGCTTTCAGAGCAGGTACCACCACGGTTGCCGTCACCACCCCAACGGTCAGCGCGCCCAGCGCTGTGGAAACGCCGGTAATGGCCGGTACAAGCCAGCGGTTCTGCTCCACAAAGTCAGCCGCCCATCCAACCACATCCGCTCCCGTTTCGGCAAGGGTGCCCAATGCGGGCGTCAGCTGGTCGCCTACGGCAATTTTCAAATCATCCACCGAATTATTGTAGAGCTGAATTTTGCTGTCGGTGGTTTCGTATCGCGTGGCGGCTTCCTTGTTGAGCGCGTTGTTCTCCTGCCATGCCTTGTTGCTGAGCGTGATCGCCTTGGTCAGCGTCCCGTTCTTCTTCTCGGCATTGGCGAGGCTGGTGATCATGCGTGTGGTTCGCTCCTCGGTGATCCCCAGTGTTTTGAGCGTAAGCAGCATGCTCTGCTCGGTGTCGCCGATTCCCAGGATAAACGCCCGCAGAGCCTCGGTAGCGTCAACGCCCCAAAGCGCGCTGAATTCCGTCGCTGTCATTCCGGCGGCGGCAGCCCATTCGTCCAGATCCTTGCCGGTTTCCACAGCGGTTTGCATCTCGCCGATCAGGCTGCTCATATTGGTACCGCCCGTGGTCGCCTCTATGCCAAGGCTCGTTACGGCTGCGGAAAGCGCAAGAATATCCGTTTCGCTCATGCCCGCGTTCGTTCCCGCGCCTGCGGTAGCCTGGGCCATTTCGGTGATTTTCTTTTCAGTCGTGCTGAAATTGTTGCCCAGGGCCACAATGCTGCTTCCAAGGTTGGCATAATAGCCGGAGTCCATACCCGTCACGGCGGAAAACTGCGCAAGCATGGTGGCGGCCTCGGTGCTGGTCATGTCGGTCGCCGTGCCCAGCTTTGCCATCACTTCCGTAAACGCGGTAATGTCCTCTTTGGCTATGCCCAGTTGCCCCGCGGCTTCGGCGATGTTGGCCAGCGACTTGGCACTCAATGGAATGCGCGTGCTCATTTCCATGAAAGCGTCACCCATCGCTGCCAGTTCACCGTCGCTCATATCCGTGGTTTTTGCCACCCCAGCCATGGCGCTTTCAAAATCTCTTGACGACGCGATGCACGCTTCGATCGCTTCCCGAATCTTATCCAGCCCGGCGGCAATACCGGCGGAAGCCAGCGCAGCGGATAAAGCGTCCACACCCGCCTTTACCCGCTGCGCCATCTGCGAAGCATCATCCCCTGTTTCCGATGCCTCACGGCCAAACGCGTCGATGCTTTTGGCGCAGCCATCCGCGCTGTTTCTGGCTTCTTCAAGATATTTGCCGTTGCTGGCCAATTCCCGGTTCAGCGTATTCAGCTTCACCTGCGCATCATTGGCTTTTACCGTATGATTGGCAACAGCCTGTGCGCATTTGGTTTCAGCTGCTTCGTTCTTTGCGATCTCCGATTGGAGCCTGGCGACCTCATCCTTATACTCTTCGGTTTCCTTCGCCGCGTCATCGGTTGAGCTGATCAGCTCATCCAGGGACTGGCGGGCGGCAGCGGCTTGACGGGCATAATCCTCTTGCAGCTTACGGGCATTTTCCAGAGCATCCTTTTCCGTTTTCAACCGCTGGCTTTGCTGGGCGATCACATCGTTAAGCGCCTTGTGTCGGGCTTCCAGTGCAGCAAGGGTATTCCGTTGCCCCTCAAAATCGCTGTCGACTTTTTTCAGCTCGCTCTCCAGCACCCGGTACTCCCGGCTGATCTGCTGCATGGCGGCGCGGTATTCCTTCTCGCCCTGCAAAATCAGTCTTGTGCTGACATCGCGCGTCGTACTCATTTCTGACGGCCTGCCTTTCGTCTGTCAAACCGTATCCGGTAAACACTGTATACTGTTGCTATCTCCATCAGCATGGCTTCTTTCATGCTCAGCCCCATTTCCAATGACAGCCCAAGGTAATCGGGCAGGGTCAGTTCCTTCCCGTTTTTTTTTGAAGTTCTTCCAGAACTTCGTCCACCTCGTCATCAGCGTCCGAAGGTTCATGGATACCGTGGATCACAGCTGCCATCACAAACGATATGGCTTGTGCAACCTGATGGGGAGCAAGTTCGCGCCGAACCTTTTCCGCTGTTAGCAGCTCCCGCGGTTCATACCCCATGTGGCGGCGAAGTAGCTCTCCCTGAGTGGCAAGCTCCGCCACTGCCCAGCATAGCGCCTCAAATCCCTCCTGTGTGGGTTGCGTAATCAGAGAAACAAAATTCTGTCTGTTCGCGGCGTCCTCCAGCTCGCTTTCAGCTTGTTTGTATGCCTGTGTATTTTTCTCATCATCAGGCGTTTTCTGCCGAAGAGCCTCCAGTGCGGCGCGTTCCTTTGCTCCAAAATGTTCCTTGGCCGCAAAATAAGCAGCGGCATTATATAAAAAAGAATACTCTTCCAGTTTCACTGCCTCATCCTCCAGCATGTTCTTTCAAAAAAACGCACAGGCGGCTGTGCGCAAAACACAGCCGCCCGTTCAGAAAACTCCCGCGCGGGCGCTTTTACGCCACGGCCGGGTTTGCCAAAACGCTTCGTTATGGCAGTAAACCTCCATGCCAACGCCTCCCCTGGCCGCTTTTTCAAAAAGCCTTGACAATACGTAAGATACGTATTATAATAAACAATGTCAGGAGGGAATGCTAGTGACGATGAGCGGCAAAGAGGTGGTCAGGCTGCTGCTCGACCATGGCTGGAAGATTGACCGAATCCACGGCAGTCACTACATCATGGTCAAGGGCAGCCAGACCATCACGGTTCCCGTCCACGGGAATCAGGACCTGAAACCCGGTCTCCTGAACGCGATTCTCAAGCAGGCGGGGCTGAAATAAGCCCCGCCCCCCCTGACTGATTTTGAGGAGGTGTTCCCATGGTTAAAGCCTATCCCGCAATTTTCCACTGTGAGGAAAACGGCTATTGGGTGGAGTTTCCCGACCTGCCCGGCTGCCTGTCCGAAGGGGACGACGCGGCGCAGGCGGTCTCGCAGGCGTCTGCCGCGCTGGGCGGCTATCTGTGCTCCCTCATGGATCGCGGCGTGGAATTGCCGCAGCCCGGCCGCATTCAGTCGCTTCATGCGGATGGAGAGGATTTTGTCTCCATGGTCGCCGCCGATCCCCTTGCGTTCAAGCAGCGCACAAAGGCCGTCAAAAAAACCCTCAGCATCCCGCAATGGCTCAACGACGAAGCCGAAAAACGGCACATCAATTTTTCCTCCGTGCTTCAGCAGGCATTGATGGCACAAATTCAATAACCCGTCAAAGTGAAGTTAAGGCGGCTGTGCGCAGAACACAGCCGCCCATACCGTCATCAGAAGATCACCGCAATATTGTGATCGCCCTCCACGTTGGAAATGGTATATTTGTTTTCGCTGATGCTGGCGACCTGATCCACCCCGTTGTCATACAGCGCTGTAGGCGTGCCCGCTACCGTCAGTACAAACGCATCGCCATTGGCTACATAGCTTGTTCCAACCGGAGATGCACCTTCTCCGGATTCCGCGCCATTGATCTGCACGTTTACACCGTGCCAGTCTTTCACGCCAAGCAACATGTCAATGTGCGCCTTGGCATTTTCGTAGGTATCGAATTCTTTCACCCGATACCAGCGTCCGACGTTGGGTGCCGTCACCTTCATCTTGATCGGCTGCGTACCAAAGGAGATCGAGCCGCCCTTGGTGGTACCCTTCCAGTCGGGCAAAGAAGCCTTTGCTTTGGCAAAATACCAAGTGCGATACTTTCTTGCGCCGTTGATCCGAAATTGCTGTGCGCCGCCGATGGCCATATAGGGAGGCGTGTCGTTCGTGCTGTGGAACAGCTCGTTGTCCTCGTAGGTCGCGCCGTACATGATCGCCTGCTTCTCCAGCGGAATATTATCGACCTCTGCGGTGAAATCCGCGCTGGAAAACTCGCTCACATACTCGGAAAGCTGATCGTCCGCATACAGCTCACCCTCAGCGTTCGTCACTGTGAGGTTGGTGCTCACCATCTTTCCAATGACGAATCCCGGTTCATAGGTGGGTTGCGCATTTTCCGGGTCGGTGTCCATTATGGCACCGGCCATGTATTTCAATCCGATATCAGCCATGCTGTGTCACTCCTTTTCAAAAGCCTTTTGTTTTCAGAAAACGATCGTATATGCGGGCAGCTGCCTGAACGGCCTGGTCCCCCTTTTCCTCATTGGCCGTTTTGATAAACGGCCTCGGCGGCTGTCTTTCTTTGCCAAACTCGTTGATGAAGGCAATCTCCGCAATCCGCGTGGGCTTCTTATGGTGCGCGTCGGTAATCGTTCCTTTGAACGTGATGTGCAGAATCTTCCCACCGCTGCTCATCTGCACTTTGCCTTTTGTCAGTCCAAATGCCGTGATGCCCTTGCTGTATGGTCCGGCCAGCATACTCCCCGCCGTGGCCTTCTGCGCTTCTACCAGCACATCGGCCTCAGCATTAAGCATATCTTCGGCGACCGTGTCCGGCAGTTCGGCAATCGCGGAAAAATCCCTCAGCAGTTCATCCAGCCCATCCACCCGAAAGCTGGCCATCCACATCCACCTCGCGCTCAAACTCAAAAAGGATGTGCTGTCCTTCTTTGTCGCTCAAGTTTTGTTCCGTTGGCCATGTAAAGCCCGCCCCGTCCGCTCTGATCTTGATCTGCTTGCGCAACGAAACGGTGTTGAGACTGTGCGGGCAGTACAAATGCAGGGAAACGGCTTCGCGTTCGACCACTGGCCTGTCATCCGCAAAAAACAAGCCTTGTGTCGAAGTCGTAAAAACGAAGTAGCTTTCCTCGCCGCCGTTGTATTCATTGGCCACGCAGGGAAAGCCGCTAAACGCCACAAGCGCGCCGATGTCGCTTTCGAGGCTCATGCTTTCACCACCCGTTTCACCTTTATTTCCAGCAGCTCGTGCCGGTCCTGAATGTCGTCAAGGCTCACCACATCATATCCGGCTTTGGGATCGTCCGCCTCGGTTGCTTTCCAAATTCGGCATCTGGCATCCACCAGCGGCGTATAACGCATGGTGATCGTTGCCGCCTCTTTCAGATCAAGCCGTGCCGCCTCATACACCTCTTTGCCATGGACGTTCACCCACTTGCAGCTTATGGCCTGTCCTTCAAACAGGGGCACATAGTCATCCTTTGCGTAGTTGTCGGCGTCCTTCCGGGCCTTGCACGCCTTGATGATGATCTGTGTGCGCATTTCACCGGCGTTAAACCGTTTGTGCATGGCGTTCCTCCTACAGTCTAAGCTGGTGCATGATGCTCATTACGCCAAAAGGCAGATTGTCGCTGCTCCTGGCCGCGCTGCTCAAATCCAGCACGCCGCGATTATCAAAATAGTGCACCGCCAGCATATACACGCCAAGTGCATACAAGGCACTGTTCTCCACGTCTCCCTCTACGCCGGCATTTCTGAACCATTCCTTCGCAGCTTCCATGCAGACGGAAAGGGTCTGCACATCGCCGTCCGGGTTCAAGCCCGCATAGCGCTTCAAGTCATTAATGTTCGGCCCCATCGCCTCCGGCATGCATTTTCCTCCTCTCCGTCAAGCGCACGCCTGCGGCAATGCGGGAAGCGGCGCATTGCCCGCCCCAGCGCGCGTTTAAGCGCGCTCGGCAAGGCAAACATAGGGACTCCTGGCCGTAGTGCCCTTGTACGCCTCGATCTTGTTCATCCAGTCGGGTCGCCCACCGGCGCGCCAGGTAAATTTGAATACCGTTTCATCATAATCGAAGCGCACATGCATGCTACTCTGCCTCGTGATGCCCGTCCGTTCGATCCACAGATACTGGCTGGCATCCATCAGCACAATGTCGCCTTTCTCACCCAGCGCTCCGCACTGCTCGATGGGCCGCACGGGCAGATTGAAAAGCCGCGCTTCGGCGTTGCCATAGGCACCGGCGGGCAGATAGACCGGCGCGCCGCTCTGTCCCACGATTTTTTCCACCGCGCTGTCGCCGGTGCTCTTGATGCTGCCCGTTGGCATCGTAAGCTGCATCAAAAGAATTTCCAGATCCTGATTGATGTACCAGGCGGCGTTGCTGCGGTTTTGAGCGATAAGCGCATTGTACATTTTAATGATGTTCTCAAACATCAGCGTTTTGGCCGTCTGACCGCTTTCCTTGTCGATAGTCACCAGCGCGCCGTTGTTCTGCGCAGGCGTGCCGGAATTGGTCGCAAGAATGCCAAGGGGCATCAGGTTGCCCGTGCCGTTGAGCATCGCGTCGTCTGCCTTGAAGGCAAATTCGCGTCCAACAAGGTCGTTGATGGTAGCTTCCATCGCCGGGTAGTCCTCCAGCAGCTCCTCGGTCACCGGACAATAGGCGGTCAGCTTCTGGAGGTTCGTGGTGCGCTCGCCAAACTGTGCCTTTACTGCAACATACTGATCGGCCTCTCCCTTCCAGTAGGCCAGCACTCCGCCATGGCGGCTGCCGCTGCTGGGATCTTTGCGGCTGCTTTCCGCCAGGTACATTTCGATGAGCCGGTTGCCGGAGATAGGCACCTTGCGCGCCTGGGGATACAGCACGCTTTCTCCGCGTACCAGATCGATGATGCCATCCGCATATTCAGGCGGCACCAGGTATCCGCCATCCGCACCGGTCCCCTCATTGGCTCCCGTGGCGGTATCCGCCACGCGGAACAGCCGACGATCTGCCGAAGTGCCGGGCGTGCACGCATCGCGCACGGATTTCAGAAATTCGCCCATGCAGCCAAAGGAGCTGCCAGGCTTGCGGTCTTGCATGCCGTTTTCTGCCCGGTTACGCCCCTCACTCTCCTGACGTTCAAGGTCGCGCATCAGCAGCGCCTCCCGCGCCTGCAACGTATCAAGCAGCGCGCTCTGCGCCGTGACCTCCTCCAGAGTAGCGTCGGGATTTCTGGCCAGCTCAACGCCGCGCTGCTGTTCCTTGCGCAATTCATTGCGAATATCCGAAAGCGCCTGTTTGGTTTCCAGAATCGTTGCCATCCTCGTTTCCTCCATTCACATCAAAAAGTTTGTCTGTTTCCAAGCCGTCCGCGCAGGGCAAGACGCCTGCGCGCCTCCTCCAGCAAAGCGTCGGCTCCTTGGGTATCCTCATGTCTCGCATGAGAAGCGTCGTTTGCGGAAAAACTTGCTTCTTCCAGCTTGAGGCACACGGCTGCTATCGCGTCTTTCAAGCGTTCGTCATATACGGCAGCGCCCTTTTTCCGGCTGTACAGTCCATTAACGACGCCTGTTTTTTCTGAATTGGCATTGCGGATGGTATCGGCAAACCCCAGCCGCACTGCCTCCATCGGCGTCATGTAGGTTTCCTCCTCCATCATCCGCGCTATTTCCTGCCGATCCAGCCCGGTTTTCAGCGTATAAGCATTCACGATGGTTTCCTTTACCTTGTCCAGCACGTCGGCTGTGCGCCTGAATTGACTTGCCCGGCCTCCTTCCAGACTGGTGATGGGATCGTGGATCATCAGCATGCCAACCGGAGTGATCTCCACGCGCTCGCCCGCCATGGCAATCACGCTTGCGGCGCTGGCGGCGATGCCGTCCACAATCGTTGTCACGACACCCGTATGCTCTTTTAGCGCGTTGTAAATTCCTGCCGCTGCAAACACGCTTCCGCCATAGCTGTTAATCCACACATTGATGGCCCGGCCCTTTCGAGCATTCAGCTCGTTGCGCAGCATGTTGGGGCTGGTATGAGGCAGCTCAAACCATTCATACAGCCACGCTTCTTCATCATCCACGATTTCCCCGTCGATGCGCAGCTCGTCCACACCGGGGGCGACCTCATTTTTGAAGCTCCAAAACGTCGCCAATTATTTCATCTCCCCTTTCAAAAGCGTTTCCAGCGGCACAAGGTCACGGCTGCCCATCAGTTTATCGCCAAAGGGATCGGGCGGAAATCCCTCGCTTTCACGCACTTCGTTCGGGCGCATCCACCCGCCGCGTATCGCTTTTTGGTACATTTCCGCCATTGTCTGCATATCTGCCCGCATCATAGCACGCAGATCGCTGCGAAACGCATAGCCCTGCCTCCGCTCTCCCAGGGTCAGCCTTTTCAGGTTAAATTCGGCTTCCCACTGCGCGATGATGGGCATAATGGTCAGATCAATAAACTCCCTTTTGCTCTGCTCGGCTGTCGAGTAGCTTGTATCGGTGTAATCGCCCAGCATGTGCGGCGGAATATTGTAGACCGTCGCCACCCGGTTCTTGCTGATCCGCTCCACATCCAGCACGCGCGGGTCGACCGGGCTGCCGGTCAGCGCGGTTGCCGTTATGCCGCCCTCCAGAACCACCAGCCTGCCGCCGCTTTTTCGGTATGCTTCCAGGAATTTGTTGATCGCCGCTTCTTTCTTCTGGTCGCTAAGTCCTGTCCCCGGTATGTTCAGCACAACGCCGGTATTTACGCCGTCAAGCTGGGTCAGGGAAAATTCCTTGATCTGCCGGTCATAGTCCAGCGTCCCGGCCAGCACATCTACAGGCCGAATGGCGCGCTCCCCGTTTGCGCTCATATGGTGCAGAGCGATCATGCTTGAGGAATGCACCATTGCCGGTACGCCATCATCCAGCGTAAACCGATACCAGATTTCCCGCGTCTGCTGATCGCGCATTGGCGTTACTCTCGCGGCATCCAGGACATCCATGCTGGATACGCCCAGGCCATCATCAGTTGGCACCAGCAGCGCATAGGCGCTTCCCTCTACATTGCGGAACGCTTCCATCGTCTGCCGAAAGGTGAACGGATTCATGGTGGCGTTGGGCGTGTAGGCCACTTGGATTTCGCGGGGATCATCCCTGACGATCTCCATGCCCTTGTACAAATGCATGGGGATCATGGCGACGGTATTGCTGATCCGGCTTACAGCCGCATAGATGGCCTCACTGTTGGCCATCGTCCAGTCGGCGCGCGTGCGGTTCACGTTTCGCATCTTGCCATAATCCGGGCTGTTGGCAGCAGGCTTGTCACGGGCGTTTTTGAAAGGCCACATTCAGGCACTTCCCTCCTAGTCGTACAGGCTGTACACGGTCACTTGCACATCCCGGTCGGTATTGTCCAGCGGGTTGATACGAAGGTACTCGACGTGCGCATTAAGAAATGCCATAAAGCCGTCGATCTTTCGGTACCTGTCGCGTTTGGTCGGATACCAGTTTTCCTTCTCCTGATCGTAAAAGTTTCGGCGCAGCCGGACGTTCCCAAGATACCAGCAGAACAGCGGGTTCCGGTTCATCACGATCTTTCCGTCCAGCAACCTTTCGCGGATATCCTTCATGGGCGCATTGCATGTAATGGCTCCCTGCCTTACCACCTCGCAGGCAAAGCCATGTTCCTTAAGCATTCGCACAAGCGTGGTCGCCTGAGCCACGTCGTAACCGATGGTGACGATGTTATACCTTTCGCCCATTCGCTTAAACCAGTCAAATACCAGCTCTTTTTCGATGTATTCTCCCGGCACGATGCTCAGCAAACCCTGCATGGCATATTCATAGTAGGGAAGCTTTTCATTGTCCAGCTGTACTTTTCGTTCCGGTACCCATGTATGAGGCAGCACGAATATGCGCCCATCGTCCAGCTCGAATTCCAGCACGGCGGCCGTATGGTCCTCCGTATTGGAAAGGTCAAATCCGCCATAGCAGTCGCGGCCTTCCAAACTGCTGATGTCGATCATAGCGCGGTTGCGCTCAATGACATCATAATCTACGAATACGGCTTCGCCGCTATTGGTGAAAATGTTGAGCTGCTTGTTGATAAAGTCGCTTCGTTCCTGTGGCACCAGCTTGGAACGTTCCCAATCACTCACCAGGTCCTCCATCCTCAGCAGCGCGCCCAGGCTCGGATTGGCTTTAATCCATGTGCTTGTGTTCTCGATATCATCCTCCTGATCCAGCTCGCAGATAAACGCGAAAAGCCGGTCGCTGATCTCCTGCCGGAGCTGCCCGCGCATGGCGTCTGTGAACAGGTTGTAATAATGCATCAGCGGCCCGTCCAGCACCGTGCCCATTGTGGTGATGTACAGGGCAAGCGGCTGTCGGCGTTTCTTCATGGCGCGCTTGATAACGTTTATCAGCTTGAAACCATGAAAGCCATGCAGCTCGTCAAAGATAGCAAGATGTGGGTTCAAACCGTCCAGCTTTCGGCTGTCGCTCGCACGGTGCTGGATTCTGCCACCTGTCGCGTCGTAATGAATGCCGTCACGCAGCACACGGAAGTGCGGTGACAGCTTGGGGCTTGCGCGAATCTGCGCCTGACACTCCTCGTAAACGATGCCCGCCTGTTCCTTTGAATTGGCAAGCAGATAGATGTCCGCTCCGCGTTCCCCATCCTTACTGGCTCCATAGGTCGCGTTTCCCGCCACCATGGTGGATTTTCCGTTTCCGCGCCCTACAACGATAAGTCCCTCGCGGAAGCGGCGCAGCCCGGTTCGTTTGTCCACCCAGCCGTACAGGCTTCCTTCTACGAAGCACTGCCAGCCCAGCAGCCGCATTTTTCCGTACTCGCCCTTTGTAGGCGACAAAAAACGCTCCATAAACTCTATGGGGCGCGCAGCTTTTGCTTCGTCGAAGCGCCAGGGATAATCCGGCGAACGGCTCTTTTCCAGATCGTCAAAATGGCGCTGGCATGCAAGCCGCACCTTTTCACCCATGGAGATGGTTCCGTCAAGCACGTCGCGCGCATACTGATGTACGCGGGCGGCAGTCTTGTTTTCAGAAGCTGTTAAACTCATCGTCAGCGGTATCAGGCGTGACACGCTGGCTGGAAGGTGTCAGTTTCAGTTCGTTCATGTGCTTGCGCTGCTGTTCGGCCAGGGCGCGGGCGGCCTGCACAGCCTTGTTTTCGCGCCAGAAATGCTGGCGTCCGTTGCGAAATTCCTCCATCACGCCGCATTTGTTGATATTTTCATAATAGGCGCGTTTGCTTTGTTCCATTACGGCGATATCACAGATGATCGTCTGAGCGCTGGCAGGGATCGCTCCATACAGGCGTTCATAGTCGCTGCACAGCCCATCGTACATTTCCATGGCGCATGGGTCCCTTAGATTCTCAAAATGCTTTTCGCGCAGCTGTGCGTTCATGCTCTCACCCTTTCAAATATCAATGATTCGTATACCTTTGCAGATATCCGGTAAACCTGTTTCGGGCTTTTTCTTTCCCTTTTCAGGATGCTCGCGGTTATGGCAGATGTTGCACAGGCTTTCCAAGTTGTCAAGTTCCAGCTCAAGCTCCGGGTATTCCTTTCTGGATTTTTTGTGGTGAACGATTACGGCAAGCCGGGGCTTTTCACCGCCGTTCATGAATCGCTCCATGCAGCGCACGCACATGCCATGGTCCCGGCGTAGGGCTTCGGCGCGCACGGTCCGCCATGCCTTCGACAAATAAAACGGATCGGCTTGTTTTCTTTGCATACCTTGTTCCACCCGGATATGCGGCGGCGGCCATGCCATCCAGGCAAGGCCGCCATACCGTTCTTGAAAAGCGTCTGCGCAGACGCTTTTGAAACCAAAGAGGAACGATGCAGGCTCCATAACCCGCATCGTTCCTTATCCCTTCGGCCAGCATAACCATAACACAGTGTCAATGGTTTCCGCAAGGTATCCTCAGGGTATCCTTATGGTATCCTATGGGTATCCTTTGGGTTTCCTGAGGGTATCCTTTGGGTTTCCTGAGGGTATCCTAAAGGTATCCTCATGATTTTCGCACTCCGTCCTGCTTGATCTGATCGATATACCAGTCCGGCAAATGTTCATAAACCGAGGCTATATCGATTTCTTCAAGCCTTGCTACGGCTTCCGCCTTCTTTCGCTTAACATAGTTGACCGTGAAGTGCAGCGAACAGGCGATTTCACCTACGGTCTTTCTTGCCAGATAGTATCGGTACAAGATGGCGCACTCCGTTTCCGGCAGCTTGTCCAGCAGCTTGCAGGCACAGTAATTTTCAGCCATATACTCGCGTTGCCGCTGATCGCGCTGCTTCCTGCAATCCGCTATCTCTACGGCGAATTGCGAAACAGGATCGCATGCCGTTCCCTGCGCGCATCCTACACGGCCAATGCGCGCCGAGCTGTCTGTCGCGCATGCTCTGTAACGCGCAATACGCTGGTCCAGCCGTTCAATCTCACCGGCTGCGCTACGGCATCTGTTCAGGATTTCCATGGCGTTCATCCCGCATCCCTCCCTGTGCCGGGGTCGGTGCTTCTGGGCGTCAGGAATTCCACTTCATCGGCCAAAAGATCAAGCGATGCATGGGTACTTCCGTCGCCACCCGTATACCCCCGCGCCGATATTGCACCGATAACGCACACCTTTTTTCCCTTGGTCAGGTATTTTGCGCAGCTCTCGCCAAGTGTGCGCCAAGCCGTCACACGAAAGTAATCTGCCTCCGGATGGCCGTCTGTCCGTGCCTTTCGGTTTACGGCAACCGTAAAATTGCAAACAGCCGTTCCATCCTGTGTCGTGCGTAGCTCTGGGTCGCGGGTCAGGTTTCCGATTATGATGAGCTTATTCATGCCACGCCTCCTTGTCAGCCTTGCTTCTAAGTGCTTTCATGGTCTTGAAATCATCCCACATCTTTACCTGTTCCATTGCCACAGCATATTCGCATCGTGGCAATTCCCGGATGCTGTTGACGCCGGTGGTCAGGCGCACGGCCCGCCGGATCGCGTTTGCCGCGGCTTTCTCGCATCCCTTCGCCCGATACTCCCCGCATAGCTCCACAGCCCTTTGCCGGATGGCTTCATTGATGGCGTTGGCCTGCGCTGGCGTCACCTTGGTCATAAGCCGGACCTCCCGTTCAAGCGATGCCATACGCTCGTTGGTTGCACGCAGCATATCGGCCATGCTGCGCATGATCTCACCCATTTGTCCCAGCGCCGCCTTTACCTCCGGGGATAGAGCGATGGCTTCGGCAGCCTGAACCTTCATCAGCTTTCCCTTTTCCATATTCCATCCTCCTCAACAATGACCGCGTCCAGCGCCTGGCGCGCTCCTTCCACCCATGTGGCCACCATATCAACATATTGCCGCATTTGTATGCGTTCTGCCTCGGCTATCTGCGCAATGCTCGCCCCAAGATGAGGAAGAATGCCCGCAGCTCCCATAAACGCCTGCACAGCCGCTGCAAGCTCCCCACACCCGAAGACGGATAATTCAGCACTCTCACCTCGCGCAGTCTGCACTCGCTGGTTGAGAAGCTCCTGCTGGGCATGCTGCCGCAACTCTGCCTGCCGCTCGGCGTAACGTTCGGCCTCGGCCAGCTCGCGGGTCAGCCGGTCGATCGTTGCCTGTGCCTCCTGGCTGATGCTGGCAGCCGGTGCCGACGCTTTGGCGCGCGCCTGTTCCAGCTGTTCACGCAAGGCATCTATTTCTTCAACAGCCTTCTCGACATATTCATCTGCTAGATTCTCAGCCAGCTTTGGAAGGTCCGCTTTCAAATTGTCCAGCTCGCGCTCGGCGGCTACCGCGCGGGCGATGCTCTTGTCCTTCTCATCGGCCAGTTGGTCAGCGCGTTGCTTTTCCCGCTTGATAGCCTCTTGCAGATCCCGCAAACTCATGTCCTCTGTTGTTGCCCGCTCCGCCATCGGTTCGCGCTCCGCCTCTGGAAGCGATAAAATAGCCTGTATCTTGCTGATGGGCAGGCGCTCCATCGCGCTCCCGGCCTGTACGCATCGCGCAGCCTGCATCAGCTTCTGTGCGCTACGTTCGCCCATACCGGTGTTTTTCCTGACCCACGCTTCCCATTGTCCGTGGGGTACAAGCCCGGCCTCCTTCGCCTCGTTCAAACAACGGCCAACCTCAAGGATATTCTCATAAACCCCTTGTATATGGACCGCGATCCTGTATTCAATGTTGGCCAGCGACACGATTGCCGCTGGAGCCTCCGCCGATGGCGCAGACAGTTCGCCACGCACCATGGCGCTGTAGTCATTCCAGCTTGTTGCCTTTCCGTTTACAAGCACTTCCCAGCTTGCATTGCCTGGCCCGCTGTACCGCTTGTTTGACACATAGAGGTCCAATGCATGCTGCGCATCCTCAAACGTTTTGTATCCGTCCTTTCGGATGGACGCAGCCATCAGCTTGCGCGGCGCATGCTTGTCTTTCTGGCTCCACACACCATATCCGCCATCGGGTAGCTTTTCGACAAATAGCTGCCGCATATCAGGGTCGATGTAGGTTACTTTCATTTCCGTGGCTTTCATACTGTACCATCCTTTCCGTACAATCAAAACGGCATGTCCTCATCGCTGACCTGCACATATCCGTCCATACGAAGCTGCTCTTCAGGGGCTGGTGTATCACCGTCCAAAAAGCGCCTGGGAATCCACAGGAGACGCACGATCTTTCCACCGACACTCTTGCTTTTGGTTGTCTTGCCATCGGCATCCGGCACGATTATCCCGTCATCCCTGAGCTGTCGAAACAAAAGCCGCTTGGATAGCGGAAAGGTCATCCCCTGATCGCTGTACAGCCTGGAAACAGTTGTATAAGACATTTCTGGAAGCAGATAGTAATAATCCGCATCCACATAGCCTATCATGCCTTTTTCCGCTGTGGCGGAATGGATGCTCAGGTCCTTTACTGTCACCGTCTGGTTCACCAGCAGCTCGCTGATAGCGGAAATGAAGCGTTTGCTCGGACGTTCCTCTCTGGCTTCCTTTCCCTGTTCCGTGCTGTTTTCGACCAGCACGCGCCAGGCGTCCAGAAAATCGGCGTTTGCCTCTTCGTCCGTCATTGCCCCGACCGACACAAGGTAGTCCTGCATCATGCTGTAGCCAAGCATTATGTGGGCAAGCGCCTCCGGAGCACGTTTGTGTGCCCCCTGCGTTTCTTTGATCGCCTGGGCACGCAGCTTCAGCCATCGCGTTTCAAGCTGCTTGCTCAATCTGTCGGCACGGGGCTGCAAAAACTCGATATACCCGCGCATTACCCTGCGCAACACTCCCCGCCTAGCCATTTCCTGCGCCTCCGTCAGTTCCTCCGTTATGGGCACATCCTGCTGCCCGACATTCACCACATAGAATCTGGCTGTGCCGCTGTCACCAATATTCGGCATATCCTCGCCGCTCATCACTGCAACGCCGCGTGGCGGCATAGCCTCCCGCAGGCTCAGGTCAGCCTTTAATCGTCCGCGATCCGTTCCGTCGCCAAATGCACGGCTCAAGCTCTGCGCAATACTTTCCATCCTGCGCCGTTCCTGCAAGCTCGTTTCTGGGTGATAGTCATCGACAACAATCGGGCAATCCTTGAGAATAAATGCTTTTTTGCGGATTGTATTGGAGGTGTCATCAAAGCTGGCAGGCAGGTTTTTTGCATGAAATGTACCGAAATAGCTAAGTGTAAGCCCAATAGCCGTTGACTTGCGACAGCCGGTTCCTCCGAGGATAAACAGAGCGAAACCCGGAGCATACGACGCCTGCCGCATGAATTCACACAGAGGCGCAAGAAACATCACCCCCAGGAGCGGAACCGCTAGGCGGTCGGAGATACATTTGCGCACCATCAGGCTTTGGCGCGCCGCTTCTCCCGGTTCAAGATCATCGCAGCCGTTCAGCGTGTAGTTGGCCAGCGAGCTTTCCAGGTCTACGCTCACCCCCTCGGTGCCAACCGCCCCGCCTTGATGCAGATACGTCCATTGACCGCCGATTTTACGCCAGCCTGTATGCGTATACACTGTTCTTCGCTTCGCGCTCATACGGCCAACCTCGGTTATGGCATAGCGCAGCTTGTCCTTAATCAGGTTGCCCGGCATGATATTGGCCGCAAAATCCCAGCTTTCCAGCACCCAATCCATCCCCTTGAATCGGGGCGCTTTTACCTGCACCTGCGGAAGCTGCTGTCCGCCCTGCGCCCAGCCGTCGATCACGAACACTTTTTCAAGATTCACACCATCGTCCCGCGTTACGATCTGCGATGGCAGAGCCACAAAGGTGCACAGCTTCCGGTCGCCATCGTTCGTCCGCTGGCAGATGCATCCGTCCTGCACGCAGTAGCCGCCCACTTTGTCATACATCGCTGCCGCTGCTTCCATCGGGTCAAGCCATGGAGGTGCGGCCTGCGGGTCAAAATCGGCGCATTCCGCCACCAGCGCATCTAAGGCTTTTTTCCCGGCCTCCTCGCCCATGATTTCAAAAAAATCCGTAATGTCGCCTTTGGGCGGCATATCCGGGCAGGCGTCTGTAAGCGCCGGCATCCTCACCCGCAACGCGCAATCCTTTAGCCTGGTGGCAACATCCCAGGCATGCTTCTGCCCGGTGTAATTATTCTTTTCAACGTCGCAGTCATACAGCACCACGATATCGCCGCCGCGCAGCAATGTGGTGTGTCCATCCTGCCATTTCCCAGCGCCGCCCGGATTCGTTGTGGCTACATAGCCCAGGCGTGCCATCGTGTCGGCGTCCTTCTCGCCCTCTACCACAAATACTGGCGTCCCGTTTCGGATCGCCGACGACACATCCGGCAGGTGGTACAGGGTGCGTGTCCTTACTTCGCTTGAAACACTCCATACATACCCGTTTTTGGCTTTGGGATCATCTGGCCTGTATTGCCGCTGACGAAAGGTTTTGACCTTCTTCCCATCCGCATCCAGCTTTTCAAATCTGCAAACCTGGAACAGAACCGTGCCATCACTGTCTGTATAGTCATAGGTATTGGTCAACTTTCCTAGCCCATCGCCCGCGTCTTTAGATTTGGGCGACTTCTTGCCAACAGTATATATTCTAGTGCCATCAGACAAGTGATCAACACGAGTGCACCAATCGTCTATAATCAAATCACGCGCCGTCAGTCCAAGGGCATTAAGGATCTGTTCCTGGGTACAACGTTTGGTCTGACAATGAAAATAGATACGCCGCTTTCCATCCTTTGGGCTTTCTTTCGCGCAGACTGTAAGGCTTGGGGTGCCGTCATCGTGCGCTGGGCACCGCGCCACATAGTTCCCGCTGGCGCTGGGCCCCTTCACGTCGTCCAGCAATGCAAGAAAATCTTGCAGATCTCGTATTTTTTCGGACATATCGCACCCCTCCTTTCTCCCGGTATTTCTTCAGCATCAGTCCACTACCGAAAGAAGGCGCATGTTGCTCTGCTGGCGCATGCCAGACATCCTCCTGGATGCGTCGCGTTCCGCGCGGCTGTCAGCACCTTCACCTTTTCCTCCTGCATGTCGATCTCCCGTTCAAGCCATTTCAGTCGGCTATTTCCTTCCACCGCAAGGTGATCCTTGTATGCGGCCCGCAGCCGATCAAGCTGTGCGCGTTCGGCGGAAAGTTCCATGCAAATTCTCATTTTCAGCGTTCCTTTCTAAAGCGCCCGTATCATTTCCCGGCGCTTTCTCGCCATTTCCTCGGCATCCTGTTGCTGGGCTTGCGTTTCTCCGGCAAAGGTATAATCGCTGTTTTGCCGCTCCATCCAGGCAACGAATTCTTCAAGGCATATCCGGTATCGGGTGCCAGTCGATCCCCAGCGGTGCACTGGAGCTCCTCGCTTAACACATCGACTGATGGTTGCAGTAGACAAGCCCAATGCCGAAGCCGCTTCCTTTGGGGGCAGGTATTTTGGCGGCATCATCGTCCCTCCTGTTCTTCCGCTTCCCCGACGAGTACATCTATCGTGCATTCAAGTGCCTGAGCCAATTTACTGATGGTATCAACGCGCGGGTTCTTTGTATAGCCCTGTTCAATCAAGCTAATTACTGCCTGCTTAACACCGCTCTTTTCAGACAGCATACGCTGCGACCATCCTTTTGCTTCTCGCATGGCTTGCAACCTAATCAATTTCCCACCCCCAATGACTAATATGTTAATCGCATTATACGAGTATATTTATCACTTGTCAACTAGTATTTTAATCATTCCATGATATAATAGCGATATAATTTTTTATCATAAAGGAGTGGCAAGCAATGACCCTGGGTGAGCGCATACGAGATTTGCGCTGTAAAAAAGGATTGTCGCAGCGTGCGCTGGGAAGAGCAAGTGGTGTATCTCAAGGCACGATCAGCCTGATCGAAAAAGATGCGATATCCCCTTCTACCGAAACGATCAGCCAAATTGCGTCCGGCCTGAATACATCTGTGGCCGCATTGATCGGCGAGCAGGGTATTAGTCATAAAGCAACTATTACAGATGCCGATATAAAATTTGCTCTGTTCGGTGGCGATGGTAACATAACAGATGCACAACTCGAAGAAGTCAAAAGGTATGCGCGCTATATCAAGGAGCGTGAGGCCGGTGACAAATGAGGCATTGTTTGCTATAGCAGAAGCAAAGCACCACAATGTCGATTTTCAGCCGTTGGAAAGCTGCAAGTCATTTACCATTCAAAGCAAGCGTTGCTATATTGTCCTATCCTCCAGACTTACGCGCGTTGGAGAAAAAGAAGCTCTGGCGCATGAATTGGGACATTGTGAATACGGCGGCTTCTATAACGAGTACTCTTCATTCGACATTCGCGCCAAAGCAGAGCGCCGCGCGGACAAATGGTCCTACTCAAAGCTCATGCCACTGTGCGAGCTTAAAAAAGCATATCGCAGCGGACTATCCGAGACATGGGAAATTGCTGATTTTTTTGATGTTTCCTGCGAGTATGCAGTAAAGGCTATTTCTTTTTATCAGGCTTTAGGACTGATGTAGTTTCTGATGAAAGGAGACTGCTATATGAAAAAATACACCATTATAATTCTAGTATGCCTGCTAATATCGTTTTCAGCATATGCAGAAGATGATCCTATTCATTTTCCTTTTGAAATATCAAGTGAGTATTCTGTGTCTGAAGTTGTCGCCAGTCTGGAGCGGAATATGGATATAATCTTGGAACCGCAAATATACAGTTTTCTGGATAGCTGGGATCAATATTTTGCAGATACAAGCGCTGCTTTATTTGGATGTCCTCTCGCTAGTGTTTATATAACTTTGACGGATGAACTTCCAAAAGAAGAAGCATCAGAAGCTTCACCAGAGGAGTGGGACAGCATTGACTTCAAATTTGCACTCTCTGATTTTGTTCTTAAGGATTACTACACAATCCGCGATGGATTGATTTCATTATATGGATCGGCAGACAAAGAAGTGGTATGGAATAATATTTCCACTTTTGAAGGAAGCCAAACAAAGAAGTACAAAATGCCTGCTTCGTGGACGGCAATCTGGTCCACCTTCGATGATAATGATTATTACGGCCTTGAATCAAATTGGAAAAACGTGAAACTCTACTATCAGCATTCTGATATAAGCGATACATATTCCTTCTTATACGTTACTTTTTATCACAACATCGAATCCAACGTCTAACACATTTTTCAGGCGGGCTAGCACGACTTACACCAGCCTGTCACATGCAAAAAAGCCCGCAATCCCATACGTCATACGGGATTGCAGGGCAAACTAACACATTATCACGAAATATTTTATATATATACCCTATACGATATTTTCGGAGGTACGCCATGGCGTCCGTTACCAAAAGGGGCTCCGTATGGAGTGTACGCTATCGTGTCACAGATGACGCGGGAAACATAAGCATGAAGCGTGTAAGCGGATTTGCTACCAAGGAACAGGCGTGGGAGCAGGCCCGAAAGCTGGAGCGGCTATCCAACGCTGGCATTGATGTCCATGGAGACAGCATGACCTGCGGCCAGCTTATGGAACGCTGGTTTGCTGAGCACTGCGTCAACCATGTGGCCGCAACCACTCTATCAAAATACTCGGATGGAATCGATCGTATCAGCAAGCACCCGGTCTATACTCTCCAGATCAAGCGCGTCAATGCGCAGACGCAAAAAAGGCTCATTGATGATCTGCGAAATGGTACACTCACAGGCAGGCCCATTTCAATGCGTACCGCCATGAGCCTGATGGAGCCGTTGCGCTTGTCCATGTCATGGGGTGTCAGACATGGCTATATTCCAGTCAACCCGCTTTCATCTGCCCAGCTTCCGAAGACGCCAAAGCGCAAGCAACGTATTCTAAACCAGCGCGACATTGATGATCTGTGTATGTCAACGGAAGGTCACCCCTTCCGCGTTCCGCTAATGCTTGCGCTTTATGGTGGACTCCGGCGTGAAGAAGCAGCCGGGCTTCAATGGGAGAATGTGGACTTTGATCGCAATACCATTACGATCATCGATGCAACCACAAGAACAGCCTCCGGCAGGACCATCCATAAGGACACGAAAAATACATTCTCCCGTCGTACTATCAGCATGCCACAATTTGTCATGGATGAATTAAAATCTATTCCTAAAACCAGTCCTTTCGTTTGTGTATCACGAACCGGTGCTCCATATGCGCCAGATAGCTATCCCCAGGCCCTTAAGCGGCTCATCCACGGTATCAACAAGCAGCGAAATGGAACCGCTATTCCACCCATGCCAGAAGCAACTTACCATGATCTGCGGCATACGCATGCAGCCATGCTCATAAAGCTGGGCACACAACCCAAGATCATTCAGGAGCGACTTGGCCATGCATCTATCAAAATCACCATGGATACCTATGGCTATCTTATGACCGGCTTGCAAGAAGCAGTTGCCGATGCTCTCGACACCCAGCATAGGGTGGGCACAGGTGGGCACAAAAGTGGGCACACACAAAAGCAAGGATATGATGAATAAAGGGTTTCAATGCCATCATTTGCAAGAGTATTTCAAAATGAGATAGTCATAAAAACCTTATACTGCAACAAATTCGCAATTCATAATACTATTGACATCGTGGAGGTCATAGGTTCGAGCCCTACTAATCCCACCATTGTAAAAGCGCTTAATCCATAAGGGATTGAGCGTTTTTCTTATGTTATGGAAAAGCATCTTCAATACAACATCTGCTCTTTGGTCATCTGCTTGATCCATGCGGGATTTTATCAACCTTTATGGCATTCAAGGTGCGTTCACGGTACTGTCAAGAGTTATGCGCAAAATCGGTTTGCAGACTCCGGCTGAATGAGGTCAGCCAGCAATAGAGACGTCTTCCAGAGCCGCCTCCAAGTGCTTCATGTTCATGTGCTTCTTGTTGCCCCACTGGGTGCCGGCTACATGTCGCAGTCGGGCACAGACCAGCATCAGGGCAGAATTTCCATCAGGGAACGTCCCCACCACACGGGTCCTGCGGCGGATCTCCCGGTTCAACCGTTCAATCACATTGTTGGTGCGGATTCGTGCCCAATGCTCATAGGGGAAATCACAGTAAGTCAGCGTTTCCTCGATGTTGTCCTCCACCTTCCTGGCAGCTTCCTTCAGCTTCATTTCCTTCAGCTGAGCGACTACAGCCTTGGCCTTTTCCCTGGCAGCCTTCTTGTTTTCCTGCGCATGGATGGCCTTGAGCATCTTGGCTACCAGCTTTACCTTGGAGCGAGGAACAACAGAAAACACATTCCGGTAAAAGTGAACCGTACAGCGCTGGTATTTGGCATCAGGCAATACTTCACTCACTGCTTCCAGCATGCCCAGACACTTGTCTCCAACAATGAGCTTCACGCCATCCAATCCGCGACCTTTGAGCCATTGGAAGAAACTCACCCAGCTTGCCTTGTCCTCTTTCATGCCTTCGGCAGCACCTAAAACCTCACGGTACCCATCCTCATTCACTGCAATGGCTACCAAAATGGCTACATTTTCGTACTCTCCGCCCCAGTTGCGCCGCAGGTAGATACCGTCTACATAGACATACGGATATCTGCCGCCCTGCAAAGGACGGTTCCGCCAATCTTCGATGTGGACGTAAGCTTTCTTGTTCAGCTCACTGATCGTTGCGGGAGACACCTTGCTGCCCCACAGAGCTTCGGTAATATCCTCCACCCGGCGCACCGAAACACCAGCCAGGTACATCTCGATCAGCGCCTCTTCCACGCTGCTTTCCCGGCGGCGATATCGCTCAATGATAGCAGTCTCAAATGAGACGCCCTTGAGTCGGGGAACATGGAGCGTGACATCTCCGGAGGTAGTGGTAAGATTCCGGTCATAGTGGCCGCTGCGGTAGCCCTGGCGAGCCTCATTTCGCTCATACCGGGCTGCCTGCGTGAGTTTCTCTGCCTCCTGCTCCAGCAGCTCATTCAGCGTTTCTTCCACACTGCCGCGGACCAATTCCTTGATCTGACCCTTGATAACTTCCTCGTTCAGTTGTACAATCTTCTCAGACATGGTTTGCAGTCTCCTTTCAGAATGTTGTGTCGCAACTTCATTCTACCAGAGTTCGCAAACTATGTCTCTTTTTTCCTCCTTTCATTTTGCGCAACTTATCTTACCTTATCGCGTTCACTCAACCTGATCTGTCCGGTTTATCAAGAAATAATAGGCATAAAAAAAGCGCCGGTTACCCGCCATTGCATAAAACGCCGGAGACGGACTGATCGAATCTTCCTTTGTATGAGTCAAGGTAGAACTTGTCTTTTCTGTTGTGAAAAGTCAGTCGCGATACCGAAAAACACGATACCGAGGTCAGCGAAAACAGATCGCAAAATTGAATATCATGTTCGAATCGGCGAATCTGATTCTGGCTGACAGGCCCTGCCTGGCAGCTTAAATCAGTGCGCCTTCTGCGAGCAAGGTGAGCTCAAACCCTCCTGCTGATTACAGTTCGTCAGCAGGACGGCCTTTTTTATCATGTTGTGCGGTGTTGCCTAAAATTTTTGAATGTAATATTTCAGTCAGAGCCAGGAAATGAGGCGGAACGATGCTGACAAAAGAAGAAATGCCGGCTTGCCCTGCGGCCACCACCGTACAGCTGATCGGAAGCAAGCGGAAACTCCTGATTCTCCGCAATCTGATGCAGCGTCCCTGGCGCTTTAATGAACTGCGCCGGGATTTGGAGGGCATTAGCCAAAAGGTGCTCACGGACAGCCTCCGCTCGATGGAAGAGGATGGTATCCTTACCCGCACTGTCTATCCGGAGGTGCCGCCCCGTGTGGAATATGCCCTGAGCGATCTGGGACAATCCCTGCGCCCGATCATTGAAGCAATGGCCGAGTGGGGCCAAAACTATAAAAACCGGTTTCAATAAGAAAGGCGGACCGAAACGCTTTGCTGAGGGGCTCTGGAGTGCCGCAGATCCGCATTCACCGTCGTTGCAGGGGACACTGTCGCGCAGAGCCCATGTTTGCTTGGATCTGCGGTTCGCTTGGCGCTTTCGCATACCCGCCAAGGAAAGGGTGGCACAGTGGGGAGTTTTCGGCAGGCTGAGGCGTTGATCCGCAGGCGCGAAATGACAAGCAGCCTCCCGTAAGTCCTGTGTCTGTACGGCTTCGGGAGGTTTTCTGCTGTCCACGGCTTGAATCCTGCAAGTACCAACGCGGCGTAAGCAAGCAGCGCTTCTCCCAAGGCCTGACCTCAGCCTCCTTCTGTTGAAACAATCAAGTGCCGGCAGCAGGCTTCTGTGCTCCTGCTGCCGGCACTGCTGTCATGTTTCTTCCTCTCCATGTCCGGCACAACGGACCTGATCTGCGGCGCTTCTCTCCGGCGTTTTGCGCTGCAAAAGCACCTGCCCTGCCATGTGGGGTTGCGGAGGAAGGAGCCCTCCCTACCGTTCCAGCTCCACCACCAGATGTTCGATGGCGGTGTGGCGGTGCATATAGATCACGTGAAGCCGCCCGTCCGGACCCTTGCACATGGCGGGCTGACACTTGTTGCCCGGTGCGGGGGCCAGGTCGAGAAGGTTGTGCCAGGTGCGGCCCTCGTCATGGGAACAGGCGAGGGTCAGGGGGCTGCGCTCATGCCAGTCGGCCACGGGTGTGTCGTTGTAAGCCATGAGGATGGTGTCGTCATCCCAGCTGAGCACATCGATCTTGGATTCGTTGTTGAGGATGGTGGTGGGTTCGGGGTCGGACCAGGTAACGCCGCCGTCGCGGCTTTCCGCCGTGTAGGACACCAGCGAGCGCACGCCGTCGCCCCAGCCCGTCGCACCTGGACAGGTGCGCGTGAACATGCGGATGACCCCGCCGGGCCGCAGGCACAGCGCGGGCTCGCGGATGAGGTTGCCGTCTGCGGCGGAGAGCAGCGCCCCCTTTTCCCAGGTTTCGCCGTCGTCATGGGAGAGGTAGACGCGCACCGCGCCGAAGTAGCGGTCCTTGATCTCGCTGGAGGTGGAGGCAAAGACGATGGTGCCGTCCGGCAGGAGCACGCTGTCATTGGAGGCGTGGCCACTCTGGATGTTCGCGGGCCGCGCGGGCAGCCAGGTGCGTCCGCCGTCGGTGGTCTTGCGCGTCCACAGCTCGTCGCGGCCGTTGCACCAGGTGGTGAAGTTGACCTCCGTATCCAGAAACTTGGCGTAGAGCAGGATGATCTCGCCCTTGCGGTTCTGGATGAAGATGGGGTCGTGGCAGCAGTAGCGGATGTCGCAGCCCACTGCGTCGGGATTGGACCACGCCTCCGCGCCCGGCTCCAGCACCGAGACCCAGTCCTTGGCATCGCGCCCCATGGGGTCACCATTCCACTGCAGAAAGCCACCGTTCCACACGGCCAGCAGGTTTCCGTTGGGGGCCAGCGTCAGGCTGGGCATATGGTAGCACTGGCGCTCGTCAAACCATTCCACTACCCATTTGCGGTCCACGATCGTCGCTTTCATCGTCTTTCAGCTCCCTTGCGTGTCGTCGAAGAGAATCAGGGCCGTTTCCAGGCTGCCCACACCCAGCCCCAGCGCCGCGCCGCCCTTGGCGGGCCGGGGCGCGAGCATGTGCTCCCGCGCGTCCTCCGACCGGAGGACGCGGACGCCTCCGCCCGGCAGGCGGGAGAGCACCACATCCTCCGCCGGGTCGGAGCTGGCGTTGATCAGGTAGAGCGCCGTCGTATCACCGTTTCGGAAGCAGTACGGCGCCAGATAGGCCAGGCCGCGCACCATGGGCACGTCAAAGCCTGCCGCGTCCAGCACGTCCTGCAGAATTTCCTGCCGCACGCGGCCAAGCAGCATGGGCGGCACCCCCATGCCGAAATGACCGAAAGGATAGATCATCACCCGTCCGTCCACCACCGTCTGCCCGTGCGCGGCGCGGCGGCGGAAGGAGTCGTAAAATGCGGTATACCCCTCCACACGCGTGCCGGGCAGGTAGCGCACGTCCAGCACGTCCGAGCAGAAGATCATGGCCGAGGCGCGCGCGCCGGTCCGTCCGGCGTAAATGTGCCCTTCCTCTGCCTGCTCGTAGGCGCAGGCCCCGCTGTCCTGCGTGAGCCAGCGCGCGCTTTCCACCCCCGCCAGATGGCCAAGCCCCATGTCCAATAGTGTCCACAGCGCGTCTCCGTCCAGAATGACGAAGTTGCGCGCAAACAGGCGGTTCAGGGTTTCCGCGCTCCAGTTGCGCAGCACCTGACCCGAGGCGGCCACCACCTGCCCGCTGAGATCCGGGCCCAGGCAGTAGGCGGCGGGAATGCCCAGGGCGGGCAGCAGCTGGGCAAAGAACGTCTCGCGGGGGTAGAGCTCCTCCATGGAAGCGCCGCGCGTGGTGTGCAGGGTATAGGACGAGCCCGGGCTGCACAGCACATGCACGCCCCGCCGTTCGCCCGCGAACACGCCCAGGGCGGTCAGGCGGTTAAGAAACGGCTTCACTCCCCGGAGCATGTCCTGATACCCGTCCTCCCAGACGATGCCGTTGCCGTTGAGGTCGTACAGGTCGATGGTGATGCCGGCGAGGTTCAGCACAAGGGCGCTGAGCAGCTGGAAGCGGGTAAAGCGCCGGGATTTGGAAAACAGCGAATAGGGGAAGTTCTCCAGCTCCGGGTACACCTCGGTCTCCCGGGGCAGAAAGGCGCGGTTGAGCAGGGCCACGCGGTTGAGGCCCGCCAGATACGCGCCGGGGGCCTGCTCCTGATAGCCCGGCAGGTGGATGCGGTCCACGGGCGGCAGGCCTGCCGCCAGCGCGCGAAGCAGCGCATGCCAGTCGCGGCCCTCGGCGGCATGAACGTGCGGCACGGAGCTCATCAGCCCCACCTTGGTCGTGGCCGACGCCTGCCGCACGGCCTGCCCGATGGCGCGGGCGGCGGAGAGCATGGTTTCGCGGCTCACATCCAGCCAGATCTTGCGGTAGGGGTGGGGCGGTCCGGGCCGGAGCACGCCCCGGAGAAATTCCTCGCGGGTGAGCGCCTTGCCGGCGCGCTCGCTGTAGAGGCGCATGTGCTCCTCACAGAAGCACCCGCCCCAGACCAGCGGCGCGTGGTTGTGCAGGCGGAAGTCGTCCTCCACCCACAGGATGGAGGGCTCCAGCTGCGCATAGCGCGCATAAAGGCCTGCGATGTGCCTTTGCCACTTCTCGCACAGGGGGCAGACGCACAGCGCCGCCTCGTTACCCTCCACATCCACCATGGGGCGGAAGTCCAGCGCGGGGTCCATGCGCTTGCCAAGGTCCGCGTGCATCACGCTGTGCCAGTGGTTGATCGAAAAGGTGACGCCCATGCCCGAAAGCAGGTCGCGCACGCGCTCCATCAGGCGCAGGTAGACATCCTGCTCCTCCCGGGTCATGTGCCCGGTGTTGAGCTCCTGCACGTTGGCAAACACGGCCACATCGTCGATGCGCGCCTCCCGAACGTAGCGTTCCAGCGCTTGCAGCTCGGCCTCGTCGTTAAAGCCGGGATCACAGCAGAAGCGGAAGATATAGCGGAACGGGTCGCTCACGGGCGTTCCTCCTGTCGCGTCACTTCAAAGCCGTAGAAGGACAGCATGGGCAGCCGCATGCAGTCGCAGGGAATGGCGAGGCCGGGGTTCATGCGCCACGCGCCGTGCAGCCGTACCCGGCCCACGAGCGGGCGTGGGAAGGTGAGTGTCAGGCAGTCCGTGCCGGTAACATAGGCCGAGGGATGCACCAGTCCCCCATCGTCCTCCGCGTCGAAGGGCAGTTCGCAAGGCGGCACCTCGTAGGGGTTGAGCCAGTTGCGGATGCGGCGGAAGGTCAGCAAAACGGTATCCGGCGCGATGAGCCGCGCCTCTTCCGGCTCCGGGGCCTCCCAGTCGATGGCCCGCCCGTAGCACACGGCGAGCGCAGCGCGGGCGCACCGCTCGCCCACCACCAGGTTGGACGCGGCGGCATTGTGGATGAAATCATAGAGGGCCAGGTCGGCGGAGGGCACCACCGCCACCCCGGGCAGCGCATAGCGCGCCTGCCGCTGGGCCTCGCGCACCATGCCCCACTGGCGGTCCAGCGCTTCGGAGGGGCCCTCCACGCAGCGGTTGATCTGCACGGTGAGGAAGGGCAGGTTGGGCTGTCCCAGCGCTTCGCGCGTATGGCGCACGAACGCGCCAAAGCGCGCAAGGTAGCTCTCCGCGCTGTTTTCATACCCCTCGGCCTCGCCCTGCACCCACAGGACCGCCCTGGGAACCAGACCGTCCAGCATGTCCAGCATGTTGCGCAGCAGCGCTCCGTTTTCCTCCGGATTCCACCAGCGCAGCGGCGCGCCGCCGTAGGCACAGGGCACCAGCCCGATGGGATAGCCCAGCTCGCGTTTGAGGCGCTTGGCAAAGTGCAGCCACGGGCTGTGGCCGGGGTTGTGGTTTTCATAGTGCCCCACGTACACCGCGCCCGTAGTCTCGCCCAGCGGATGGGAGGCCAGGTCCCAGCGCCCGCTGGGGCGCAGCACGCTCACCCCCGGCTCGGGATCGTCCGCCACGGGGTCCTTGGCCCGGCCGGCGGCATTGCTCTGCCCGGCGATGACGAACACATCGCCCACGCCCACGTGATGCACCATGTCCCCGCGGGTGCAGGAAAGCCCGTCCCAGCCCTCGTAGGTCATGGTGGTCTCAAGGCGGTACAGGCCGCCCGCCGGCACGGCGGGGAAGGTGACGCGCCAGGTCCCCTCGGAGGGGATCTCGCACTCGGTCCAGGGAATCACGGATTCGCCGGTGCTCTCCAGCGCCACGCGCGCCTTGACCGTCGCCTTTGCGGGCGGCACCTCGGAAAAGGCCAGCGGCAGTTCCTGCGAAAGGCGCACCAGATGGTAGGTTCCCTCCAGGCGGATGGGCGCGGTACCCTCCGGCCCCTGCTGAAAGATTTGCCACGGGGACGCGCCCCGCTCGATGATGACGCCAGCGTTCATAGACAACGCTCCTTTACGAGCCGCATGCGCGGGATTGGCGGGCGGCGGGGCGGTCCGTCTGCCCCACCCCACGGGAGAAGAAACACAGTGCCATCCCAGCCGCCGAGATGGCCAGCCACGCGGTGAGCACTGCCGTCCAGCCTCCGTTTTCGCTGAGTGCCCCAAAGCCCGTGCTGGCCAGCGCGCTGCCCACATAGGCGGAGGCGTTGAGCAGGCCGGTGACCGTCGCCATCCGGCCCATGGCGTGGAAGCGCAGCGGCAGAAGGCTGAGCAGCATGGTGCTCGCGCCGGTCATGCAGGTGGTGCTCACGATCAGCATCAGGATGGTGACGGCCACGCTCCCCCGGCCCGCCGCCGTCCAAAGCGCGATGCCCGCGCCGCAGATGGCGAAGGCCGCCGCGGCCGTGGCCGCCTCGCTCCAGCGCAGGCGGTTTCTAAGCCAGTTGAAGGCATACACGCCGCCCAGGTTGACCGGCGGCACAATCATGGTCAGGGCGATGGAGGTGGCGGCGGGGAAGCCGAAGCTCTCCTGCAGGTAGGAGGGTGCCCAGGTGATGATGCCGTCGCGCAGCAGGCCGTACATCACCGAGGCTGCCACGACCGGCAGGAGGCACACAAGCACGCGCCACGGCCCCGGCGCCCTTTCGGGAGCGGCGTCCTCCGGCTGCCCGCTCATGTCGGGGATGCCGCTTTTCTCGCTGATGCGCTCCAGCGCGCGCATGCCGAAGATCCACACGGCCCCGCCCGCGGCCATGGCCGCGCCGCCCAGCCAGAACGACAGCCGCCACCCCCACGGCGAGGCCACGCACAATACGCACATCAGGTACGCGCCCAGCGTGCCGGCGGGGGTGGTGGTGGACAGGTTGAGGCAGGTGCGGGCGCACTGCGCGTCCTGCGTCAGGTCGGCCACGGACTTGATCATGGGCGTCCACACCAGCGACTGCAGCAGGCCGTTGACGGCCCACAAAACCGCCATCTGCCCGGCTGTGCCGCTCACCGCCATGCCCACGTTGACCGCAGAGCCGCCCAGCAGCCCCACGGCCACCAGGAGCCTGGGGCGCAGGCGGTCAGCCAGGAGACCGCTGAAGAGCTGCGCGCCGCCGTAGCAGACGAAGAACGCGCTGGACACCCGGCCCAGCTCCAGCTTGGAGAGATTTTCGGCCTCGTTGATGGCGGCGATGCAGGCGGTGAAGTTGAGCCGGCCCAGATAGGCGGAAAAGTAGCTCAGCCAGCAGACGGCGAAGAGCAAATAGATGCTGTGATGCGTATAGAGCTTCTTCATGCGCATTCATCCCCTGCGGGAGACGTCGGAGGGGTCAGAGAAAGTACGGGTTCATCCACGCCTTGCGGCCTGCGCCGTCGGTGAGCTGCACCCAGAGGAAGCGCGCGTTTTCGGGCACCGCATCCATGGGGAACTCGATATGGGTCAGGTCGTTTTGGGGCGAAAAGGCCCGGTGGATGGGATTGATGCCCTGCCCCATCACGTGGATGCGGCGAACCGGCGAGCAGTCCAGATGGAACACGCCGTCCTCAATGAAGCAGCCGTGGATCTCCGGGCCGGTTGAGGCATAGAAGACCCTGCGGTCATACGCCTCAATGATGGCGGGATAGCTCAGCTCCGGAGCCTTGAACACCACCCAGCCGCCGCAGGAATCGTCCTCGCAGCCGCGGCCCTCGTGGTTATCGTCGGCGGCGATCATGCGGATGGGCCGCTTGAGCATGCGAAGCGCGAGGATGCACTCGTTCTGGCTGTTGCCGTTGTTGTTTTCCAGCTCGGCGCTGTGGTTGTAGATTTCCATGCCGTCGAAGTCGCCATAGGTGAGGAACTCGTCCGGCCCCTCGGCCGACCAGGTGGGATGGTTGTAGTTGACGATGTAGCCGCCACGGTGGAACTCGTCCACCTTGGCGCGGATGGCCTCGCCCGTGTACTGCTCGGCGCGGTAGATGGGCACGGGGCGGGCGGGGTCGCGCAGGATGGCGCAGAGATGGCAGGTCTGGTTGAAGTCGTGCTTTCTGCCGTAGAGGAAGCTGTCGGTATCCACCTCGATGCCCGTGAGCGCGAGAAAGCGCTCATCGGTGAGGTCGCTGTGATCCACAAGCACGTTGTGGTCGGTGAAGGCCACCACGCTGTAGCCGTTGGCCAGGTAGTGCGCCTTGACCTCTTCGGGGGTCAGCCGCCCGTCGGAGAGGGTGGTGTGGCAATGCAGGTTGGCCTTGTAACTGCCGTAGGAAGCAGGCAGTAACTCAATTCTGGACATGACGGCGTTTCTCCTTCCCAAATGCCGCGAAGAACGCCGCCCCCGCCATTCGGGCAGGGGGCGGCGCCTGTGAGTCTGCCGTCCGGAGGACGGCGGCGCATGATCAGCCGAAGTTCTCTCTCGCTTCGCGGATGGCCTCGTTGACGGCCTCCTCCAGCGCGGGGCCGCCAGCGGCCTCAAACTCGGCGCGGTACTGCTCCCAGCCGGTCTCCACATCGAGCTGGCCGCCCAGCATCTGGGACAGATAGCGGTTGGTGATTTCAAACAGGGTGGTCTGCACCTTACCCCACTCGGCATCCAGCGCGGCCAGGCCGTAGTAGGAGGGCAGCTGCACGTAGACGTTGTCCACGAAGGCCTGCACGGTGTCGATGGCGTACTGGTAGCACTCGCGTGCCTCGCCCTCGGCCCAGTCAAGGGTGTTGTCATAGGGGGTGGTCACGGCATCCCACCAGTTGTTGTTGACCAGATCCAGCTTCATCTCGCTGGCGCAGAACAGGTAGGAGAACCACATGTAGCGGCAGCGGTCGGGGTTGGGATAGCCGTAGGACTTGTTGATGTTGACGAACTCGTCGAGGTTGTAGACCACGGTATCGCCGTCCATGGTGTAGGTCAGGCCCTCGATGCCGCGGAAGAGCAGGTTCTGGCCGTCTTCGCTGGCCAGGAACTCCACCAGATCCAGCACGCGGTCGGGATAGGCGCAGCTGGTGGGAATGAAGTAGTGAGCGCCCACGTAGGAGGGCACGTCATAGACGCGCATCCAGTTGCCGTCGTTGTCGGTGAGAGCGGTGCCCAGCGTGAGATCGGAAAGCTTCCCGTCGTCGGGATGGGCCTTCATCCAGGAGTCATAGAGCTTCTTGAACTGGGTGTAGTAGCCGTAGCTGTAGCCGTAGGAGGCCAGAGTCCCATTGTTGAAGGCGGCATAGCCGTCGTCCTCGTCCACCAGGGTGCCCACGCCGTTGTGGATGCCGTCGTTTGCATACATCTCGGCCAGGATCTTCATGACCTCTTTGCTCTCGTCGGAGACGGTCATGAGCGTCCAGTGCTCCTCATCGGTGCCGATCTTGCTCTCGTCATCGGGCACAAAGCCGGTCCACATCCAGTCGTAGGTGGCCGGGGTGCGAAGGCTCGTTCCCAGAGGCTTGGCGATGGTGCCGTCGATCTCGGCCCAGTTGGTCAGCTTGGCGTTGTAGGGCCACCAGCCGGAGTAGCCTGCCTCCACGGCCTTCTGGGTGAACGCCACGAACTCGTCCACGGTCGCGGGCACCTTGCCCTCGTTGACCTCCTCGAGGATGGCGGTGTTGTAGGCCGGCACGCCCGCAAAGGAGGGATAGGCGCGGGCCGAGAACGAATAGATGGCGTAGGCCTTATTCTCGTCGCCGGTGTACATCTTGTTGTACATCTTGTACTCGTCGGTGTTGATGATCTTGTAGAGGATGGGATAGCGCTCCGGCTCGGCGTTGATGATGGCGGCGATGTCATACACCGCTTCCTCCTCGGCGAACTGGCGGATCTTGGTGGCCTCGCCCCAGGTGGGGAAGAGGTCCGGCGCCATGCCCACGGCCAGCTCGGTGGAGAGCCTGTCGTCATATCCCTCGATGCCGGTGTCGTATTCCAAAGTGATGTTCACGGCCTGCTCGATGGCCTTCTTGATGGGATCGTTGGCCATGCCTTCCTGGTCGTCCACGCTGTTGGCATACTGCGAAAAACGGATGTTCACCATCTCACGGGCGGCATTTGCCTCCGGGCCGGTGGCCTCGCCGGATGCAAAGCCCGGCACCGCGAGAACCAGCATCGTCAGGCACATGGCCAGCGCAAGCGCTTTTTTCAGGGTAGTTGTCATGGTTTCTACTCCTCCTTTTTGATGGGTTGATGGGAATATGTGTGTCAAGCCATGGCAGGCCCGTACATCCTTACTCCTTGACGGCGCCGATGAGCACGCCCTTGGCGAAGTGCTTCTGCAGGAAGGGGTACACGCACATGATGGGCAGCATGGCGCAGATGATGGTCGCCATGCGCAGCGCCATGGGCGGCGGCAGCTGCGCGCCGATATCGACCGCGCCGGTGCGCATCTGCGACATCATGGCCGAATCGGTGAGCACCCGGCGCAGCACCCAGGCAAAGGGCTGCAAAGTGGGCTTGGTGGCGATGTACATCATGTAGCTGTAGTAGTCGTTCCAGAAGCCCACGGCGATAAACAGGCTGACCGCCGCCAGCATGGGCTTGGACAGGGGCAGAATCACCTGAAAGAACACGCGCACGTCGTTGCAGCCGTCGATGCGGGCGGCGTCCTCCAGCTCGCGGGGCACGGAGTAGGAAAAGTAGTTGCGCATGATGATGAAGTACGTGATGCTCAGCCCATAGGGCAGCACCATCACCCAATAGGTGCGGATGAGCTTCATCTCCATGTAGAGCATGTAGGTGGGGATCAGGCCGCCAGCGAAGAACATGGTAAACACCGTGAGGACGTTCAGCAGCTTCATGCCCGGCACGTACACCTTGCTGACGGCGTAGGCCATGGTGGAAGTGACCAGCACGCTTAGCAGCGTGCCCAGCACCGTCTTGGAGGCGGAAATCCACAGGCTGGTGACGAAGGACGAGTTTTCAAAGATCATCCTGTAGTACTGGAAGTCCACGCCGCCGTTGGGCCACAGCAGGGCCCCGCCCTTGACGAACTGCTCGTAGGGCGTGACGGAGGCCACCAGCACGTACCACATGGGATAGAAGCAGATGAGCGCGAAGATGACGCAGAAGCCCACTACAAACACATCGTAGAAGTTGAAACCGATGGCCTGCTGCATCGTCTTTCTGGGCTTGGTGATGTTGGACGCATCCTTGACCATACTGTTCCCCCCTTTAAAAGATGCCCATCACGTCGAGCTTTTTGACAAACCGGTTGGTAACCACCAGCGCGATCAGGCCCATGACATTGAGCAGCAGGTTGGCTGCGGTGGACAGCTCGAACTCGCCGCCGCCGCCCAGGCTGATGCGGTAGATGTAGGTGGAGAGCACGTCGCCGGTATTCAGGACGAAGTTGTTGTAGAGGTTATAAACCTGGTCGAAGTTGGACAGGAACAGCTGCGAGATGCTTAGCAGGAACATCACCGCCACGCTGGGCAGAATCCTGGGAATGGTAATGTGAAGCAGCATGTCGCGGCGGTTGGCGCCGTCGATGGAGGCCGCCTCGTAGAGTGCGGGGTCCACGCCCGCCACCGCGGCCAGATAAATGATGGTGGAATAGCCGGCGGTCTTGATGATGTTGGTGATGACCAGAATGCCGCGGAACATCTCCGGCCGCTTCATGAAGTCGATGGGCTCGCCGCCCATGGCCTGGATCACCTGGTTGACCACGCCGCCCACGTCGCCGGGGACCGGCGCCTGCAAAAACACCTGCACCAGGCCCGCGAAGATGACCCACGAGAGGAAGTAGGGCAGGTAGACGCAGGTCTGCACAACGCTCTTTAAGCGCTTCATCTGCAGCTCGTTGATCATCAGCGCCAGAAAAACGTTGAAGGTGAAGCCGAAGATGAGGTTATAGATGTTGATGATGACCGTGTTCTTAAAGGCCTGAATGAACGCCGGGTCAGCGAACAGCTCCCGGTAGTGGTAAAGCCCCACCCATGGGCTGCCCATCACGCCGAGGTTCATCTTAAAGTCCTTGAAGGCCAGTACCACGCCATACATGGGCGCGTAGCTGAACACCAGCAGGAACAGCAGGCCCGGAATGGCCAGCAGATAAATGAACCAGTATTTTCGGGCAGCCGTAGAGAACCGGATCAGCAGACTTTCCTTCGGCTCTTTGGAAAAATACCGGGCCCTTGGGGCCCCTGCCTGTCCAGACATGCCGCATCCTCCTGACATAATTATTAGCTAATAATTTTTATAGTCGATACGTATTTTTTGAACCACTTGACTTTTATTAGGTACTTGTGGCAAAATGGTTCTGCAAATCATCCGATGCTTATACTATACCAGCAAAACCTTTTGGTGTCAAGCGTAAAAGAAGATCGAAATCATGTTTTTCCCGCCGCTTGAAGGAAGGGCGGCGCTTCCGTCACTTTACTAATAATAATAAAAATATTAGTCAATGGCATTATCCTTAGATATTATGGAAGAAACTCAAACGAAAGAGAGGGCTTTTACGATGAAACGAATCGGCTTTATCGGCTACGGCCTTCGCTCCGAAACCATGCTCAAGGCTTTCCGCGCGCTGGAAGCGGACATCTGCGTGGCCGCCGTGGCCGATCCGCGGCACGCACAGATCGCGCCGGGAACGAAGGACGACCCCTACTTTGCCGAAACACGCTGGTATGAGGACGCGGCACCGCTGCTGGCCCGCGACGATCTGGACGGCGTGTTCATCGGCACGCGCTGCCCGCTGCATACGCCGCTGGCCTGCCGGGTGCTGAAAACGGGCATGCCGCTGTTTCTGGAAAAGCCCGTGTGTATCAGCCGCGAGCAGTACGAGGCGCTGCGCGAGGCGGGCCGGGGACAGGAAAAGCGCGTGGTGGTGAGCTTCCCGCTTCGCTTTTCCACCATCACGCTGGAAATGGAGAAGCTGGCGCGCAGCGGCAGTCTGGGGAGGCTGACCATGGTGCAGGCGGTCAACAACGTGCCCTACGGCAGCGTGTACTACCACAGCTGGTACCGCGACCCGGCGCAGACGGGCGGGCTGTTTCTGCAGAAGGCCACGCATGACGTGGACTACTTGTGCTTCCTGACCGGCGAGCGGCCCGTGTCCGTGTGCGCGGCCACCGCCAAGCTCTACTACCGTGGCGACCGCCCCGCGGGCCTGCGCTGCTCCAACTGTCCCGACTACCGCACCTGCCGCGAGAGCAGCTACGTGGTCGGGCACATCCTCAAGGAGGACGTGCAGGGCGACGCCTGCTGCTTTGCCAGGGACACCGGCAACGAGGACGGCGCGGCCATGATCCTGACCATGGAAAGCGGCATGATTGTCACCTACAGCCAGAACTTCACCGTCAAGAAAGGTGCGGGCCGTCGCGGCGCAAGGCTTATCGGCACCGACGCAAGCGCCGAGTTTGACTTCTACACAGCCCGGATCCGCGAGGACCGCTACCTCACTCCTCAGACCGTCACGAGGCAGTTCCGCTTTCCGGACGGCAACCACTTCGGCGGCGACGAGGCGCTCGCGCTGGAGTTCCTGCGCGTGATGGACGGCCAGTCCTCCCGCTCGGACCTGACCGACGGTCTCAGGAGCGCGGCGGTGTGCCTCGCGGCACGGGAGGCCGCGCAGGAAGGCCGCTTTATCACCATCGACTATTAAGGAGGATTGCAGCATGCTTGTCGATCTCAAAACCATTCTCTCCGGCACCCGCGAAGGCGGCTACGCCGTGGGCCTGTTCAACTGTGTCACCCTGGAGATGACGCGCGGCATCATCGCCGCCGCGGAGGAGCTGCGTTCGCCGGTCATCATCGGGCCAGGAGAAAGCCTGCTTCCCGGCGCGTCCCTGCCGGACTATGCCGACATGATGCTGGGAATCGCCCGCCGCGCCAGCGTGCCGGTGGCCGTTCACTTCGACCACGGCTTTACCCCGGAGCTGGTGGAGGAGGCCATCTCGCTGGGCTTCACCTCCGTGATGTACGATTGCAGCATGCTGCCCTTTGAGGAGAACGTGCGCCGCATCCGCGAGATGGCCAAAAAGGCGCATGCCGCGGGCTGCTCGCTGGAGGCCGAGATCGGCCATGTGGGCTCCAACGGCTCGGCGGAAGAGGATATTGCCCGCAGCGTCTACACCCGGCCGGAGGACGCCCTGCGCTTTGCCCAGGAAAGCGGCTGCGACGCGCTGGCCGTCGCCATCGGCACAGCCCACGGCGTGTACGCCAAGGCGCCGAAACTGGACCTTGACTGCCTTGGCGCCATCGCGGCCGCCTGCTCCTGCCCGCTGGTGCTGCACGGGGGCAGCGGCCTTTCGGAGGAGCAGTTCCGCGCATGTGTGGCGGGCGGCATCTCCAAGATCAACATCTTCACCCACAACAACCTCGTCGCCGCCCGCGCCGCCCATGCCCACTTCACCGAGCGCACGGGCGCGTTCGAGCTGATGCCCTTCGTGACCGACGCTGTCAAGCAGGAGACGATGAACCACATCCGCATCTTCGGCAGCGAAGGGAGGGCCTGACCATGCCGCCGTGCATTGCGGCGCTGGATGTGGGCACCACATCCGTCAAGGCGTGCCTGTTCACACCGGAGCTGGAGCTGATCGCCTGCTGCGTTCAGGAGTACGCGCTTGACACGCGCGGCGCGTGGGTGGAGGCGCGGCCGGAAACGTACCTTGCGGCGGCGCGGGACGCCATGTGCGCCGTGCTGGCTGCCGCGCCCGGCCACCGCCCCGAGGCGCTGGGGCTATGCACGCAGGGAGAGACCATGGTTCCCGCGGATGCGCAGGGGCAGGCGCTGCGGCCCTTTCTGGTGTGGCTGGACGGCCGTGCCGGGGCGCAGGCCGCGGAGCTGGAGAAGATTCTGGGCCGCCAGCGCTTCTATGAAACAACGGGCCTGCCACAGCTGAGCGGCGCCACGCCGCTGGCCAAGGCGATGTGGCTCCGTGAAAACGGGGGCCTGCGCGGGGCGGAACGGCTGCTTTTGCTGGAGGACTACCTGCTGGGCTGGCTCACGGGCCGCGCGGTCACCGAGCCCGCGGTGCAGACCTCCACCGGCTGGTATGACATCCGCCATGACCGCTACTGGCCGGAGGCACTGGAAGCCGCCGGGATTTCCGTGCGGTTGCTGCCGGCGTGCATGCCGTGCGGGGAGAAGGCGGGGCCGCTGCGAAGGGAGGCAGCGGCGTTGCTGGGAATGCCGGAGGGCATCCCCGTGGCGGCGGGGGCCATGGACCAGACCGCCGCCGCGCTGGCCGCGGGGGCGGCGGAACCGGGCGCGGTGACGGAAACCACAGGCACCGCGCTGGTGATGGCCGCCTGCACCGAGCATCCCGCCTTCCCACGGGAGCGCCGCGTGACGGTCTACCGTCACGCGCTGCCGGGCAGGTATCTGTACCTGCCCATCGGCAACACCGCGGGCATGGTGCTTCGCTGGTTCCGGGATGTGTGCTGCCCGGACCTGCCCGCCGGGGGCGCGGGCTATGCCGCGCTGGACCGCGAGGCCGCCGCCGTGCCCCTGGGATGCGAGGGCGTGACGTTTTTGCCCTTCCTGGCGGGCGCGCCCGATCAGGACGAATGTCCCGGCGCGCGGGGGGCGTTCTACGGCGCGCGCCTGTCCACCACGCGGGCGCATCTGGCGCGCAGCGTGATGGAGTCGGCGGCGTTCATGATCCGCGACTTTCTCTCCGATCTGGAGCGGCTGGGCTGCCCGGCTCGGGAGGTGCGCTCGCTGGGCGGCGGCGCGCGCAGCGCCGTCTGGCTACAAATGAAGGCCGATATCTGCGGCCGCGTGTTCCGCGTGCCCGCTTGCACCGAGGCAGCCGCGCAGGGCGCGGCGCTGCTGGCGGGCTGGGGGAGCGGCCTGATCGCCCACGGAGAGGTTCCCCCGCCGCGCGAGGCGGCGGCCTATGCGCCCGACCCCGCCCTCGCCGCGCGGGCGGAGGCTGCCCATGGCCGCTACCGCCGCCTGTACGCGGCGCTGAAACCGCTGTTTTCCGACGAGGTACTGGACTGAAGGAGGCATCGCAATGCAAGCTCAAAACAAACCCCGCCTCGGCGTGCTGGCGCTGATGCTGGAGGGCTACGAGCCGCTGTTTCCGGGTATCACGGCCCGGCAGCACGCCTATGTGGAGGAGGTCGTTTCGTCGCTTTCGGAGGTGGCGGAGTGCGTCTTTCCCCGCGTGGCGCTGAGCCGCGCCGACATCGAGGCCATCGTGGCCGGGTTCAACGCGCAGGGGCTGGACGGCATCCTGATTCTGCTGCTCACCTATTCGCAGGGGCAGTACCTGGTACACGCCATGCAGCGCAATTCGCTCCCGCTGGCGCTGGCGCTGGTGCAGCCCGACGAAACCGTGGGCGACGACTTTGAGGAACTGGAACTCACCGTCAACCAGGGCATCCACGGCTCGCAGGACAACGCCAACTGCCTTCTGCGCGCGGGCATCCCCTGCACCTTCTTCGCGGGCAGCCGCAAAAACGGGGAGCTCGCCGCCTTCGTCCGGGACTTCGGCGCGGCGGCGCGCACGGTGGAGGCCATGCGGCGCATGCGCATCGGCGTGATCGGCCGCCTGCCCGGCATGGGCGACGTGGTGACGGACGACATGGCGGTTTACCGCGTGCTGGGGCCGGAATTTGTGTACGATTCCATCGGCACGGTGAGGCGGCTGTGCGCCGAAGCGGACGAAAAGGAGATCGCGCGGCTGATGGTGCTGGACCGCGAGCGCTTCGACGTGGACCCCCACATGCCGCCGGAGCGGCACGCCGAGTCGGTGCGCATGTACCTGGGCATCCGCGCCTGGCTGGAGGCGGGCGGCTACGCGGGCTACACCCTCCATTTTGACGAGCTGGGCGCAGACGGGCGCTTCATCCACCTGCCCTTCCTGGCCGCGTCCAACCTCATGGCCGAGGGCTACGGCTACGCCGCCGAGGGCGACGCCACCTGCGCCATGCTCATGGCCGCGATGATCCGCCTGTGCGGGCGCGCCAACTTCAGCGAGATGTACATGATGGACCTGGCGCGCGAGGCCATCCTGATGTGCCATGCGGGCGAGGGCAACTGGGCCATGGCCCGCACGGACCGAAAGCCGTTCCTGATGGACCGCGTGTTCGGCGAGGGCGGGCTGGACAACCCGCCGACGCTGATCTTCGCCCAGAAGCCCGGGCCCGTAGCGGTGATGAGCCTTGCGCACCTGGGCGGCGACCGTTTCCGCCTGGTCTACGCGCCGGGCGAGGTGCTGGACAAGGCGGACCTGCGGCGCTGCGACATGCCCTATCTCTTCTTCCGGCCGCAGAGCGGCGTGCGCGCCTGCGTGAAGGCGTGGCTGGAGCAGGGCGGCACGCATCATGAGGTGATCGTGGAGGGCGTGCCGGAGGAGCGCGTCCGGCTGTGGTGCCGGCTGGCGGGCATCGAATTTGTGCGGGTATGAGCCGCAAAGGAGGCATGCTGAATGATGGAGAACCTTCGCCTGTCCCTGACCGACCTGCTGGGGGCGGACTACACGCGGGCGGTATGCGAATCGCGCGCGCTGCTCACGGGCGAAAGCCCGGAGGCGCTGCGCGCCCTGGCCGACGAGAAGATCGACTGGTATCCCGAAGCCTTCGCCCGCCGGCAGGAGGCGCTGATGGAAAAGGTGGGCTGCCGCGTGACGGACGGCTTTGCAAACAGCGAGGCAGGCGCGCCCACGGATTCCTACCGGTCGGCGCAGCACAGCGGGGCCGCGCCGCTGTCGGCGCTGGGGGCCTTCCGTGTGGGCGAGGACGGCCGCCTGTACTTCACCGGCAAGAGCGAGCACTACCAAATTCCGCTGGGCCATAGCTTCCCCGGCTATGCGCTGATCGACCGTGCCCGCGCGCTGGGCGTGCCCAACGCCACGCACAACAACACCCGCGGCTTCATCACCCGCACGCTGGAGCGCCGCCTGATCGCCGCGGCCAACGGCCTGCGCCCCGACGACCCGGCGCTGGAGGGCGTGATCGCCTCCCGGGAGCCGGGCGTGCTCAGCCGGGTCATCAACCTGGAGACGGGCTCGCTGGCGGTGGAGGCGGCGCTGAAGATGATGCTGGCGCGCTTTTACAGCCTCGACGGCTCGCCCGCACCCTACGCGGGGCGCATCCCCGTGTTTCTGGTCATGGCGGACCAGGCCGGAGGGCTCGCGGGCAACTACCACGGCACCACCGTCGTGGCCCAGACCCTGCGCGGCCTGTGGCCCGAATTTACCCGCAAAATGGAGGACGCAGGCATCTATCGCGTGGTTTCCGTGCCCATCAACGACGCCGCGGGCTTTCGGCAGGCCATCGAAACATGGAACACCCCGCCATACAAGACCGCGGGCTTCTGTCACGAGATCATCATGATGAACTACGGGGCCATCCGGCTGGAGGAAGCGTATCTTCAGGCCGCCTACCGCCTCTGCCGCGAAAGCGACACGCCGGTGCTGTGCGACGAGATCCAGTCCTGCGCGTGGTACGAGGGACTGTTCCTGTTTCGGCAGTACGGCCTCACGCCGGACTTCGTCTCCGTGGGCAAGGGCTTCCCCGGCGGCGTCTATCCCGCCAGCCGCCTGCTGCTGAGCGGCGCGTTTGACATCCTGAGCCAGTTCGGCGCGTTGGTCACCAACGGGCAGGAGGAGCTGGCCAGCCTGGCCTATCTGATCACGATGGCCTTCATCGAGGCCAACGGGCCGCATATCCGTAAGACGGGTGACCTGTACCACGAGGAGATGCGCAGGCTGGCCGAGAGGCACCCGGACCTGTGCGTGGGCGTGGCGGGCGACGCGCACATGACGGCGCTGCACTTCCACCGCGTCGAGGACGCCACGGCGTTTTGCCGCCGCATGGCGCAGGAGCGCTGCGTGGACATCAGCGCCCAGACCTACAAGCCCAACTGCCCGCCCGCCGCGCTGACCAAGCTGCCGCTGACCGCCACCCCGGCCATGGTGCGCAAGCTGGTGGCGCTGTTTGAGGAGGCGCTGGAGGGAAAGGAGGCGGAGGCATGAGCGCAGAGGTACGCTTCGGCATCATCGGCTGCGGCCTGATGGGACGGGAGTTTGCCAGCGTGTCCATGCGCTGGCTGCACCTGACGGGCGACCTGCCCCGCCCCGTGATTGTGGCGGCGTGCGATGCCTCGCCGGAGCGGCTGGCGTGGTTTGAGCGTGTGCCGGACACGCGGTATTTCTATCAGGATTACCGCAAGCTGCTTAAGAACCCCGAGGTGGAGGCGGTGTACTGTGCCGTGCCCCACAACCTGCACGCGCAGGTATACAGCGACGTGATCCGCGCGGGCAAGCACCTTTTGGGCGAAAAACCCTTTGGCATGGACCTGGCGGGTTTTGAAGCGATCAAGGCTGCCATGGCGGAGCGCCCGGAGGTGTTCGTGCGCTGCACCAGCGAGTTTCCCTACTATCCCGCCGTGCAGCAGATGGTGAAATGGTACCGCGAGGGCGCCTTCGGCCGCATCATCGAGGCGCGCTTCGCCATCCGCCATTCCTCGGACATGGATTTGAACAAGCCCATCAACTGGAAGCGCATGCGCAATATCAACGGCGACTACGGCTGCATGGGCGACCTGGGCATCCACACCCAGCACCTGCCCTTCCATCTGGGCATCCGCCCGCGGACGGTAAGCGCCCAGCTGGCCAACCTCGTGCCGCAGCGCCCCGGTCCCGACGGCGCGCCCGTGCCCTGCGAGACGTGGGACAACGCGATTCTGCTCTGCGAGGCCGAGAACGCCGCCGGCGACCGCTTCCCCATGCAGATGGAGATGAAGCGCATGGCCCCCGGCTGTACCAATACCGTCGAATACGAGATCTACGGCCTGAACATGTCCGCCCGCTTCACCACCGACGACCCTAACGCCGTGCGCTACACTCAGGCCGTGGGCCGGGAGCAGGCATGGGCGCGGCTGGTGGTGGGGCAAAAGACGCTCTATCCGGTCATCACTGGGGGCATCTTCGAGTTCGGGTTCTCGGATTCGCTGTTGCAGATGTTCGCCGCATATGTGAGCGAGCTGCGCGGCCTGCCCTGCGATTTCGGCTGCTTCACGCCCGCCGAGGCGGAAATGAGCCACCATCTGCTCACCGGCGCGCTGGAAGCGTATGCGCAGCGGCGCGTCGTGACGCTCTGACGGTCTCGGAGGGAAGCGCCGGCCCTGTGGCGCGAAGGGAAGCGCCAGCCCGGTGGGCTGTTGGGCCAAAGACCCAAAGCGACTTGCAGCGGGGCAGCGAAACCATTCGCGCAACCGTCAGGGCCGCGCGAATGATTGAGCAACCGGGAAGCCCCCACACTTTGTCAGCAACCTGAAGGGCCGCGCCCTCCCCGTCCTCCGGGGAAAGGGTGCGGCCCTTTCTCGTATCCGTTTATGGATTCACCACGTTCTGAGGCGCGCCGTTCAGCCATGCCTTGAGATTTGCCACGGCCACGTCCATCAGCCGCTGGCGGCTCTCTTTGGGCGCCCAGGCGATATGCGGCGTGATGAGGCAGTTTGGCCGAGCCATGAGCGGGTTGTCCACAAGAGGCGGCTCCACGGCCAGCACATCCAGTCCGGCGCCCGCAACCTTGCCGCCTGCGAGGGCGTCTGCGAGCGCCGCCTCGTCCACCAGCGGCCCGCGCGAGGTGTTGAGGAGGAATACGCCGTCCTTCATGCGCGCGAGCGTCTCGCGGTTTATAATGCCCTGTGTCTCCGGCGTGAGGGGACAGTGCAGGCTGATCACGTCGCTCTTTTCCAGAACCTCCTCCAGCGTGGTCAGGCGCGCGGGCGGGCAGGGCTTCGCATAGGCGTCACAGGCCAGCACCTCCATACCGAAGGCCGCGGCCAGCCGCGCCGTGGCCTGGCCGATGCGCCCATAGCCGATGACGCCGAAGGTCTTTCCCGCCAGCTCGATGAGCGGCGTGTTCCAGTAGCAGAAGTCCGGGCAACGGCTCCAGTCGCCCGCCTTGACGGAGCGGCTGTAGTCGGCCACGTGATGGCACAACTCCAGCAGCAGCGCCATGGCGAACTGCGCCACCGCCGTGGTGCCGTAGGTGGGGATGTTGCACACGGGGATGCCCGCGGCCTTCGCGGCGGCGATATCCACCACGTTGAAGCCCGTGGCCAGCACGCCGATGTAGCGAAGCTCCGGCAAAAGCGCCCCGATGGTCTCGGCGGACAGCGGCGTCTTGTTCACGATCACCGCCTCCGCGCCCCTGGCGCGGCGCAGGATCTCGGCATTTCCCTCTACAAAGGGGGTGCGGTCGTATACCGTGAGGCTCCCCAGCGCCTCAAAGCCCGCCCAGCTCAGGTCCCCCGGATTCTCGGTATATCCGTCCAGCACGACGATCTTCATGCCACGCCTCCTTCCAGCTGCCTGCGCATCGCGGCCGCGCCCAGCGCCAGGAGGCCGTTGTCGCTGCCGCACATGTTGATCTGCATACCGCGCGACAGCCACGGCGCGAGCGGCGCGGCGGAGCCGAAATGCACCCCGGACCACTTGCCGTTGGCTCTGGCCGCCGCAATCACGCGCTCAAAGGCAGCCACGATGTCGGGATGCTCGAACTGGCCGAGGATGCCATAGTCCTGCGTCATGTCGTTGGGGCCGATGAAGCCCACGTCGATGCCCTCGACCGCCAGAATGGCCTCGATGTTCTCCACGCCGCGGCGGGACTCGATCTGGCACATCAGCAGCGTTTCGTCGTTGGCACGCGGCATGTACTCCGCGCCGCTGACCCTGGCAAAGTCCGTATGCGGCCGCGACAGCGACACTCCGCGATGCCCCAGAGGCGCGTACTTGGCGCAGTCCACCAGCATGCGCGCCTGCTCGGCGGTTTCGGTGTTGGGCAAAAGCAGGCCGCTTGCGCCCATCTCCATGAACTTGAGCGCGTGCTCGCGCCGCATCTCCGGGATGCGCACCAGCGCGGAGATCTGTGCGCCACGCGCCACGGCGATGATGTTGGCTACCTCGCGCGTGGTGAAGGAGCCATGCTCGCAGTCGATGATGAAAAAGTCAAAGCCGCAGCCTTTGAGGATCTTTCCGATATCCGGGCTGGCGAAGGTGGCCACCATGGTGCCCAGCACCTGTTCGCCGTTTCTGAGACGCTGTTTCAGCGATATCATGCCGTTGTTCCTTCCTTTCGCATATGTGGTTTGTGCCGCGAGCCGCTCTCAGGGCATGCTGTCCAGCGGCAGGCAGGTCACGCGGCATGCCTCCGAGGCGGCCAGCGCCTCCACCTGCTCACGGGTGGGCAGCGCCAGGCCGATGGCCCCACGCCGCGTAATGACCAGCGTGCCCGCACTGTTGCAAAACGCCGCCAGCCGCATCAGCGGCATACCCTCCTGCAGCCCCACGCACAGCGCCGCCGCCAGCGTGTCGCCCGCACCGGTGGGGTCCACCGCCTCCATATCGATTCCTTCGGCCACGGCCACCTGTCCGTCCATGCTGATGACGGCTCCGTCTTTGTCACGAGTCAGCGCCACCACGCGCGGCCCCATGCGGTGCAAAGCGCGCAGCACGTTGCCCACGGTGGTTTCGCCGGTGAGGAATTGGCCCTCCGCGAGCGTGGGGGCCGCCACGTCCGCCTGCTCCATGGCCCATTGCAGGCGGCGGAGCGCATCCGAGCCGCTTGCCAGCTCCTGACGGATGTTGGGGTCGAAGGACACCAGCACGCCGTTTGAGCGGGCGATTTCCACCAGCCGCTCGCACGCGCCGCGCATCTGGGGCGTGAGTTCCAGCAGCATCCCGGGAAAGTGTACCGCGTAGGCGCCCGCTATACCGGCCTGATCCAGGTCGTCGGCGCCCAGCAGGCTGCCTACCGAATGCTTGCGGTAATACTGATAGTTGCGGCCTCCGCCCGGCAGGTATTCCAGAAAGGCCAGGCCAATCTGTCCCTGGTCCGAAATGGTCACGCAGCTCAGGTCCACCCCCTGCTCCTCCAGCGTGCGCATCACCATTCGACTCAGGCTGTCCCGGCCCACCTTTCCAATAAAGCCGCTTTGGGCTCCCAGCAGCGCAGCCGCGCACGCAAAAATACCCGCCGACCCGCTGGCGGTCTTGATCACCGTTCCGGCATCCTCTATGCGCATGCCCGTGCGCTCCGGCACCAGGTCCACCAGCAGCTCCCCAAGGGCCAGGATGGGTTTCCGGAGGAGGGAACGGGCGTTGGATCGGTCCATTTCCATCTTGAATGCACCACTTTCTCCCTGTCCCAGCATTGAAATATTAGTAATAATTATTAAATATAAATAATATCCATCGTCATCAGTATAGCCGACAAGCGCTTGAATGTCAAGAAAAACCGTGGAAAAGTGGTATGAAAAAACGGCCTTTTTGAGCGCGGATACGCTGGTTGACACGTGGGTTATTTTCATTATAATATTAGTGATGAATGAGGAGGTACGATTCCATATGAAAAAGGCGACTTCGCAGGATGTGGCGGCGCTGGCGGGGGTATCACAGGCCACCGTATCCCTGATTCTCAATAACAGCAGCAAAATTACCTTCAGCAGTGAAACGCGCGAGCGCGTGCTCGCTGCCGCACAGCAGCTCAACTACCACCTGCCCGCCCGCAAAAAGGCCAGCGCGCAGGCAGGCTCCCGGATGCTGCTGGTGCTTACCCCCACGCTGACCAATCAATACTATTCCGAAATCATCCAGACCATTGAGCAGTACGCCGACAGCCTGGATTACCGCGTCATCGTGTGCAACACCTTCCGAAAGCCGGAGCTGGAAAAATTCTACCTCAACACATTCGTGGACGCGCACGTGGACGGCATCATCTATACGTTTCTTCCCAGCTTTCCCCGGCTGGTGGAGAAGATCGCCGACACCCTGCCCACGGTGCTCATCGGGGAAAAGCAGGATGAGCTGAGCGTATGCTCCATTGAGCTGCGCAACGTGGCCGCAGGCGCGCTGCTGGCCGAGCATCTGTGCCAGCTGGGCCACCGCAGGCTGGTCTTTATCTCCACACCCTTCAATCAGCTCTCCCTGGCGCGCAGCCAGCGCCTGGAGGGCATCCGCCGGCAGCTGGAATCTCATGGAATTCGGGATGGTCTTGAGGTGCTCTCCGCCGAACGCAGCGCCGAGGCCGACGCTCTCACCAACATGCCCTACGAGTACAACGTCGGCCGCGCCCTGACCGCCGAGCTCGTCCGCCGTCGCAGCAATGCCACCGCGCTCATCGGCGTTAACGACATGACTGCCCTGGGCATTCTGGCCGAGCTGACCGCCCGCGGCATCCGTGTTCCGAGCGATGTTTCGGTCTGCGGCTTTGACAACATCTTTTCCTCAGCCATCACCACACCCAGTCTGACCACCATCGATCATCACCTGCGCACTCGCTGTCAGGCCGCCGTAGACATGATCCTCTCCCGCACCGCCCCTGCCGCCGCTCCCGGACCGTTTGTCAACAAAATCGAATACACCCCGCAGCTCATTGTGCGTTCCTCCACCGGCAAGGCGCGTGAGGGCGCTTTGGAGTCGAGGGAGTAGGCAGGCCATTGGCCCTTTTTCCGGCTTGGAATGGATCGCAGGGTGCCCGGCCACCGGCTTCATTTGCCTATGGCATTCTGTTTCGTTGCCATCAGGAGAAAGCGTCAGGCCGTTGACAAGGTGCGGAGTGCAGGGGGATCATCGGTTGCTCAATTATTCGTGCTTCCCTGACGCCATGTTCCTTCCGTTTTGCCCGCTCAATCGTCGCGGTCCACTTGCGGGTCGCTCTGCGCTTCGCTCGGCAGCCCACCTGGCAGGCGCTTCCCTCCGCGCCTGCCGGGGTTGGAGGCTGCGTCCCAAAGCCTTATGCTGTGGCATTTTTTGCTAATATTGCGAGTGCCTGCAGGGCGCAAGAAACGCGGCCGTCTCCCAAAGCGTGGGTTTTTCAACGGTCTGGCGTCCCTGTTGCAAGAGACGGTCCAGGCTTTGGCGCGTTGTGGCAAAGAAGCAAGCATAAGCTGCTTTTTCTTATTCCTTTAGGCGTGCGGCTTACGCCTCATCGTCGGTTGGCGAGGTGGTCGTTTTCTCCCTCACCGGCCTTACATACTTCCAGAATCGCTTGCAGTCATGGTAAAAGTAAAACACCCTGCCCGGCGTCAGATCAAGCCGGTAACCCATCCGCGCGTCTTGGAATGCCTTCATCGCCCTTTCGATTTTTTCTTCAACCAGGGCGTTTTGCGTTTCAAAATCAAAGGGACCATGCTCAAAAACGACGTAGGTTCCCTCTGCAACGTCCATCAGCTGCATCTGCGGCGGAACGGGCCCCGTGTAGCCGGCTGGCAGACGGACACCGTACGCCTCCGCAAGCGGTATGCCCCAGCTGCAGATCCGTCCCTCCGGCTCGTTGATAAACCCCATCACCTGCCCGCTGCCGCTGTCGGCTTCCGTTCTGCCCAAATCATCCAGCTTGTCAGGAATGCGGCTCAGCAGCCTGCAAATGGTTTCATGGTCCTGCCCGGGAATCAGGCTCTGTTTTTGCCAGAAGTCCCAGTAGCCGATGCTTTCATAGTTGCGGATGTGCAGAAACTTGTGGGCAGGAAGGGTTATAAAATACGTCTTTACCCCGCCGTCCATTTCCGCTGCGTCTGTCTTTTCCGCCCCCACCAGATAACAGTCCAATGGCCGCAAAACGGTGCGGAGCGCGACCGGCACAGGATTCAGGCGGTATGCGCTGGGGGACAGCCCGTAGGCCGCCTTAAACGCATGGGCAAACGCCTCGCTGGAGGAATAGCCATATTTCAGCGCAATGTCCAGAATCCCGTTTCCACCGCAGCGCAGATCCCTGAGGGCAAAGGCCAGCCTGCGGCCGCACAGGTATTCCCTCAGCCGCATGCCGGAAAGTTCCCTGAATTTTCTGGATACATAGCTCTCCGAGTATCCCAGCTTCCCGGCCAGGCGGCTCAACGTTGACGTCTCGTCGTCTTCGCGCCGGATACAGGCGTCGATTTCGTCGATCATGCGCTGGATATTCCTGTGCCACTGACACATGGTCTTTCCCTCCTTGCCCAGGCTTTGTCCCCCATTGTATCATACCCCTGCGAGGCGCGCCTGATCTGACTTGCGCCTCGTGCCCCGCATGATGCAAAAAGGCTGACAAAGTGTGGAAGGTGGCGTTATCATGGCGCAATAGTTCGATCCTTTGCGCTTTTCTCTGCACCTTGACGGATGTTATATCCATGCCCCACGCGCTCGATGGTCGCGGCAGGCGCCGCCCGCGCCTGCCGCTCGTTTCGCCCCCACCTTCGAGTCGCTTTGCTCCGCGCAACAGCCCATGGGGCGGACATTCCCTTCTCCGTTCCGGAAATTCTCAGGAGCGTTTCAGGCGCCCGGCTGCGCAGGAAACATGGCTTTTCCGCGTAGCCGGGCTTTTTAACGGCCCGATTTCCCTGTTATTCTTTTTTTCGTGTCAAAAAAGCTCCGACAATGCCTCCCAGCAGGACAAGCGGTGCGGCTCTTACGAATACCCATTCCATGGTATGAACTCCCACTCGGATAACGGCGGTTTCAGGGGCACTGGCATCCCAGCCCAAGTAAGGGCTCTTGACTACGGCCAGGGCCGCAAATATCATGACAACAGCCACACACAAGGCAATACATATCCAATGAACGATCTTCCGCCTCGTTGTTTTTCTTTGGGCGAGCTGATGGTTGATAACCTCCAGCTTTTCGGAAATCGCCTTTACGTCATTCCTTTCCGGCTCAGCCACTGTTTCTCCAAGCAACGTGCTTACGGGGGTTTCCAATACCTCTGATAGGGAAATTAACAGATCAGAATCCGGGACTGACAAGCCGGTATCACATAGTTAAAGATATTGGTGTCATTCAATCAATTTTGCCGATAAAGCGGTAGAAGATTTCTACCTCCTGTTCCCGGCTTCC
>ERZ826764.441-NODE-441-length-59880-cov-5.159682_pt1 | contig 59880 bp, 57 predicted proteins | sample MGYA00519870_ERZ826764 | MGnify/ENA primary metagenome ERZ826764 (study PRJEB31778, sample SAMEA3449239) | human gut metagenome | biome: human gut; feature: human-associated habitat; material: faeces | place: United Kingdom | collected 2010/2012 ... | reverse complement strand
GCACCCGTCGGATTGTCCAAACGTGGAAGAGACACGGAATCCGATGCAAACATTCGGCCGGAAGAAATGCTCACATTTTTCTCCAACGAATTTTCCTCTGCATTTCCACATGAAATCTGTAGCTGTGCTTCTTATAATATTTAATATTACTTATCATAAAAAGGACACAACACACTTCATGCGCGCCCCTTCCGCTGCATTGCGTCAGCCCTGCTTAGGACAGCCACAGGCACGCAAGCTGCACCGCCACAATGCTCAAAATAACACTGGCACACACATACCCTATCCCCAGTCCATAGCTTCCGTTCTGGAACAGCTGGCTGGTCTCGAGTGCAAATGTGGAAAATGTTGTAAAGCCACCGCAGACGCCGGTCTTTAGCGTCAGTACCAGAAGCGGCGGAAGCGAATGCTTTTCTCCCAGAACCGCCAGCACGCCGATGACAAACGCACCGAGTATATTGATCAGAAGCGTTTTGACCGGGAATCCGTTGGATGCGCCCACCGGCACCAGTCCGATCAGGTACCGAAGCATCGCACCGGCGGCTCCTCCAAGTCCCACACACAGACATTTTATCATATGAATCTCCCTCTCCATTCCGCAGACGTTTTTTCGCAGGAGGAATCACCGTTCAAATTTCTCCCGTTCCTTCCAATATTTTTAATCCGAAATACGATTCAAGGTCACATCATCCACCGTTCCCCAGCTTTTCACATTACACTTGAAGCGCACGCCGATTGTGAGTGTACTGTCCGTCACCTTAATTTCTCTGACCGTCGGATTCTGCCAGTCGGCATAGGTTGTCATCATAAACGGATCTGTCCATTCCGTACCGTCTGCCACTGCATACAATTCCATCGAAGCGTCCGCTGACATATCTCCGCCCTGTGCGTACGCCGAAAGCTGATAGGTTCCAGGCGCAAGATCCGTAAATTCCTGCTCGATGGAAAAGTCCATATCGGAATCTCCCGACCAGAAATGGAACGCGATATCTCCGGTGTAGGCATCATCCGCCTTATTCTGGAAATCGGTCGGATTATTCTCTCCCTCGTAGGAAACCTTCCACATCGAAGTGTCCTCATCCTCAAAGCTCGGATTTAAGACGTAATTCATCATCTCCACTTCAACCTGTGCCGTCACTGCCGTACCGTCCGCAAGCGTTCCCGCCACCTCGTAGCTTCCCGCTTTGCCCGTATCGATCGCAGCAAGCTGCTCTGCATCCCAGGTCACGTCCTCCTGTGTGTTCGCCGCGCGGTCATTGTATACCACCTCAACCGTATCCGGCAGCGTCACCTCACCGCCCACATCGCAGGTTACCTCAACCTCCGTAATAAAATCTACGGCAAGCGGCGCCGTCGCACCATATTTCAAATATTTGAATACATTTAATGAGGCAAGCGGGTGTCCCGTAAAATCAAACATCGCCTGATTGTCCCAGGAACAGCCTCCGTAATACAGACCGGCATCCTCCGGATCATAGTCCGCCGAATAGCTGCTCGCCCAGCCGCTTCCGTATTTTTCCCAGAGGGCTGTGTTATCCGCATCGGCATCTCCGACCGGAATCCAGGTGCCTTCCCAGTAAAAGACGCCGAGCGCTCCCGCCTCATCCGCCGCTGCACAGATGTCGCGGATCATCGTCGCCTGGCTCTGCACCGTCGCCGCATATCCGTCCACCAGATCCTCCGTGCCGGCAAAACTGTTTGCAAAGCCGTCGCCGTCCTCTGTCGTATAGCAGTAGGATGTCTCTGCAATATAGACATCTTTTCCGTAGGTGTTCTCAATATTTTCCGCAACTGCCTGCATATTTTCCATCGTTCCATCCCAGTAAGGATAATAGGACAGACCGAACAGATCGTAATCCACGCCGGCATTCTGCAGATTGGCAGCCATGGTGTCCACTTCCTCGTAATCCTCAATATTGGTATAATGAACGGCAACCTTGATGTCTTTTCCGTAATCCTTTGCAATCTCACGCACCGCACGGCTTCCCGATGCAATCAGATCCATGACCGTATCGACATCCTCCTCGCCTGCCATGCCGTTGTTGATCTCGTTGCCGACCTGCACCATTCCGACTTCGACACCCGCGTCTAAAAGCTCGGCAAGGCTTTCCTTCGTAAAATCATAGAGTGCCTCGCTCTTTTCCGACGCACTCATACCCTCCCAGGCTTTCGGTGCATGCTGTCTCTTCGGGTCCGCCCAGAAATCCGAGTAATGGAAATCCACGCACACCTTCATGCCGTACGCCGTCGCCCGTTTTCCAAGGGTGACCGCCGTCGCAACGTCATTGTTGCCGCCGCCGTACCCGTTTCCATCCGCGTCATACGGATCATTCCACACGCGGAGGCGGATATAATTTACGCCGGACTGTGCCAGCGTCTCAAAGACGTCCTGCTCTTTTCCTTCATAATTGTAATACGTCACGCCGCTGTTCTCCAGTGAAAGTACCGCGGACGCATCCATCCCCAGGATAAAATCATCCGGCAGATCGGCGATCGGCTCCACATAGATCTCCGACTCCTCCGGTCCATCCGGCAGTGCAAACGTCGTCACCTTATTATCTTCTGCCGCCGTCTTAATCCCCTCCGAGACCTCTGTCTGCGCGCTCTGCTCTGTTCCTCCATCGCTCCCGCCGCAGCCTGCAAGCGCCGTTACGGCAAGACCGCCGCTGACCATAAGTGCCAGCCATTTTCTGTAATTCCTGTTCCCACACGTTTTCATCACTTCTTCTCCTGCAAAAAATGTAGTTGCGCAACCGGTTACGCAACTACATTTTATCACAAAAAGGCGTTTATTTCAACCTCCGTTCTGCCAGAACCACCGTTTGTCCCGACATGCTCTGTGTTTCTCTGATCGGCACAAACTGATTTTTTCTCCAGAAATGCTCTGCCTGCGGGTTGCCCTTCACCCAGCAGAGCCGCACGGTGCGGATTCCTTCCTCTGCCAGATGACGACACAGATCCTCCACAATTCTGGTGCCGATCCCCGCCTGCTGAACAGAAGCCTCCATCATAAAAAGTCCGATATACGCCATCGCCCGCTCCGGGTAATCGGCAATGAGATCCATCTGTGCAAGCAGTGTCTCTCCCCGGAAAAATCCCACGTAATACTTATCATCGGGGAGTTTTCCGGGCGGAAGCGCCACAAGATCTGACAGGATGCTGTCTCTTGTCACATACGGGGGACAATATTCATAATACAGATTGTTCTTCCGGGAGAGTTCATAAATAGCTCCCACATCCTGCTCTGTCAGTACGCGTACCTGATATTTTTCCGACCAGCGGCTGATGTCCATTCTCTTACAGCGTCCCCGGATCTGTCCGTCTTTTCCGACCCAGACAAGCATTCCCTCATCCAGTCCCATGTTCCACACCTGCTGCTCCTCCATGCGCACCAGGCAGGTTTCTCCTTGTTCGTTTACCAGCGTGATCTCATCATACGCCGCTTCCCCGTCATCACGTCCTTCACAGCCAAAATCCGGCTCGTCAATCCTAAGAATCCGATATTGCTTCTGTCCGTCCTTCATTGTCGTATCTCTTTCTCTTTGTTTTCATTCTCCCGGCATCCGGTCAGCCTTTATAATCGATGTGTCCGCCGACCAAGCGTTCCTCTTTCGTCTGCACCGTATTCATCCGCTCATTCTGCTGGTAATCGCTGATCTTTTTTAACAGCTCCTCGATACTTGACGCCGTGATCGTCACCGTATTTTCCCAGTCTGCCTCAGACGCCTCATCTGTCTTATTCACACGCTCTGCCGCATGTTCGTCTCTTTGATTTTTTCCGTCCCTGATCCGCTTCTCCTGCGCGTCTTTCTGCGCCCGTCTCGCCTCCGCCTTCTTTTCTTCCGCCGCCTTCTCGCGCTTTTTCTCAATCCGCTCCTTCTGCGCGTCGGAAGACTTCTGCAGCACGGCAAAATAGGTGGCGGTGCCGCCATCATTCACCTGCATGCCGTAGCCTTTTACTTTTGTGCCGGAAGCCTCCAGCGAACTTTTCATCTGTGCAATGCCGCTTCCCGCATTCGCAATGATCGCCTCGTACTGTCTGCGGTAATTTTCATCCTCCGCCATGCGCTCAATCTTGTCCTCGTCGATGAGAACTACCATCTTCGATGCATTGGCATAGCTTCCCGCCTGCGTCCTTGCCTTCTCCTTCTGATCCTCGCTGACCAGAATAAAGTCCATATTGGAATATTTTCTTTTCAGTTCTTCATAATACTTTGCCGCTTTTTCGCTGAGTTTCGGATTGCCGATCGTTCTTCCAGTCACCGTTCCGGTTTTTCCTGTCCTGTCTGTCTTGTCCGCCTTATTGGCTTTCACAGTCTTCTCTGACGATGCGTTTCCATCCGTCTTTTCTTTTCCTTTTGTGTCTGCCGCCTTACGGTTATAGGACATGGCACTTCCCACTGCATTTGCATAATCCGGTATCAAACTCATACAAATCTCCCCTTTCGCCGTTTCCGCCTGCCGAAATCCGTTTCGGCAGGTCTGCTCTCTTTACTTTATATATCGGTCAGATATGTCCATCTTGCCATTGCAAATTTAAAAAATCAAAGGTAAGATAAAAGGAGTATCTTTTCGGGAGGTCTCTTTTCATGAACCCTACAGTAAGCATTATCGTACCTGTCTACAATGCAAAAAATTATCTGCAGCGCTGCATTGACAGCATTCTGCATCAGGAATATACCGACTACGAACTGTTCTTAGTCGACGACGGAAGCACAGACGGCTCCGGTGACATCTGCGATGCTTACGCCGCCGCAGATGCCCGCATTACAGTCATCCACAAAGAAAATACCGGCGTATCGGACAGCCGTAATCTCGCCATCAGCCAGGCTCGCGGCACTTACCTGCAGTTTCTCGACAGCGATGACTGGATCACACCGGATGCGACAAAGCTGTTCGTGCGCGCCGCCACAGAACATGACTGCGATCTGGTGATCGCCGATTTCTACCGCGTCGTCGGAGAGCGTGTCTCGCACAAGGGCGATATTGAGGATGACGGTGTCCTCACACGCGAAGAGTTTGCTGCGCATATGATGGAGAATCCCGCTGATTTTTATTATGGCGTTCTCTGGAACAAGCTGTACCGGCGTGATCTTGTGGAAAAATATCATCTGCGCATGGATGTCTCGGTGAACTGGTGTGAGGACTTTTTGTTTAATCTGGAATATATTTTACATGCCAACGTCTTCTACGCCCTGCAGGCGCCGGTCTACTATTATGTCAAGACAAAAGGTTCCCTTGCAAGTCAGGGATTAAGCATCACAAAGACCGTCAAGATGAAATTCATGGTCTTTGAATATTACAATGAATTTTATAAGAATGTCTACGACGAAAAAGCATACGAAAAAAAGCGGCTGTCCGTCTACCGCTTTTTCCTGGATGCCGCCAGTGACGGCACTGTGCCGCCGACGCTTCTGCCGGGTGCAAAAAAGCTCGGCACAGAGCGCATCCCGGTCTGTCCTTCCGCGATCTCCGGAGAGGGTATCCTATCGGAGTTCTACCGGAGCCGCAAGCTTTTGGACCGCTGTCTGGAGGCGATCGCCCTGCGCAATGATCTGACGCTTGGCGAGCTGTCCCTCCTGCTGTCCTTAAGCCAGATGCATACATTTTGCAGCCGCACGGAACTTGCCGATTTTGCCGGATTATCCAAAAGCTCGCTCTCACGCACCTTGCAAAAGCTTTCCGCCAAAGATTATATCCGCGTCATCAGTACCAGAAAATACCTGCACGTGGATCTGCTTCCGGCAGCGACCGCGCTCCTCCCGGAGCTCGCCACCGCACAAAACGATTTTGATGCGGCGCGCTTTGCCGGATTGAGCGAGGAAGAGCTCATCTGCTATGCGAAAGTGACGGAAAAGATCAAGGAAAATACCATGCGGGTGCTAGGCGTCTAGCGCCCGTCCGTGTTTTTTAGATACCGTAACAAAAAAGACAAGTACAAACTGCTTTTTTGTACCTGCCTTCTTCGATTAGAATGAAATTTTCCCGTTCCCTTACGCTCCGAGAATCTCCTTTAAGTCTGCCTCTGGTGTCGTGATCGGTGCAATATGGTAATGCTCCACCAGATATGCTAACACATTCGGGGAGATAAACGCCGGAAGTGTCGGTCCCAGCTTGATGTTCTGGATGCCCAGATGCAGCAGCGTCAAAAGGATACAGACCGCCTTCTGCTCATACCAGGACAATACCATGGATAACGGCAGTTCATTGACCGAGCAGCCAAACGCCTCGGCAAGCGCCACCGCAACCTTGATCGCGCTGTACGCATCATTGCACTGTCCCATATCCATCAGGCGCGGCAGACCACTGATCTCCCCGAGATCCAGATCGTTAAAGCGGTATTTTCCGCATGCAAGCGTTAAGATCACACTGTCCTTCGGGGTCTGTTTTACAAATTCGGTATAGTAATTGCGTCCCGGTCTGGCACCGTCACAGCCGCCCACCAGGAAGAAATGACGGATTGCGCCGCTCTTTACCGCATCCACCACCTGATCCGCAACGGAGAGCACCGTGCCGTGTGCAAATCCGGTCATCACCTCTTTGCCGCCGTTGATGCCGGTGAACTCCGTATCTTCCTTGTAACCGCCGAGCTCTAACGCTTTCTCGATCACCGGCGTAAAGTTCTTGTCCGCACCGATATGCACCATCTGCGGATAAGAAACCACCTCTGTTGTGAATACACGGTCACGGTAGCTCTCCTTCACCGGCATCAAACAGTTCGTTGTATACAGAATCGGCGCCGGAACCCCGTCGAACTCCTTCTGCTGATTCTGCCATGCCGTTCCAAAGTTTCCCTTTAAATGCGGATACTGCTTTAACAGCGGATACGCATGTGCCGGAAGCATCTCACCGTGCGTATAGACATTGATTCCCTTATCCTTCGTCTGCTCCAAAAGCAGTTTTAAATTGTAGAGATCGTGACCGGTGATGATGATAAACGGTCCCTTCTCCACGGTAAGCGGCACCTTTGTCGGCTTCGGATTGCCGAATGTCTCTGTGTTGGCGCGGTCTAAAAGCTCCATACACTTTAAATTCACCTCGCCGACTTCCAGAACCACCGGAAGCAGGTCTCCCATCTCCAGATCAAAGCCCAGGAACGAAAGCGCCTTATAGAAAAATGCATTGACCGTCTCATCCTCATAGCCGAGCACCGCCGCATGATAAGCGTAGGCAGCCATGCCCCGGATGCCAAATAAAATCAAAGACTTCAGGGAACGGATATCCTCATCCGCCTCCCAGATCTCCTTCATGTCGTAATCCGAGGTATTGCCGCACGGCGATGCGCAGGTGGCACAGTTCGGAACCACGCGTTCCTTCTCCGCATGAACCTTTGCGATCATCTCACGCAGTGTCTCATCATTAAAGTTGACATTCGTGATCGTTGTGAATAATCCTTCTATTAAAATATGTGTGGTGTCCTCGGTGCGTGGATTGTTGCCGCACGCCTTTGCAAGCCCGATCAACGCGCCGGTCAGTTCATCCTGCAGCGCTGCCGTCGCACTGCTTTTTCCACAGACGCCTGCATTCCCGGTGCAGCCGCTGCATCCCGCTGTCTGCTCACACTGAAAACAAAACATTTTATGTTCCATATTGATCTCTCCTTTGATTTCCTGATTGATTACCTACGCATTGTATGAAATCTCCGGAGATTTTTCTGTTGTTTTTCCAACAAAACAATTCTTTTCGCTTTTATTTTTCGCAGAGCTCCGACAGGGGATGAAACGTGTATCCCATTTCCTCCCATTTGGTCAGCAGTTCATCCAGAATCTCCCCGTTCGTCTTCGAGGTGCTGTGCAGCAGCACAATCGCCCCCGGATGAATTCTTCCCAGCAGCTTTTCAAACGCCTCCTCCTTCGTCGGCTGTGCATCGACATTCCAGTCCACATAGGCAAGACTCCAGAAAAAAGTGTGATAGCCGAGCTGTTTTGCCATCTCGAGATTCTTCGTGCTGTATTTTCCCTGCGGCGGTCTGTAATAGTTCGCCATCTTCTGCCCGGTCATCTCGGAAAAAAGCGCGGCGTTGTCGTCCATCTCTTTCTGGAACGCGGTAAGATCCGCGATCGACGACATATCGGGATGATGATAGGTATGGTTCCCCACCGTATGTCCCTCCGCCACCATCCGCTTGGCAATCTCCGGCGCGCTCTCCAGAAAATGTCCCACCACAAAGAAAGTGGCAGGCGCCTGGTGCTTTTTTAATGCATCGAGAATCGGCTCTGTATTCCCGTTCTCGTAGGGTAATGGTTGAATGTGATAGAATCTGAACTTTATCAAGACTTATATCTGATGTGGTTTTTTGAATCGAAACGTGATATTTACAGAATTATTCTCGTAAACATCAATCCGTTCGATAAGATTGACCAGTACCTCCCGGCTCAATTCTTTGATCTCTCTGTGCTGCAAAAACGTCTCAAGCCATCTCTGGTACTCGTCCATATATATCTTACCCGCGTCTTTCTGCTTTTGCAATACCTTTTTTCGATTTTCTATAATTTCTTTCTGGGCTGTGTATTCCGTCTTAAAAACATTAAAGTCATCAATCGAAATCAATTCCTGGGACAGAGTCATGACCATCTTATGATAATTACGCTCCAGCTGCTCCAGCTGCAGTTCTAACCTGCTACTCTCATCATTGATTCCGGTCTGCAGCTTCTGCTGTCGGATTTTCTCTAAATCCATACTCTGAATTGCCTCATTCACATTCGCCTGTATCGCCTGCAGAACCAGTTCTTCTAATTCCTGCAGGTAGATCAAATGCTGTGAACAATACTGCACACCGATTCGTGCATACGTCGTACAACGCAATATCGTGCCATCCTTACGCTTCGATTTTGTCATCGCTCTTCCACAATCACCACAAAACAACAGTCCTGCAAAATAATTGATGTTCTTGCTGCAGTCCATCTGCTTCCATCTGTGTTGAATCATCTTGTGCACCATATCATAATCTCTCTGCTCTATAATCGGCTCATGCGTTGCCTCATGCCGTATCCACTCCGACTTTTCCACCTGTGAAAATTTCTTTATGTTATACGCCATTTTCTCAATCCGGTGCTGCACCATATTTCCGATGTAATTCTCATTTTCATTTAACAGGATCTTTTTTACTGTGCTATAGGTCCAGTAATAGGTTTTTTCCAGACGCCTGTTATTTGAATAATTACAGCCATTCTGCCGTTTGTATTCTGACGGACAGGGAATCTTGTCATCATTTAACCCATGCGCAATCATTATGATATCCTTACCGTCAATAAATTCTGCATAAATTCTCCGGACAACTTCCGCTGCTACCGGATCTACGATCAGATGATTCTTATCCTTTGGATCTTTCACATAACCATATGTGGCAAACGATCCTATAAACTCTCCCCGCTGTGCTTTTGCCCGTAATGCAGCTCTCACATTATTTGAGGTCTCCATTGAATAATTGTCATTCATAACCACTTTGATCGGAATATCAATAGAAGTGATGCGACCGTTAAAATCAATATTATCTACCACCGCAATATAACGGATACGCTTTATCACAAACGTGACCTTAAAAAGACGGATTGTCTCTGCGTGCTCCCTTCCAAGTCTTGCCAGGCTCTTTGTAATGATACAATCGATTTTTCCAGCATCCACGTCCTCCATCATCCGGATATAACCGGCTCGATCATAATCAAGCCCAGTGTGTCCATCATCGACATAAACCTCTGCTTCTTCCAGTTCCGGTCGTTCCTCTATGTATTTCCGGCAAATAAACATCTGGTTCTCAATACTTTCAGACACTTCCCTTTTCTTTTCATAGTCTTCATCCGATAATCTGCAGTAGATCGCCGTTCTGTACTTTTGTTCTCTCTTACCCATAATAGCATATCCCCCTGCTTATCATATCGAACGCTTCCTATAATTGCAATCCGTCATCCGGATTTTTTTTTCTTTGTCCCGCAGCATGTTTTCCACACATTTCTCCAGGCGCTCCTGACCATACTGAACCGTAACATGATATTCCGTGCCTAATACTTTCTTTTTCTTTTCCACCATACTCTCACCAGCATTCTTTTGTTCTATCCTTATGCTTCTTGAATTTTCAAAATTCAAAATAGTTCGTATGGCTGGTTGACACATCTGTTTCAAAATGCTATCATCATCTGGAAACATAGGCGCAACTACAGCCATGTTTTGGTTTGAAAAGCATCTGATCGAGGCTCCAATCTCTTAGCAGATGCTTTTCTCTTTTATTCTAATGTCTGTTCACCCGACAAATCAAGCATATCCTGCAGCTTTCTTTCCGGTACCGGCTTTACATCCCAAGTCTGCTCCATACACTCTTTCATATATGCTACAAAGGGGTCTACCTCTCCCGTTTTATCATAATGTGCAAGTGCATTATAATATTTCTGCTTGGTTTCATTATATACCACCAACGGCGGATAATTATGGATCATCAGAAAATAATTCATCAACGTGCGTCCCACGCGACCATTTCCATCCGCAAATGCATGTATATTCTCAAATTTGCAATGCAGATATGCTGCAGCTTTCCATATATTCTCGCCACGATCCGGGACGTCCTCCATCTCTTCGCACAGCTCCTGTATTTCCATCGGAACATCCTCCGGTGGTGCCCCCTGCCCATCTGCCACACAGTAATCATGGATCTTAAATGTCCCCGGTCTTTCGCCTCTCTCCCAGCGTCTCTCATCATAGGTTCCCTGCGTCAGATATTTATGTATTTCACATATCAGTTCTGACGTCACCGGATCTCTGTCTACAATATGCTGCAGCATGGCGCCAAAGCAAGCCTTCTGATTTGCAATCTCATAAACAGTTCTCAAATTTCCGGTAAAATTCACCACTTTCCCATTTTCAAATACCTCTCTGGTATTATGGTAAGTAATCTCCGGATTTTCAATGGCGCCGGAATTATACGCGAAAATTATGCTGTAGCTTGAAAGGCTTTCTCTCAGATCCACCACTGTAGCTATCTTCTTATCTTTCCAATGTTTTATAATCTGCTCATATTCCATATCATTTCCCCTGTTTTATAATATAATATTACTGTTGTCGCACCCATTCTGGCAACAGAAAGAGGGTGTGCTCGTGGAAATTACTTTATCCTTTTTGGTTTCCGTTATGGCTGGTATAGTTAGCTACTATATCTGCGAATGATTAGATGGAAACGACAGTGACAACTAGCCTAAAGAAAGCCCCAGAGGTGACGCTCTGGGGCTTTTACTTCCACTTGGATACAATCTCATTTCCTGCTTACCGGCATTATAGCATATGCAGGCAGCATTTTCAAGTATTCCCCAAAAGTTCCTTTTTATTCTCTATTCCACTTTATTTGGTGCCATAAACTGATTATAAAATCGTGTCAGCGCATCATCGCTTCTTGTATTACCAAAGCCATTGTCATCGATGAACTGCTTCATCGCCAGAATGTCCTCATGACTAAATTCATAGACCTCCTCCGCTGACCCGTTGCGGGAGTTTGCAAAAGCCGTCTGCAACGCCGCTGCATATTCCGGATCTGTCAACCAGATGGAATCTGCTGCCAGACCACCGTTTGTCTCCGGCTGGTTATAATAATACTCGTTGATGAACCGGGTTGTTCCCTCAGGCTTCACCGCAACTGCAGTAGTATCTACCACATAGACTGTGATCTGTTTATAATAGGTACTTCCTGTGCTGTCCACCACCGTCAGGTTTTCCGTACAGCTGCCTTCGCGTCGAAACTGCGTAAAATCCGATGCCTGATAGTCCGGAATCGAAAAAGATGTTCCATTTTCGTGGAATCCCGGTTCAATCGGACTGCCGTCCTCCCGGTCGTATGCCGTTGCATGGCTTAGGATCTCACTGTCTGTGATATATCCGCTCTGCGCCTGCGTCAGTGTATAATACAGATTTTCTGCAACAATCCACGGACAGTCATCCCACACCGCATAAAGCGTTATAGTCGCACCGCTCTGATCCGTCACACCGGCAGCATTGGTTAAGTCTGCCACAGCTATCGATGTCCCCGCTGTCCATTGCGGGATAAAGCTTTCACGCCCATCCTCAAACGCCCATCCCATAAAAACAGATGCATATGCCTTTTTATCCGGCGCCGGATCAGCCGTTGGATCTTCCGGTTCTTCCGGAGTCTCCGATTCTTCCGCTTCTGCCACCTGTGCATCTATATCTTCTTCTGCACCGGAAGCTTCCGGTTCTGTTGTCTCTTCCTTCGCTTCTTCCACCGCCTTACTGGAAGCTTCCGGTTCTGTTGCTTCTCGCTTCGGTTCTTCCACCGCCTTACCGGAAGCTTCCGGTTCTATCACTTCCGGATCTGCTACGCTTCCATCTGACATTATGATAGTTCCGTCCGGGTTCGTGATGCTTCCATCCTCATTTACTATGCCCCCGGTCGGTGTCATCATCAGCCCCGTATCGGCATCCATCATCATAACCACTGCGCCGGTATCATCCAATACGATCGTACCGTCTAACACCTGCTGTGTGATATCCTCTCCATCCAATGTATAGCGGATGTAAAGCCCCGTAGCATCCGGCAGTGTCACATCCTGATCGTAAGTGATCGTCATATCATCGATCGGCGTCGCTTCCTTGCCATCGTTCGGATCAAAATGTAGCGTATAGCTGTTTGCTGTCCAGGATGCCGTCAGAACATCCGTCACGCCGTTTCCAGCACCAAACGTATAGACCGCATTATTAAGACTTCCGTAAAACGGCTCCGACTTTACCCAGCCGGAAAAGGTATACCCGGTTCTTACCGGATCCGGAATGGATTTAGCAGTTCCATAATTCTCACTAAAGCTCTGTACTCCGGTACTTCCACTCCATGTACCACCATTCGGATCAACCTTCAACGTTGACCGGTTAATCTGTGCTGTTGCTGTCATGCTCACATTTTGTGCAGGCATAGTAAAATGATACTGCTTTGTATTCGTCTGATATGATCCACTCCAGCCTGTCCAATGATAGCCATTTTTTACCACCGCATTGACCGTCACCGCCGCTCCTGCTGTATAATTACCAGCACCACTAACACTCTGGATACCGGTTCCTGCAGTCAGATCCACCCGGAACAGCGCATCACATCCGCTGGCTGCAGTACATGCCTTATCGATCCAGTGTCCCGTATCCACTCCACCAGACTTTAAATACCCGCTAAACTGATCTCTGTTATCAAACCGAGTCATACCAGATCCACTGATCCTGCAGTAGATCGTATACTCAATCTTATCTCCCTTGAACCAGCTTGATACGCCACCTCCGGAAAAGATAACCGTATTATGTACTGTCCCGTCTGCATCCGTCACCGTACCCTGCCGCACAGCAGCACCGGACGCAATATTGCCATTTACCGCAATACTGTAATTCGTCAAATCCGGCGTCAGATTCGGATCTAATATCACTGTCAGTTCACCGCCGTAAATTCCAGTATTTTCCTGTTCAGATGTATTCGTGATCGTTCCTTTTACCAGCACCTTCCCATCTGATATACTTGTTGTCTGCCGCGCCTCAAAACCCGGGAAAGCGATATCAACCGCCGCTCCAATGTATAGCTGCGTATTCCAGCTTACCCGCGTAATATCTACGCCGAACACAGATGCACCCTGATCCAGACCGGACACCTCATAAAGCACCGAACACATATCATGCCCTTGTGCAAAATAGTCTGATCCACGGTAAAATCCACCTTCCCGCGGCGTATCTCCGGCATATCGCAGGCTTTTTGCAGCACCTATCTGCTGCTGCGTATATAGATTGACACCCATACCGTTTCCAGACGTTGACGCGTTGATGCTTCCGAACAATACCTGTCCTGTCACATCACCATATTCCTTGGTTTTCAAGCCGCTGCCTAATTCCGTTCCCATTGTGACTGTAGCTCTCTCTGCGTCCGTGGAACCGTATGTGTCGCCCTCCCAGGCAGCATTACCAAACCGATATACAGATCCTACTTTTAAAGCAACCGCACGTACTGGATAGTCCTCATTTTCCTCCACAACGATCAGCTGCCAGCCGGTCGGTGTTCCACCGCCTCCCGTATCCTGCTCCCAAAGGTCTGTTGCACGACACAACGGTATATTGGCGACATAATAATCACCATACCCATAGGTCTGTACAATGTTTGTAACATCTGCCACATTACAGTACACGCGCGGTCGGGGCTGTTCCCAACCAGAGACGTACCGCGAGCTGCGATCATCTACATACACTCGATCCGGGTAAATATTCCAGCGAGTTCTGCCATCACGCATTATAAAACTTACATGGTTAGCATTATTATCATACTGGTTATAACGCTTTCTCGTCTCCCAGATCAGGTACGCCTTTACCACCTTAGTCGTATTATTATCCCCATAAAGCGTTCCCATCGAACTATTAGACCACACCGGCAATGTCTGACTAAGATAAGATATATCATCATTTCCAGACGATGGAGAAGAATAAACATTGATATTACCCGTATAATTCAAACCATATCTGCCTACTGTAGTATTTTCTCCATTCTGACCCGTTGGCAAGCGTTCAGATACATTTTTCTGTATTGTCACATCTCCTGCTGATGTTGCCGCCATAACCTTATCTGCATGTATCGCAATTACGATCCACGAAACTGCTATAAGTACACTAAATAATATTCTTTTGAGCTTTCGCTCTTCACACATACTTTTCTCCTTTCATAAGCCTATCAGAAAGTAGAATCCGGTGTATCAGTTGAATTTACTCCACCATTTCCACCTGTTCCTGTGTTGTCTCCAAGTGACGGATCTCCCTCAATAACATCATCTGGCTCTGACATTGTATAGTCACCGTTTCCAGACGTTCCGCTATTGCTTCCGGTGTCTGCACTCGGCGCAGAACTTCCATTATCTCCGCTTCCACCGTTTCCACTGTCACCACTTGGTGTTGTACTTCCACTCTCGCTACTTCCGCCATTATTGCTTCCGCTGTTGGTACTTCCAGACGTTCCACTGTTGCTATTTCCGGAATTGCTGCTTCCAGATGTTCCACTGTTGCTATTTCCGGAATTGCTGCTTCCAGATGTTCCGCTGTTACTGTTCCCAGAATTACTGCTTCCAGATGTCCCACTGTTACTATTTCCACTGTTACTGTTTCCAGAAGCACTGCTTCCTGTAGCAGCTGCACTGGTGGCAGTCGTATCTGATCCGCTTTTTGTGGTTGTATTCGTTTTCCCAGACGTACCATTCTTCTGCTTCTTCGTGTCCTGGCTTACCTTTTCCGTTTTCTTTGTCTGTTCTACGACTTCCGTCTCTTCCGTGGCTTCTGTCTCTTCTACAGCTTCCGTCTCCTCTACGACCTCCGTTGCTTCCGTTTCCTCCACAACTTCTGTCTCTTCCGTGGCTTCTGTCTCCACAACAGCCTCTGTTGCTTCCACCTCCTGAGCTGCCGTGCCACATGCAGACACACCAAGTGCTGCAATTATTAAAAATACTAAAACCATCTTTCTCTTCATACTCTTTTCTCCTCACATTTTAAAATACAATTCGGAAATGTTGACGGATCTGTCCGGAAATGATAATATAATCATAGAAGTGCTACCGATAGACGGTTAGCCTACATACTTAATTGATTAAAAATAACCGTTCAGTTTGCGAGGCTGGGGCGGTTATTTTTTTTGCCATTGTTTCTGCCTAAGACATAAAACAAGGTGGCAACGCTTATCAATAATTCTGTGAACTGGATCAGTTCTTCCAGATTTATCATTCGCATCCCCTCCTTTTCAAAAGATTCCCTTGCAGGTTTCTATGTAATCAGAGGGTTCAGTCCCTCTGCCGAGGGCTAACCGCCTACCGTTTCTGGTAGCACTGCCTGTATTATAACAATTACCGGCAATTCCTTCAATATTCGCTTTTTCTGATTTACGGCTAATTTACAGCTTTCCCTTCAGAAAAGCCCGCATCTCTTCATCACTGAACTCAAGTTGCGTTTCGTAGTCGTCATCATCTACAATATCGCCCTCATCTACATACGCGATTTTGTTCATGAACGCTTCCATCAGTTCCTCATGGCTCATTTCATTTGGATCCATTCCTGTATCCTCCCTTCTGTCTATAAGCAGGTATCTATACCTTTGAAGTAATTATCTCACATGAAGTGTCCAATTTTTTGGACACTTACTATGTAAACTTTTGCCTTAATCTCATTTTCACTAAAAAAGTATACCTATCTTTCTATCATATTAGTATACACTACATGGTTCGTTATTTCCATATTTTTATGTTATCTATTACGCTTTTAATGCTTCCTGCTCTACCAGTGTCAGGCAGCTGCGCATTTTACCGCTATCCCCACAAAACAGCCTTTGCAGCATCCTTTCACATTCTCTCTTCTGATATTCTTCCAACGGTACTACCGGGACATAATAAAAATATCGTCCCTTTCGATAGGTGCTGACATATCCCTTTTTTACCAGTCTTATCAAAAATGTAGAAACCGTCTGTGGCTTCCATTCATGCCCCCGCATATTCACAGCAGCACGCATTTCTTCCAGTGCCGGTGGTTCCTCCATCCGGCAAAGTTCCACATATACTTCCTCTTCACACAATGACATTGCTTCCATATCCGTTACCTCCTCTTTAATATGCATAATATGCAAGGTTCTGCATCACTGGCTGGCTAAAGTCTGCCAGATATCCATCTGCATCCTGCCAGCCGGAGATTCCATCCGGCTTTACCGGCTCATCGACCGTTTCACCCGCTAAAACCATACATGCCTTATATAAGTGACCATGAACATAAAATCGCACCTTATACTCCGGATCAGTGACATGCTCATTCGGATCCAGAATTACCGTGCGTTCGCACGTCACTGATCCCTGGCGTCCGTTCGGATGGTAAAATGTTTCTGTCACTTTTATTCCCATCATCCTCTTCTCCAGATCAACATTTGTTATCTCTACTTTAATGTCTGATTCTGTGTCTAATCCTGCACTAAGATCTTCCATGAAGTCTGCCAGGTATTCATTTCTGTCATCAATCGTATATTTACGTTCAACCAGATTCGCTACCGTCTGCTCTACAGCCGCCGGCAAATTACTGTTTATTTCCATGCTTCGGTTCTCCCGTCCACCTACTGTCATTACGATAGCAAGTATCAATACTCCAATTATTGCACTTGTAATCACTAAAACTATATTTTTCATACCACATCACCTGCTCACCGGTATCCGGATATCACATTCCGTCTTCCGGTTTCCCGCATCTCTCGTTACCACGCGCACCTTATAGATTCCCGGTGCAGAAAAATTTAAGCTATTGCCAGCCTCATTATAAATTCCATTCAGATCCATTTCTGCACCTCTCCAGTCTTCCACTCTTATAATCAAAAAAGGAAGTTCCACGCCGTCCCAGGCGGATGCTGCTATGTAATCCGCGGCTCTGTTTTCGCCCAACGCCATCGGTTCGGCTGCAATGTATTCGATCACCGGATTTCCTTTCTGTGCCTCTGCCTCGTAAGTAGCATAATCCTGATACGCGTTATAGTCGGTGTCCCAAACGGCAATCTGTGCCCCTGTGATCTCCAGAATGCCACAATGTCCCGCATCATCTGTCACGGTGCCAAAGAGATAAGCGATCAAAAATCCCATTGCCAGCAGATCCAGCAGAAATCTGCCATACTCATCCAATATTTTTTCCATAACAGTCTCCTCATTATCCGCATATCGTTGACAGATAGTTGACAACAATATTATAAATAGCGCCTCCTGACTGCATGCTGGATACAAAAAGCTTCAGCACTGGAAGTGCTGTCATCGCCAAAAAGGCACTGCCAAAATATTCTACAATTTTCTCCATAGCTGTTTCCCTCCGGTCAACTAAAAAGCCGTAATAAACAGATATACATTTGCTACAAGCTTATAAGCTGCCAGACCTCCCACTATAGCCAGCAGACCAAGTCCAAGTTCTTCTACTACAATCTTCATAATTTCTTTCTCCTTGCTGTTCTATCGTGCAATGCCGCGCGTAGTCCGTGTGCCGGAGACTCCAAAAAACGGCAGATTGTACTCATATGTCAGGATAACTTCTGCGGTATTGAGATCTCCTAACGCATCATATGTGCAGTCCGATACCGTCAGCTGATACCCTTCTGCCTCCGCCTGTGAAGTACATGCAGCAATGACGGATGGATTGAAATTACTGTTCTCAATCTCCGCGATCACATCCGCTTTATATTCCTTTGCAGCCGCTATCTGACCACTGACAGAGATAACCGACACACTGCCATACAATCCTGCCATAAGAGTAAACAAGATGCTAAACGCTTCTATCACATATTTCATATAGATCAGACACCTCCCATATTGCCAAGCATTGACATCATGTACACAGAACCAAGCGTAAGGTCAATCAATAACTTCACTGTTGCTCCAAACACCGGATATAAAAATACCATCTGCATTTTAAAACGGCTGCTCTCATCCTGCCGCTGATCCGAAAGCTGCTGCATTTCCTGTACTCTTTGCAGCATGTTAGTGATCTGCAGATTTGCATTTCCCGTTCCTGCTTCCGCAATGGAATGCAGCATTTTCATAAGACTTTGTGCTTCCGGCACATCGTAATCCTTCCAGAAATCCGTATAAGCTGCCAGGCTCTCTGGATGCTCCGACAAGCGCTCCTGTAAAAGCTGCAGTTCCGGTCGTAATATCTCCGGTGCCGATTGCATTGATTTTGCAATCGATACCTGTACGTTATTATGCTGCAACAGCAAAGCCATCTGAATCATCCACTGCGGCATTGCTGCGTACAAAGCATTTGTTACATCCTCTTTCGCCAGTTTTCTGATCATCCGGTGCTGAAACAAACATATCATTCCCACAACCAACAGCAGCAAGGCAATCCCTCTCCTGTGCATGAGAAAAACGATCACGGCTGCTATCAAAAACGGAGATGCCCACAGGAGACTTTTCTTTTTTTCAGTCATAGCATCATAATCGCGGATTTTATCATAGCAGTGCAGCAGATATTCCGCATCTTTTATCTCCCCGCTTTGGAGCCAATCAGATGACATACTCCGAAAACTCCTGGCAAGTACCCACAATTCCCATAATAAGAAGACAAATGATGTTAACTGAATCAATGGCAGTTTCATAATACTTGTACTTACCGCCACCGATGGAAATAAATCCCTCATGCCATCTATAACATACAATGCAATGGCACATAAGGCAGTAGCTACGATGATGGATATTATATTATCTGTGTGCTGCTGCTTTTTCTGTGCCTGCAGCTTGTACCCCCGTCTCTTCCATACCTCCAGATCCTCCAGCAGCAATATGATTGATCCATCTACATTTCCGCCATGCTGATCAATACTCAGCAGTGTGTCGTGTACTGTATGTATCTTAACGCATTCATAAGCTTCCTCAATGATAGCAAGTCCTTCGGCTGTAAATCCTCTTTCTGTACTGCTGACACCTGTTTCAATGTAAGCGATTGCCCGATCAATGTGTTCTCGCATCTGCCCCGAGTCAAATATCATCGCTGTTTCTTTTAATGCAGATAGAACTTTTCCCTCTTTCTGATATGCATACAGCATCTGCTCTAAGTATGTTGTTACGTCTCCAAAGCGTTTTTGCTCATACATACGCTTGTACATGGTTAAAACAAAAATCGGCAGCATTACAACCACTGCAATCACTGTTATGGCAAAATATACAGCATTCAGGTGGAATACCACACCGATCGCACCCATGCCAAGCAAAGAACACACAATCAGTGATAAATGCGTTTTCCAGCTAAAATTGTAACCGTAGACGTGCACCTCTTTTGCTAAATTTCGGGGATCCATCAATCCAATTCTCCATAAATGCTTTTTCTGTTTCATATCACATGCCTCTCTTTATAAATGGATCCAGATCACACCAGAAAAATTCATCAATTCCGGCTAATTTCAGGCGTTTGGCGATATCTGCAGGTATCTTCCGGCTGATAATCTCTCCATCCTCCACTAACATATAAACACGGTTTTTGTGCTCTTCTCTCACATAAAAACACATCTGATCGATGTAACGCCTGATACCACCGTCTGCTTCTTTTTCCCTGCGGATCAGTACCCCGACATTTACATAGCGGTAAATCCGGTTTTCCAGTCGGCTTGCATCGTTCACATCATTCATCATGTTTTCGATCCGGTCTGGCAGCTTACGCAAATCATCCAAATGGATGGTTGTTATCCCATTAACACCGGTACTCCACTGCTCTATCAGGGATGTTACCTCCACCGACCGCGCCTCCGACAATACCAGCCATATCGGGTTCTGACGCAAACATGCTTTAATTGCATCCGTATAGGAAAAGTCTTCTCCAACACGAAGCTCTACCGCATCTGCATCCGGGTTGATTTCCGAATAGTGAATTTCCAGAGAGTCCTCAATCGTGATCACACGCTTTTCCAGAGGAATAAACTGCATCAGAAACTTTACAAACTCTGTTTTTCCAGAACCCGGTTCCCCGCCGATCACAAAGTTCATGCCCGCCGTTACACAGTTAATCAGCAGCATTAAAATATCTGTCGGGCAATACTTATCTTTTATCATCCCGGATATCGTATTACGGATTACCGGCGGGGATTTGCGGATACAAACACTGATTCCAGTGGTGGCTGCCGAGTCGTGGATGATGCTGATTCGTAGTTCTTTTGTGTCAGCCTCCAGGATCTTATTGGCATTGTTAAACGGCTTGTTTACACAATTCCCAATATTATGTGCAAATGCAATTAAAAAATCATCGGTGATTTTCTCATCCACCTTATGTCTGCCTGTATGCAGATTTGTAATCCATAATGCCCGACCATTAAAATCAATGTCTGTCACATCAGGATCATCTACGTATTTCCAAAACACACCGAACTGTTCCGGTGTCGGATCATATATTACTTCACTCATTTTCAATCTCCTGTTCTTTTTTCATTCTGTATATCAGCCACATCATGCAGCTGATATACAGATGGAACCCTGTCATAATCATGTGCCAGCTAATGCACTCATGCGCCCAAAAAATCCTGTAAGCGCTTCTTTAAATGCGGTTGCAACATAGCCATCAGATGTCAGTGCTGCAACAAGAATCGCTCCCAGTGCCAGCAAAACAATAATTACCAGAATAGCATTTCCATAATGCTTCATTACCTGCTCCATGGGTCTCACCTCCTTTCCATGCTGTTCATTTACAAAATCATATTTCCAAATCCCATTTCTGCCCGCATTTCCTGCAACATTTCCTGTCTTGCAAAACTCTCTCCCTGCCTGGATATTCCTGTCTCTTCTGCTACAGTTTCCGAACGCACATTTTCTACATTCCTACTGTGTTCAAGTTCTCTGTAGTTTTCTAACAGATAATCGGATATCTTCTCTGCTGTTCTGCAAGAATCGAACAAAGCGTCCGGCTCCTTCTTTAGTACCGCCAGCCAGCTTTTTACATAATTAGCATGATCTTTAATAATCTCACTCTCCGGCTCGATAGAAATATTAAAGTCATTCTCCAGAAATAGTGACGTCAGCTCTGCATTCAGTTCCTCCTTCGCATATTCCGGTGTTCCAAATGCGTTCAAAAGTGGACGATTTAAGCGGCTCTCATGCCCCGTTGAATGTGCCATCTCATGCAACAGCACCCCCAGTCTCGTCTCATTATTTTTAAATGCCGCTTTCGGAGGCAAATGAATTTTATCCTCTACAGCCGAATAATAGGCAGAATCCTGATTTTCATAGCAAACGGGGCACTTACTCGATTTTTCAAACCTATCTGCATAGTCAGAATATTGATCTTCTGTAATCTGCTCCTTCACATATTCCGGCACTCCTATGATCTGTTCTGCATTAAAAACCCTGAAGTAATTCACAATCGGCTTTTTATACATTAACTTTTTCATCTGAGGCTGTCCGTCCGCACCAATGACCTGCTCTCCATTCTCGTCAAGGCATGGAACTTCTTTATAATAAATCCACTTCTCCAGAAGTACGCTCTTTGCTCCGGCTTTAATCCGATATCCTGCATCCTTCGCCTGTTTATAAGTCATCCAACGAGGATCTTCATATCCATGCTCCAGCGATGCAAACATGAGACGAAATCTGTTGATACCGTTATAAACAGCTTCTGATTCCGAATTATACGGCCGCCCCGTTTTCATGCTGTTCCATGCAGTCCGTGTACTCGCATAGCCCTTTTCCATCTGTGCAATCAGTTTATCGACAATCTCCTGTCGGCTTTCCATTACAATCTCATGTGCGCTTGCTCCCATCTAATCTCCTCCTGCTCTCACTTATTCTCCCGATTCCATTCTGACCTGACCGTATCTTTAAACTGCTCCCGCATCACCGGAGTAGCAAGTGTAATCGCCCCAACAACCGCCAGCACGATCAAAATTGTCACAATCACAGACAATGTTAAATTGGCGACTACCTGATACAGACTTCGATGTCGCCTGACAGGTACAATTTCATCCGGTTGTTCCTTGGAAAACTGATTATCATGCAAATATTTTTTGTATAAAATTAACGGTTGTTCTGTTTTTTTCTTCATTTCTGTCCTCGCAATTACATCTTGAAGGGAACCCGGTTCCCTTCACCTTCCTGCTTTTTGTGCAGCAATTTTTTTAATATTCCAGTTTTTTCCTTGACATCCACTTCTTCCGGAAGAATTTCTGCAAAAATATGCGCTGCATCAGAGAAGTCTGCCTGCTCAAACGGTCGCTCTGTGTATGTCAAAAAATGTACATTATCAAGGGTTCCCATTCCATCGCGTATCGCTTCCTGCTCCGATGTTGGCACGAAATTAAAGCAAAACACATATTTTGCCAGGACATCTCTGGATGCCAGGGGAAATATTCTGTTTGTATCCTCCATTTCCCACGGACGTGCTCCTGCAATCAGCAGCCGATCCTCACATCGCTCAAATGCGTCCTTATTTTCTTCTGTCAGGCAGCCAAAATCCATCAATATCACGTTATAAGGATGTTCCTGTACCATCTGGATTTTTTCATCATTGGCGTCCGTATAGTAATCGATACCATTTAACGTATAATAACCATCCTCATATGTTTTCTCATCAAAAGCGCTGCATATCGTTTCAAATGCTCCTGAATTGTTTTTTTCAACCAATGCCACCATATATCCCTTTTGTCTGAAAAAGTTTGCCAGGACAATGGCATTATGTGTTACACCGATATTTTCGCAAGTCCCTGCTATCCCGATCATGCGTTTCATTACCGTTTTTCGCGTATGTTTCACGCTAATCTTTTCCGGTACACTATCCTTGTACTTTGCTGCATCCCGGTATGACATACCTTTTTTTATGCAGTACACAAGTTCATCCTGCAAAATCTTATAATCATCCGTTGTAATGATATTCAAGATACCCATCTCAAAGCATTTCTTAAGGAACGGAGAACCTGGCTTATAGTCCGGTGCAAAAATAATAATGCGGATGCCATCATACATTGTCCGGATCATTTCAAACGCCGCGAGCAATTCCTCGTCAGTGTTCAGCACTGCGGTGCAATCAATCACGAGTTGATCCATCCCCTGCAATGATGCTATATTCTGTTTGATATATTTATAAAAATCCTGATGATCCTCCACGTGCGGATCAACAATCATCTCATCCATCGACTCAATCGTGTCATGTATTACCTGATTAAATGTACTCCCGGTAAAATAGATCGTCATAGCATTCTATCCTTTCTGTCTGTTTCAATTCTTCACAATACAATAGGACAGGTGCTTCTCTTCCCCATCGTATTCAATTAACAATTCATCTGCATAGCCGTCCATGTTACACTGTATGGTTATGTTCTGTCCGTCTTCCGTGTAGTTATTGATATATAATTCTGTAACATCTCCATAGCCACTGCGTTCCAGGTATGTCTGTATATTTACTGCCAGTTCTGCCTGTGCCTGCAGTGGAAGGTTCCCTGCATCCAGTTCTGCAGTATTTTCAAAATATACATAGACATCTTTTTTCTCCCCATTAAACGTATCGCTCTCGGATAGGTTTTCCTCATCCGGAAGCTCTGTCGTCATGGAATAATCATGCTTGTCTCTTATCATCGCCTGTTCCTCCATTTGCTGTTCTGCTTGCTGTTCTGCTTGTTGTTCTGTCTGCAGGTCTGTATTTCTTACCGTGTTCGTGCCGACATCCCGAAAAAATGTCATATACACGCCCAATACAATCATTCCGATCGACACTGCAAGTTTTAACATTTTTTTACTGTTTCTGTTCATGCTCACTCCCTATTCAAAAACCCACATTGCTTTTGATTCTCTCAAAATGAGGCTGACCGCAAACGCTTGATTGATATGCTGTTTACTGCTGTTATCATTCGGATCGTTTACCTTAATTTTTCCATCATCAGTAATACCGGTAAGCACTATAAAATGTCCTCCACGCGTAAATGTTCCCGGTCCCATACTTGCCACAACAAGCTTCCCCTGAGACAACGCTTCCTGCATCAGCTCTGCATCCTTTCCGATTCCCCTGCAGGAAACAGCCCATTGTGCAGCTGCCGGTGCAAAAATGCTCCAGGATGTTCCTGATCCATTTACATAATAACGGTTTCCAGCCCATGCAACGATGTCCGATGGATAAATGGTTTCCCCTCGCATGTACGAAAAAACCATTGCCAGGCACGTCGGACAGCAGCCATTTTTCCGGATGGTTCCATTGCCGTAGGATATCCCGCCCCATGTGGGATCATATTGCAGATACAATGGTACATCTGCAAGATTGGCATCAAACACACGGTCGATCCCGTCCGTTCCATCCACTTCACTTTCTGAAACATCAAAATATTCGCTATAGGCGTTGCAGGCAAATTTATATCTTGTCTGCTCCGTTTCTGTCGTAAAATATAATTCTGCAATCTGATTGATCGTAAGAATCTTATTCTCTACAATCCAGTTATCGTCTCCCACATTTGATGATGTTACCGTGCAGATACTATGTAGAAAATTCTCTGTGACTTCCTCATTGATATATCCTGTTGCTGTATCTATTGCACCATCCGTCTGTAATAAATAGGCAATAATAACACTTTCAGATATATAATGCTTTTTTTTCGTTATACCCGGCTCATCTCTTACGGTCTGTGTTCTTCCCTGATCGTCTATAATGTCATAAACATACGTGTTATACCTCTGAATATCACTTTCTGCTGCATCAAGCTGTGTATCTATTTCCTCATAAAACGGATCTGTCACTGCATGTATAGATTGATAAACTGCTGAATTTGCACCATCAAAGGTATCCGGCGATTGCAAAAGACCCTCCGGCGAAAATGCGCTCATTACCTGCACGTATACCATCAAGATTAAAATGAGTGGTGCCAGCAAAATTCCTAACAATATTGTCAAAATCTTACCAATGTTATTCTTGTTTTGTGCCGCAAGCGCCGCCGCTTTGATCATTGTCACAGCTTCCATTTTATCGCCCTCCGGCTTTTCCCATCATCGAAAGGAACTCATCCGAAACATCCACTCGTAAACGTAATCTGGTATTTCCCGCAAAAAAAATCCCCTGGCTGCGGTTCTTCTCCTGCAACATGTTTACTTCCTGCTCAGACAGATTAAATATCTTTGCTGCCTCTTCCAGATTCTTTCCATCACAACCCATCACAAATTTATAACAAGCATTATCAATAATTGCCTGTCCATATCTTTTTACTGCCGGATCAAGCAGATCCACCACTGAATGTGTGATAAACCATAGTGCCCCTTCATATTTTCTTAACCGCTTGCTGTAATTTCTGAGGTATTTCATGATATCCGGATACTCCGGATCAATAACTGTATACCCTTCGTCTACCGCGAAAATTACCTTTTGACTGCGATCTTTACTCAGTTCTGTCCACGCCCATGATAATATATTGTAAAACTGTGCCCGCTTAGTATTTTCCGCTGCATCCAATAATGACGATACAAGCAAATCTACAAAATCTGCTTTTGCCTCCAAAGTCGTATATCCGTTCCACAGCTTACTGTCCGCTCCTTCTGCCATACTAAAAAGCATATCCTCAAGTTTCTCGTAATTATCTTTGCGATAATTCGACAAATCACCAGCTTCATCTTTTTTTCGCCGTGCAATCACATAGTCTCTCAGATCCTTTGGCAACGGCCATTTGTCATTAGGAACCGTACTAACATCCGTCTCCCATGTAATCCCAAACTTTTGATACAGCTCGATCAGACACTGCTCCAGCAATGCACTAATTCCGACTGAAAAATTTTCCTTACCAAAATACAACCGAAAAAAAACCTTCAGCTGCTGGAGATACAGAGCAAGATCCGATTCTGTGTTTTCCGTTCCGGTATCAAACGCAAGATAGTCCTCCATGTTTTCCCCTGCCTCCAGTTCCTCCGGGCGGACAACAGCCGTTTTTCGCGCCTGCAGCGGATTGATTCTTCCTTTCTCTCCTCCTCCACAGTCAATCACATCACCCTTGATATCCGAGTGTGTAGCTACCCCCACATACTCCACTTCCGGATCAAATATGATGATCTTCGTTCCAAAAAAAGCATACTCAAGCAAAAGCAAATCTTTTAGGGTAGTAGATTTTCCCATACCAGGCGGTCCAAATATCGCCCAGTTAGAGTTAATGCGATCTTTGCCACGAAGCCACATATTGAGGATTACAAGCCGGTTATTCGTAGTTTTTCCGAGGTAATATCCATCTGGATCATTCAGTCCAGGATTCGCCATCGGAAAACCACCCAGGAATGAAGATATCGGCATATTGCGCATTCCGATCCGTGATACCTCCTCAACCGGAATACCATAAGGTGCTATTGCCTTTAATCCAAGCTGCTGTCTGCTCTTTAAAAGCCTGATGCTGCATCCCTGTACCGCAACCTTGCTTGATACTCTTTTGATACGATCTTCCAACTGCTTTTGTGTCCCCGCTTGTACATGTAATATAATAGTCACATATCCAACCGGTTCCTCTTCCACCGCCAGACGATGCACAAGCTTTTTCAGATCTTCCTGTGCCTTCTTATTCCTGGCAATATCACTTTCATTCTTAAGCGTCCCTTCATTCCCTTTCAGTTCACCAATCCGCTTATCATAAATAGATATCAAACGATCCGGATCTGTGTAATGAAACTCTACCGTTGTACTCGTTCCCTCCAGGTTACAAAGCTTCGCCAGCCATCCATAGTCATTGCGATCCGGATATCTGGATATAATATATATTCTCCCTACGTTTTCCCCCAATGACGTCTGCATCTTGTCAAAGTCGATTCCTGGCGGTGATATAATGTTTAAAATATTGTCATTGACTTCAACAACATTTTCCTGTTTTTCCTGGTTTTTCTCTTTTTTCTTTCCTATCATCTTTTTATCTTTTCCTCATTCAAAGCTGTAGAATGGATGAGAAACGTGCCGTTTCATCCATCGGCTCCATTGACGCGTGCAGACTGTTTCCATACAAATTACAAAGTTTCACAATATCCTGTTCTCCCATAATTTCACACTTAATTCCAACAGATTTATAGATCGCCTCAAATTGCGATATTCGTTCCGCCAATCTTTCTTCTACTTTCTTTCTCCCTGCAGCTGTGCTATGTGCCCAGATTTTAATATAATGCTGATGCTCATAATTCTCCCCTGCAGATATCAGGCGCTGGCTCTGATTCATCATTATCGTAAGCAGATGCCGCCGACCGAGGTCTATTTCTGATCCATGCCGTTCCTTAAGACTTTGTCTGTATTTGTCCATATCAACTTCCCGCGGAAGTGTAGTATAAACAAAGTCCTTTCGATCTGCCTTAAACTGAGCAGCCAGCTTATTGCTCAATGCCCTTCTCTCTGCCTGATTCATAAGTTCTATGTTAAAAAAATAAATGCGCAAGTACGCTAGAATCACACCGTCTTTGCGGTACAAAAAATTTCCTTTTACATCTGCTGCATCCACAAAGTCCCTTACGGACATCTTATTTTCTTGTGTTATATCTGACATCATATGTAATCTCCTTATCCCAGGTATCTACATATTCATATAGATAATTTTTCTGTGTCTTTTGATAAAGTATAGCAATCCATATTTTATTAAATATATTTTCCGTGAACCGATCACGGCGCCATAACGTTATAGCCACAATGGCTACAGCAAAAATGACTGCAACGGCAATCATCGAATTATGCGTGCGATGATATACCGATAACGCCACCACAGACCCAATCACAACACATATCCCGATTGCCAATATGTCATACATGGTAAAGCCCATAATCAGATACTCTACCGGCAAACAGTTTTCCGGTATCACAAGTTCTTTCTCATTTTTCTCCATACAATCTCCTTACTGATAAAATTGCCGAAAAAATGTAACCAGCCCCTCAATCGTTACCGCGATCACGGCTGCTGCTATTCTCTTTTTCACCTTTTTTATCGCACCCTTTAGTCCAAGGTCTTCATCCGACATTGCTGCATAGATATCTCTTCCCGTCCGCCCCACTAAAAAAGCTGCAACCAATCCGATCAGCCACATGCCGATACTGTAAATATCGTAAACAGATTGATAACCTCCCATTATGCCACCATTCCTTTCATTGCGGCTGTCTGCACAAGCATCCGGATTCCACTGTGTGCTGCATTGCTGACACCAGAGGTATACAAATACTTTTCTATGGTTTTTGGTCCCCTGATTGCCATTATCAAAAAGACAATTGTTCCAATCCAATAAAGAGATGTCTCTCCCGAAGATCCCGTCGCTGCAGTAGCATAACTTTTCATTGCGATTGTAAAAAACAGGATCTGGAAGCTATAAGTAATCGCTGCAAACATATATGCCATTTTGAAGTTGTTCCACCGTTCCCTGCTATTTGTCAGCATATCCAGGCAAAAAAACGGAAAAAACAGCATCAAGGCTACAAGCTCTGCGCCACGCATCCCTGCAACCACCGAAAAAATAACCGTTCCAATCGTAATAAACCCGACTAACAGCATATAAGCACTATAACTTCTTCCTGCTGCCGCACTGTCCATCCCCAGCAATCCGGTTGTTGTATCACTATATCCTGCCGCATTTGCACTCCCAACAAGATCGGTTGTAAAATGTTTTGAAAAATTCAACAAAAAGTTGAATATCCAGTTTCCATTTAGAATAAATGCCTCTGTCTGCGCAATACGTACCAGCAGATTAAACGGATCCTCTTCTGCATCATAATCCGTTTCCAGAAAATATCCGGCAATGATATTTTTTACTACACATACGCTAATAAGCGTTGTAGCAAGCGAAACGGTAAACCGTTCAGCATTTATCACATAAACATTCTCTGTTGCTACCTGGATGATCCAATAAAAGATGTTATTTACCACATCTCCAAATACATCCAGGAAACCACCTATAACATCTGCAAGAACTGCACAGAAATTTTCTGTAAGCCAATTCATTACCATTGATGACATATCTTATGCTCCATATTTTGCAAGAATAAATGTTATGGTACTGCCAAGAGTAGCAATTACCACAGCAGCAATTAAAATCTCTGTTGCTTCTTTCTTATATTTAGGTTTTTCTTCCGGCTGCGCATTCATATACTTATAAATTGCCACTGATCCCTTATATATGGTAAATGCCGACACAAAACTCGTGCATATACCTGCAGCCCACGCAAGCAATGTTCTCGTCCCTGTTACAATAATCGGCTCGGACGCGTAAGCAGATGTACTAACAAGCAGCATTCCCATTAACAATATGCCTGTCCGCCGGATCTGCTGCCTGCATTTTAACCATCTGTTTTCTCTCTTACTGTTTTTCTTACTTTTCATGTTACGTTTCCTCTCTTTCATTTTTATGTCAGAAATGACACCTTTTCCTCTTCCAGTGTCTCCGCTGTCTGCTGTTTACCTGTCTTATATTTTTCCCATATGCTCCACAACTTCGGTGCATTGATCTCATGTGCCGGTCTGTCTTCTATCCTCTTCAAATACAATTTCTTATTATGATTTTTATCCCCCATACCAAATTCTGCATTCGCATAGTATTCCGATATATCCGGCAGATTCGCAATAAATTTCTTTCCACCATACAAAATCAGTGCATCTGGTTTTTCGATGGCTGATATGTCATCCGGATACATCAATGGACGTCCTCCCAATGATGAGGAAGTTCCTGCAGAATAGCTGCCGGTTCGACCATCGTTCACATTCGCTGATGCAGCGTTCATCTGCACCGTATAATTTCCAAGCTGCTTGCTTAACTCGGATGCTGTGGATGGATCTGTTACTTTTAACACAACTATCAGCTGACAGTTTGTCCGGATATTCCTCCATTCTTCTTTATATTTATGTTCAAGCTGCTGATAGTCCTGTATTACCAGTTCAAAGAATATATTTCTTCCCGCACCTGCCGAAAGCATCGTCCCAAGATCCGGAATCTTGGGGAAATTTCCAATTTCTTCTGTCCGGAAAATAAACCGCCGATCCAGCTCTCCTCCTTTTCGGATTGCTATTTCTACGAGTTTCTCATAAATCTGCTTCAGCAGCAGCGCACCGATTGGATGATATGTTGTCTTTTCATCTGGCAGAATAATATAAGTAATCACTTTCTTATCATCAATGTCATCTAACGTCCAGTCAGACTGACTGGTTATCTCTGCAACATTCCAATCCGTATAAAGCCGTAATGTTGCCAGGGCAGACGTAAAAAAGCTACTTCTAGTACGGAATGGTGCTATTTGAGCAACCTGAAATGCACCGCGCGCCGGATGACTCTCTGGCAGCTTTTCCAGATACCTTGTTATGGGCATTTCTCCGGTCTCGCGATCCGGCTCACACATATATGCCAGAAAATAATATACATTCGTCAGATTCTTATACCCCTCCGGCGCATCCTGTGCAATAATCAGGATAGCAGCTGCAATCGTAGCACACTGACCATCCGTCCAGATCCGTTCTCCCTGCGGCTCTCCAACAAGTACCGTCACTATATCCCACGCCTTGTTTACTGCCTCTGATATTTTTTTTGCGGCAAGCAGCCTCACAATTTCATCCAGATTATTAAAGTGCTGTGATCTGGTTGGATTTCTGAAATCTAATACTCTTATTTCATAATCCTTTTTTCGTGCAAAATCCGATGTGTACGCATATATTTCACCTTTAACATCCGGGATAAACAGGTTTATCCCCAACAGCAAATTTAGCCAGGTCGCGGTCAATAGCAGACGCCGCGTCTTTCCGGATCGTGTAGCACCAATTATGATCGCATTTGCAGCATCTACCAGGCATCTTATGTATTCCGTATTCCCCACCGTCTGGAAATCAACAATCAGCCCTGCGCTCTCTGCTAATCCCTTCAAGTGTCCAGCTCCATCGTAAGTAAGCACTGGGAAACAAGTGTCCAGCTCCTCTTTTGTCATAAAATGCGCTGTCCCATACTGTCCATTTCCGGCTACTACCGGGATGTGAATTCCTCTGGCAATTTCAATCGTGTCCGTCTGCGCAATTTCGATATGTAACCGAGTCGTCCAGGATAACAAAGCACAGACGATCAGCAACAGGGCAAATACTGTCAATATCTGTCTATCATGATCCGTCATCAATTTTTTTACACAATGCACATAATTCATATCTGGTGCAAAATGTCCAAAATCTACAAAGATACTGTTCAGTGCTGCAATCACCAATTCGCCAATCAACGGAGAAGCACCGATCAATATACCTATTGCGACAACAAATTTGATTATCTCCGATCTCTTTCTTTCATCTCTGACTTTCATTCATTATCATTTAAATGGCAGGTTCGCCATCTCCTCCTCTGTCATCTCCATAAATTCTTCCTTGTTCTGATCTGCTTCCTGTTCCGTTTTCTTTTTATCCAGCATCTCGATGGTTTCGATGACAAGATTCATTCCGTAAACAGTTTTTCCCTCTTTATCTTTGTAATTATTGTTGCGTTCCGGTCCGGTTATCAGCAGATGCATGCCCTTTTTCACATACTTCTCAACAAAGTCTGCTTTCTTTCCAAATGCCACACAGCGGAAAAAATCCGCATCCTTATCATGCATATGATTACTTGCCAGCGTAAATTTCGCCATCATCTTCTGCTCTCCATCTTTCCCGAAATACGATACTTCCGGATCAGCAGTCGGTCTGCCTGTTAATACATGTTTATTCATACAGTCTCCTTTCGTCTTTCAAAACCGGACAAAATGGTTATTCTGTCCGGTTTTACATATGAAGTTATTTCTACACATAGCGTTTCGTTGTATGTTAGAAATATACTACAGATAAGGAGATCAAAAATGAACAACACCGAATCCATCAAATACCTTTATCCGCACGAAAAAACAGCCCTGTTCCGTGCATTAGAGGCAGATCAATCTGCTCATTGTCTACGGAACAGAGCCATATTTTATCTTGCAGAATACTGTGGCATGAGAGCCAGCGAAGTAGGTCTTGTCAGGCTTTCTGATATCAACCTTCCCGCTAAAGAGATACATGTGCATCGCCTAAAAAAGAGTAATTGCAACACCCTGCGGATCATCGACGCAAATGTATTTGATGCCTTACGAATCTATTATATTCAGATGCTGCAACTGACATCCTCAAACCCAAACCAGATTCTTTTTCCCTCTCAAAAAGGAACTCCGATATCTCGCAAAACACTGGACGAACTAATGAAAAAATATTGTCAGATCGCCGGTCTTCCGGATGAGAAAGCTCATTTTCATGCTCTTAAGCACACCCGCGCAATTACCCTGGCAGAAGCCGGAGCAGATACCAAAGAAATCCAATACTGGCTTGGTCATAAATCCATTAAGAACACAGAAATTTATTATCAATTTACAACCAGCCAATACGAAGCGCTTTATCGTAAATTAGAAAAAAAATAAATTTTTTCCATTATAAAAAGCAGGATATACCTGTGATATCCTGCTTTTTAATGATACAGTTCAAATCAAATATCCCTATTCTGATCTGAATGCAACTGTTTTTCTCTCAACGCCTGTCTGGAATGGCTCTGTTGATTATTATAATACGTCTGCTGTCGGTTCATAGTTTCTAATCCTGACAACACACTTTTTGTAAGACAATATGCAACGTTAAGCCCTCCTGCATCTAATATATTCTGTGCATACTCGCTTCCATCAGCTATCGCTACCCGTAAATATTGCTCTCCACGTTCTTTGTCTTTTAAAACGCCTTTTCCAAAATAATAAGCTATTCCTAATTTAATTTCTGCATCTGGATTATGTTGCAATGCTGCCTTTTCCAAAAACTGGATACCTTTCTGCAGATTGCAGCTTTCCGGCATCGTCTCATCCATATAAATACAGCCCAGGCGGTAATCTGCATAGACATTCCCATCTGGATTTTCAGCTGCTTTTTCTAAATATCCGATCGCTTTCTCTGCATCATAGTGCACCAGATCCTCCTTGTCCATATAGATGCAGCCTAGGCGGTACGCTGCATAGTTATTTTCCTCCGGACTATCAGCCAATTTTTTAAAATCCTTGATCATTTTCACTATATCATTACTTTGTTTCATGGAGGGAACTCGGTTCCCTCCATCTGATAATTCTTCACTGTCCAGGGGAACCCGGTTCCCTCCATCTGATAATTCTTCACTGTCCAGGGGAACCCGGTTCCCTTCTTCCATACGAATTGAATTATGAATTGCATCTAAAATTTTATTGCCTAACCTTCTACGAACATCCCTTTCTGCTTTCATGCATTCTATCTTTATCTCGCTTTTTGTTTTTCCCTGTAGCCTTTGTCCTTCCTCCACTTTTTGTAAATAACATTGCAGAGATGCTTTTATGTCACTTTTATCCAAAATCCGATCAAGCACTCGATCAACCTGCTCTTTTACCGCTGGTGTCATATACTGATACTTAAAGCTTCCTCTTCCTGGCAGATCTGCTATCAGCTTCTGCACTTCATCTGCGATACTTCTCAAATATTCTTTCGATGGTCTTGATGGCAAACGTTCGTATTCTACTCCAGGTACATATAGAATATCTTTTAACACATCCGCCGTTTCTGATAGCAAAAATTTGCGTTCCGCATTTCTGACTGCATATATTGCCTCCAGTTCTTCTTTGCAAGCCTGCTTGACTGCACGTTCATAAGCATCATCAAACATCTGCTTCTGAAGATAAGTTCTTATATTTTGCTGCGTTGCCGTATGTATAAATGGACTTTTTATTCTATCCTTATTATCCCATAACATATAATGCACATGTGGATGCGACTCTTCGGCATGAAAAGCTGCTACCCACGTATGATCCGCCACACTTACTCCCAATTTTTCAGCTACATCTGGCATTACCTTTTGTAAATACTGATTCCAGGCTTCAACATTTCGATACCCCAATGCTTCAGCATCTTTTTCCCCTAATGATATGATTCCACGATATATTATTTTCCCTTCCTGAGACTTTTTATATATTTGACTTGATACCTCCTTCAAGTCGTCTGTATCTATATTGCCAAACAATCCATGACTTCGCGGACGTCTCGCAATATACTCAACATAATCACTGTCACTTGTCTCCCTGTATATCAATTCTTCATTTATTTCAACTTGATTCGTGACATTTAATAAATCATTTATGGAATTTACATTTTCCAGGGATACGCCATCACGCGTAGCAATATATTGGACATAATTTCGATTTGCGCTGGATGAGCCTTGCTTATTTGGATTATATACTCTTATTTTTGAAATCAGCGGTCTGTATGACATTATCTTTTCCTCTCATATAAAAATATATAGAGGGGAACCCGGTTCCCCTCTACATTCAACACACTATGTTAATTTTCCCTGCATAGCTGCAACTGCTTTTTTTCGTGCAGCATCATAGGATTCATGAACCTCCGCACGTTGTGCTGGCGGCACAAATTTTAAAATTGCCTCCGCGCACAAATATGCTGCCGTGCCTGACTGTATACATGATTTTGCCTCTAACCCGATCATCCGTTCCATCATTGGATTCAATATTGAAGTTAATTGTTCTCTGATAATTGGTACAATATATTCTATATTATCCTGAGTGAGTGTTCCGTTTAATCCTTGCAATGTAAATTGACGTTCAATTTCTGCCATAGATACATGCTTTTTTGCTGCTAACAATTTTATCTGCTCATATTCCTTGTCTGTTAAAATAACAGATATTACTTTTCGTCCATCCTTTTTTCTTGGCATTTCTATCCCTCCCCTACTATAATTTATAGCATTTTAGGGTTTGTTCCTCAATGTACAATCTTCCCAGTCAGCGGATAAGCTCTACTTTTGTTACCTGAGTTCCTAACTTCTTTCAACATTATATGCTTTGTTCCTAACACTGCGACTTCTTGATAGTTGCCGGTTTACCGGCAATCTGTATAGCTGGCGTTCCTTGCCCTATTCCTGCCTTTAAAATTTGTTTTTTAAATTTTAAAGTTTTTTTGTGAAAAGAAAGCATAACACCGTTAAGATCCTCGGACGATGACTCTGACATTTGTTTTCAAGGGCGCGAAGCAACCTGCATTCTGTGTGATGAGCTTTTCCAGATCTACAAGAACTTCACCAAGTTGCGGATGCTGCAAGCCACGAATGCTTTTCCCGGGGGCGCGCTGCATCCAAGACGCGGTAGACAAAGGGGTTCGGGGGAACGTCGTCCCCCGTCCCGCTCCGCTTCCCTTGCTCTTCCGGAGCGGGCATCTCAGGGGAACCCGGTTCCCCTCATCTGACCTCCGGCTTTTCTCTCCCATGGAGGGAACCCAGTTCCCCTCGTGAGAAGAAAGCTTAACATCGTTAAGATCCTCGGACGATGACTCTGACATTTTCGCGGTCTCTTTTGCCCCCTTTAGAAAAAGGTGGCACGGCGACGCCAAACCCGCCAAACCAATCTGCTCGCCGCAGGGCAAGAGGGAGAAAGCACTTTCTCCCTCCATAAATCAGCATCTGGATAAAAAAACTTGTCAACTCTTAAATTCTCCCGCTGGCAGCGGTGCGATTTACGTTGACAAGTTTTACATTTCATATTTTTTATTACATCTATAAAAAAGATATTGTAAAAAAACTGTACATATAGTATTATTTATGACAGATAGAAAAACCGGACAGAATAACCATTTTGTCCGGTTTTTCCTTACCATTTACAATTACAAGCACAGTTTTTTTCAAAAGGAGTATTGTTATGATAATCCCTATGCCTGCAGAATATCTGGATCAATTATATACTGAAATAGGTCTTCTCTTCCTCGTTTCACTATTTCTCTTAATACTTTTCCTATGTACTGCAATTCGATTTCACGCGAAAAAAAAGATGCTCAAGAACCAGTCATCACAAATTTGTCAACTCAATGACCAACTGCAGGCTCTTACCTCTGAACGCGCTCAACTTCGTTCCGCAGCAGACGATTATAATATCCAAATTCGCCAAATGAATTTTAAAATCAACCAAATGGATCTTAAAATCCAGGAATACGAGAATCGTTTCAAAATTCAAGACACCCAACGTCAGGAATATTTTGACCGTCATTCCGAAATATCAAGTGACGTATATAGTTCCCCTTCCAAATATTATTACTTTACCAAATCATGCATGAACGCCAACGAATCTCTTATGTATTATTATATCAACTATATCTTAAAGGAAATACTCCCTGCTGCTGAGTTCCCTAATTATTATATCTTTCCTCAAGTCAGCATTTATTCATTTATTAAGGTACATTCATCTTTGGAGCAGGACGAATCAGAGTATGCTTCTCGAAACTACTGGGCCAAAAGCATAGATTTTGTAATCTGCTATTGCCACAAAGCAGACCGGCAATATCTGTACACTCCTGTTTTACTGATGGAACTCGATGGTTCCTCTCATTTTTCATCATCAAAATACGGTGCAAAAAACTTTAGACGCCAACAGGAAAATGACAGATTCAAAGATTCACTTTTTAGTAATCTGGACATTCCCCTTATTCGTTTTCAGATTCCTGACAATCATCTGACCCGCAAGGATCTTCCTCGTCTGCGGCAGTTACTATCTGAATACTTTCCGCGGCAGAGCCAGAATAAATAAAATGAAAGATACATAATATTTATAGAAAAAATATACTGCATTTTATATATCTCTCCAATGCCTCTATTTTCTATATTTTCTATCATCTCGCCCTGCAGGAAATTTGAATCATCTACAGTAACAAAATTACATCAAAATTTGAATGTTTTTTCACGATATGCATGAAACTTGAATCTATTCTTCTTGGTGCCTTGAAACTTGAATACTTTTTCTAAAATATGTCACAAAACTTGAATACTTTTTTCATGATATAAAAAAAGCATTTGCAGTCCCGGTTCATCCGGCAATCCTGTAAATGCCATATTGCATGATTTATTCAATTTATGAATCATTGTCACCTGCCAAAGAAACGCCAACTAGACCATCTGCATAGCAGATAGCCTATATTTTCCTTCACACTACGCTTTCGACGTCGATGACTCAGGTACATCATTAAGAAGCAGCATCCGTTCAAGTGCCTCGAAATCGTAATTACGCTGTTTGAAATTATTAAATTTATTTTTATACCGTTGACGCTGATCCGAAGTACACTGATTACCTGGATGTGTTGCTTGATAATACAATTCCGCAAATCCTGTGCTTTGTGGCGTCAGTTCCGGCAGCTCATAACTGCCAGGCATCGGTTCTTTCTGTTTATATGGCTGTGACCAGTTCTCCCGAAGAAGTTTATGGATGAGCTTTACATTAACTATCTTGTATTTGATCCATGTTTTTCCTTGATTTATAATTTCAAGACTCTTTTTTACCACGCGGTCCATTAGAGATACAAGGTGAATTCTTTCTGCCTCTGCTTTCGCAGCATACTGTTTAAACAGATTATACAGTTCCTCTTTCCCAGTTCCCGGCTCCTTGATCCTGTTTCTGCGCAATACAACTTCCACTGCTTTTTCTCGATACCGCTCTGCCTCTGCCCCGGACGTCGCATTCTTATGAACATTCTTATTAGGTGTAATATAATATTTACCATCCTTTATAACAATAGAAAAAAATGGCTTCAACGACATCAAATAAGATCTCATAACACGTTTACTGACACCAAAACGCGTTTGATATCCGTTTTCTTTATCATAGAATTTTTTTACACCAATCTCAAAAAAACCCTTTCCTGAAAAAGAGATAATGAGAAGTTTTAATGCCAGAAGCTTCGCGCCTGCCTTTAATTGATAAAACTCATTTTTTGAAAAAATATTATGACTTGTATTGATATATCCGCTTCGATTATATTTTTCTCCATCATAAGCATTACCAACGATAGTAATATCGCAATCGCTGTAGTCACATTTCTCGCATACAATAAATCCTTTCTCCTCCAACGATGCTTTAACATCATAAAACCCCTGTATACTCATACCTGTTGCATCACATACATCCTTATAATGCACACCAGTCACTCTTCCAGTAATATCCTGGTACGCTGAAACGTAGAGCAGAAAATTTATTTCATTTGCCGTGCATTTTTGTGCTATCATTCGGTCAACTATGCTGTTTTTTATTTTCTGCACCTACGTTTCCTCCTTTCCTTCGTGCATTTTTTCAGTTCTACAAGTTCGTCACTTGCCTGTATTTTTCTCTGTATTCCTCGGGAGCAGTAATTTCTTCTCCTTCTGACTCTTCATAGACTGCTGTATACTTATCAAGAATCTCTTTAAACTGTGCTGTTACACCGGCAATCATCTGCAGCAAATTTTCAACCTGCAGTGCCGTTCGCATTCCTGGTGCCGGATCCATTTTTTTCCTGGTCTGTTCCGCCAGCTTTGCTCGTTCCTCTTCTTTTTCCTTTTCGATTTTCTTTACAAGCTGTTCATATTTTCTTAGTTCTCCCTCAGCATTCGCTAAGCGCTCCCTGGTTGCTTCCAATTCTGCCTGATGTCCTGTTGTACTTTTCGCATTATTTTCAATTTCTTCCTTAAGCTGCCGTATTTTCTCCTCCTGCTGTAATTTAACAGCAAGTACCTCATTTTGTGCCTTTTCAAGGGTACTGATTTCTGCTTCTCTCTGCTTTATCTGTTTCTGCGCCACCACAAGCTGATCTGTAAGCAGCTTTAGTTCCTGCTTGTCACCACCATTTTGTATCAATGCAACAATTTCTCTCTGTTCTGTCTCTGATAATTTCGCGTAATTTGCACTATCTTTCAAGGTAATACTATTCTGCTCAAATAGCTGTCTCAGTTCCGGAATCAATTTATCAATCGACATATATGTTTTTATCTGGCGGGCAGATACTCCAAACTCCTGTGCTACCTTTTCGTTTACATTTATTCGGTCCCGGCCAGATGACAATGCATTAAGCTGCGTGTATAAAGTATGTAGTTCTTTCACTGCATTCTGTGTCCTTGCCGGATCCTCTCTCCGAACTTCTTCGTTCGCTATCCGGAGCCGGATTTTTGACTCGATTTTTGCTCTTATCTGCTCTACATCAGAAATTTCATCGTTGCCGACAATATTCTTTTTTACATTGCACGGATACCCTTCGTCCGCATACTGTTTTACATTTTTCAGATACATTTTATACTCTGCAGCATCAGTTCCTGCACTTTCTCCGCCATCTCCGAATTTTGCAATCAGATAATCCAGAGCACGGGTACGCCTCTCTCCGGATTCAATCACGTAGCTATCCGTTTCATCTGCGTACAATACTTCCAGATTATGAATCAGTCCAAAGCGGAGTATTGTGTCCGCCAACTGCTCAATCATCTCCATCGGATATTCATTATCTTTATTAAAAACGAGTTTCTCCCGCGGAATCAGGTGAAAATTAAAAGCTTTTTCGCCACGCTCATTCTCGATCTGTCTTATCTTTGCCTGCACGACAGTTTCCGCTTTCTCTCTATTTTTATCCTGATCTGACTCGCCTGTCTCCTTTACCGGTATAACCGGATCTGTCAGTGTCTTTGTTGCCAGTATTTTCGCCGCATTTTCAAAATTATACTTTTTTCTTTCTGCCATCTTACATATCCTCTCTTTCACCGATTGCATACTCAAGCACCTTTTTCTTGTCCTCAGGTAAAATATTCATCTCCAGGATCAACCGTGTATAATCATATACAGCATTTGTATTCGGTGCATAATCCAGGATAGGTTTAAATATTGTCTCAATCTCACTCACCCGGATATCTTTACGGATAGACGTCTGAAAAAATTTTCCACCTAATTCGTCCGTATACGATTCCTTTAAATCACGATAAAGCACTGTATTACGCTCCGCCTGTGTCACGAAAGTACCCAAAAAGCTTACTGAATCCACATCATGTTCGTCTTTTATGTAAGTAATCGTATCAAGCGTCTCCTCTAACCCCTTGTACGAGAAGCCATCTATTCTGACTGGCGTCAGTACATAATCAGATGCAAAAATACTATTAACCGTCAAGATATCTGAGGCAGGAGCATTGTCAATCAAAATGTAATCATAATCATCCCGGATCGTGGCAAGACTTTTTTTCAAAATCGTATTATTATTGGACAACTTCTCCGCTATAATCTGATCCGGCGTCTTCTGGTGTCTTTTGCTGCTCGGTATCATATACAGATTTTTGACAAAGGTTGGTTTGATCAATGGCTCAATTTCCTCCCGGCTTCGATAACGGTATCGAAATAATTCTGTTATATTTTCTTCCTCCGGACGTTCTCTCCAGTTAAGTACCGGCACCGGATCTTTCACGTAGCAATTAAACAGCATTGATAGATTGCTTTGCTGATCCAGATCAACACATAATACCCTGCATCCTGTAAATGCCAGTAATTCAGCCAAAATTCCTGTGCTGCTCGTTTTTCCGACTCCGCCTTTATTATTTATAATTGATATAATTTTTCCCATCGTTCTCTTCCTCTTCCTTCAACTCTTATCCATTTATCTGCTATATTGTTACTTGACGTTCAATCACCACTCTGCTATCTTTTAGATAAGGCATCAGTCATGCTGAAACTTAACAGGCATTTGCTTTTGTTTCGCTTCACTTGACTGGTGGCTTTTCCGTTTTTACCAACTCTTTTTTCTAATGTCACGAAATGTGACCTTCTTTAATTTCTGCCCTTTGCGGCGCGGTATCCCATACTGTGCATATAACCTGTCCAGGATCATCCATCTGGTTCTGTAATTTTTCCATCCATCTCTCACATCCTTACAGATAGCCTGTACCTCTGCCTCACATGCAGCAATGTCCTGTTGATATATCTCGTCACTTTTTTGCTCCAATACCTCAAGGATTGCTTTGCTTGACGATTCCTGCGCACATCCCGCAATAACATGTGTCACTGTTCCCCGGCAAACGCCTGACCTTTTAGCTATTTCTGTTATATAAGTGCCACAATTCTTATAATACTCAGCTACATCTACACCATCTGATGTAATTGACATGTATTGAATCATCATATTTCTCCCTTCTGGAATCATTTGCATCCAACTTCTGAGACATACATCTAGAGTACACTGCAGATCTCTTTGCCAGATCTTTGTAGCACTAACGGTTGACTTCTTTTCAACAAATACATTTTTCGCAAGCCTGCAATATTTTTTTCCCGGAAAAGATAGTCTCCCCATGCCGTTTTTCGCTTTGTCTCAAGATCCATCATACGGCAGCTGCATTCTTCAACTGTTCGCTCATAATCCGCTGCTGTTTTATTTTCCAGATATTCAAGTATCCGAAGTACCATAGGCATAGTGATCTGATTGATCAAAAAACCCGTTAATACCTGCCGGGATATCCCCGTCTGTTCTGATACAGTCCGTACCGACATTCCAAACTGATGATAAAACTCTGCCGTATCAACACCACATTTTTTCTTGCTATAATAGGTTTTCGACATAACCGCAACTCCTTTCTCCACCATCAAAAAAAGGATCTGATTTCTCAGATCCTTTTCACTAATCACCATTACCCGTTCTCATATCCGCAGTCGAAGGTCAGATAGAGCACCTTCCCGGACGGATCCCCGACATAGTGTGCATCGTACTGCGCCAACTCCGCAGAGGTTGCATTGCCGGTGGGCTGGGTTCCCTCCGCGCCAAAGCCGAGCCCCCAGTTGCCCGCCTCGTACGCGACCGCCGCCGTCTCTTTTGTCTGTCTGCTCCGCATCCCGGCGATCTCCCACCCGGTTAAAAACATCGCGGAAAATAAAAACGCAAGGCACAGGCCCTTTTTACAATTCTGCTGCATAACAAGATCCTGTCTGTTCTCTTGTTATCTATGTATATCGGAAACCGCCCTGTCCCATGACAGAATCAGCCGTTATTCTGATAGCCGCACTTCGGGCAGACGCCGCCGCCCTTATACTGGTAGCCGCAGCGGAAGCAGCAGATTGTATCGTGCTTCTCGCTCGCCAGATAGGTAAGCTTTCTGGACTCCGGCTTCTCCTGCAGATAATGAATAAAATCATCGAGTTCCCCGGCATAGTCCGGCAGCTCCTTCGTGCCAACCGCATAAGGGATCTTTAATTTGGTTCCGTTCTTCTGGTGCACGTAAAGTCCCTTATTGAGCAGTCCCGTAGACGCCGTGACAGACGCAATCGAGGCGACCGGGATTCCGTAGGAGGTAAATGCCGTGCTGTAGTAAAGATGCTCCGGCGTTAAAATCATCCCCTCTTTTCCAGACGCATCGCGCGCCACATCCACCACCAGAATCGGGTACTCAAACAGACCTCTGCCGGCCGCATAGGACGCCATGGCATATTCGATCACATCCGTCTCCTCCGGCGTCGCCTGCCCAAGCAGCACTTTCCTCGCCGGATAAAAATGATGTCTCGGATTCTCCCCGACACCGTTCTCCTCCAGTTCTTTTTTCAGCTTTCCCACCAGAAGCTCACACTCGTCCGCCTTGATTTTGGAGAGCCGCTTTTCGAGCGTCTTAAGCGCATCCGTCTTAAGCTCCGGGAGAAAATCTCCCTCCTTGATCTTCTGGTATGCCTCTATGCCCTCCTCAAAATTCATCTGCATCGGTGCCGGACAGATTGCTGCGATGGCATCCGCATCCAGCTCCCTGATCCGGTCGTTGACCTTCTCCAGATAGGGTGCCACAAGCCCCGGAAGAAAATCTCTCTCCCTAAGCCGCTCTGCAAGATCCACGTAGTCCTCCCTGCTCACTTTTCTCGCGCGCCGGATCATGTTGGAAAGTTCCTGCTTCTCCGCTGCCTCTCTCCCCGCCACAATCTTCTGTTCGTATGGTGTCAGATCCACTCCGTCGTAATCGTGCAGCCGGTCGACATAGAGCCGGTACTGCTTCCGGTCGAGATTCGCCGGCATCTTTGCCACCATCGCCGCCACTTCGCGCTCCGCCTGGCTCTGTTTGAGCTGCTGCAGCTTCTCCCGCAGCGGATGCTTCTGTTCTTCCGGAAGATCCGCAGCTTCCACTTCCTCCAATACCCGTTTGGTCAGCGTGTAGTTCTTCCCCTCACAGGCATCCGCTTTTTCCTGAAGTTCCCGGACACGCCCCTCATAAATCCGGTCCTGTATCTTCTTTATATATGGCTTCTTCTCGTCCTCCGTCAGCTTGCGCTCTCCTTCCAGCTGCCGCTTTAACTCCTGCAGCTGCCGGTCGGAATAGCGGTCCATGACCGCCAGACGCGCCTCATAGTGCTCCTGCACGCCTTTCCGTTCTTCCGGTGTGACAATGACGCCGTCCACGGTCATTCCTCCCTCCGGCGTCTGCGTTGCCGCATGGATGTCTTTTCCGCCTGTCCGCTCCTTAGCGGCGGGCCTGCCCGCTCCATCCGCGTCCGGACGCAGGCTGCTTCCTGCCTCCGCCGCTCTGCGGTCTGCTCCATGCATTTCTGCCTCCGCCGCTCTGTGGTCTGCTCTGCGCGTTTCCGTCTCTGCAGCCATACCGCGTCCGCGGTCTGCCGGTCGTCCACTCCCTACGCTGTCTGTCTCCTTCCGCCCCGCTGACTGCTTCGCCGTCTCTTTCGGTGTCCGCGTTCCAGACTGCTTATCCGGTTCTTCCGCTGCCTGTTCCCGCTGCGGCAAAGAGCGTCCCTCGTCGTGCCGCTCTCTCTCCCGGCTGTGCACTTTTGCCTCGTATTTTTCCACGGATTCTTCCGGATAAAAGCCCTCCTCCATCCGCGCGGACAGCTTTTTCACCTCAAGATCCGACAATTCCGGCAGTGCGTTGCAGAGATCCTCCAGGGATTCCTCCCCGTCCTCCTCCGTATCCGGCCGTCTTCCGTCGGCATAGACATTCGTGTGATAGTTGGACACCCGGTCGGCATTTCTCCCCAAAAGCTCCAGATAATCGTCATACGCCGCGTCGTCCGTCGCAAAATCCAGCGTGTAAATATCGCCCTCCGAGAACAATCTGCCGGGACGCGGCGTGTAAAACCGCCTGCAGGCATTGCAGGTCGCGGCTCTCGCCAGCAGCACGCCGCCCTCCTCCGTCTCGATCTTAAATTCCTTTCCAGCCGGATAGACCGCCATATGCAGCTTGCCGCAGCATGCCGGGCAGAGATACCCCACGAGGTAAAAATTATTCCCGATCCGGCTCTTTCTCCGCTCGCTCACCGTGATGTCCGCCCGGGCGAACTCCGCCTGGGCGCGTTTCCAGACGACCTTGTGCCAGAGTCCGCCCTCGTTCGTTTCCTCATCCTCCGGCTGGGTCTGCTCCTCTTCCTGCGCCGTCTGGATAACATCCTCATAGGTGATCCGCATTCCGCTCCGGTAGAAACGCAGATAGGACGGCGTGTACTCCGGTTCGACCTGCATCTCCTTCATAATGTCCGTAAACAGCGTATTTAACTGTTCAAAACTTTTGTCTACGCGGACGCCCTTGATCGTCCCCCATTTTCCAAATGCATACAAAATCAGGTTGATGGCATTCTGCACCCGCATGTTCGTGCCGACCTCACCGATCTCGTCCTCTTTTACCGGTATGTCGATGATGTTCGTCGCCACATTGCGCGTGTCAAAATGGAAAAATAGGGAACGCACCTCCCCCTGTAAAATCATGTAATTGTCAATCACTACAAATATGCCGTTCCATTTGACCGGAACTTTCATCGCCTCAATCAGGCGTTCAAATGTCTGGTGCAATTCCGTATTTGCTCTCAACAGTATCATAGATGCAACCTCACTTCTCATCCATCGCTTTCTACCAACAGTATACTCATATATGAGGCGTTTTTCAAATCTCGCGTGCAAAAAATATTTTTTTTCAAGAAACCATCCCCTCACTTTATAAACTTTTAATAATTCCGCTGTTTCCCTGTTTTTCAGCCTTCCGGGAATATTGTTAGCACTCATGTGAAAAGAGTGCTGATTTTGTATTGACTTTTTGGAATGACGGATATAAACTCTTATTTAAAAGGGAATGACGATGTTACTGTCGTCTTCCGTTCTACCGTACATATTTTATTTTTAGATAAAGGAGTGTTTTATTATGGCAAACAAACATGGAAGTCTTTCAATTGACAGCGATAACCTGTTTCCAATTATCAAGAAATGGCTGTATTCCGACCACGACATTTTCTATCGTGAGTTGATCAGCAACGGCTGTGATGCCATTACCAAATTAAAAAAGTTAGACATGATGGGCGAGTACACGCTCCCAGCTGATTTCAAGGCAAAGATCAGCGTCACCGTAGACCCTGAGGCTAAGACCCTGACATTTACCGATAACGGTCTTGGTATGACGGCAGACGAAGTCGAGGAATACATCTGCCAGATCGCATTTTCCGGTGCGACCGATTTCATCCAGAAGTACAAGGACAAGTCCACGGACGATCAGATCATCGGACATTTCGGACTGGGCTTCTACTCCGCTTTCATGGTAGCGGACGAGGTTGAGATCGATACCTTATCTTATAAGGAAGGCGCCACACCGGTACACTGGACCTGCGACGGCGGTACCGATTACGAACTGACCGACGGCACCAAAACAACGATCGGTACACAGATCACGCTTCATCTGAACGAGGACTGTCTCGAATTTGCAAACGAGTACCGTGCACGCGAAGTGATCGAGAAATACTGCTCTTTCATGCCGACCGAGATCTACCTTAGCAAGGCAAATGCCGAGCCGGAATACGAGACCATCGACGCTGCTGACAAGCGCGACACCGATACGGTCGTGGAGGAGATTCACGAGGAGGCAAAGACCGAGGAAAAAGAGAACGAGAATGGTGAGAAGGAGACGGTCGAGATCTCCCCTGCCAAGGATAAGTTAAAGATTTTAAAACGCCCGGTTCCGCTCAACGACACCAACCCGCTGTGGCTTAAGAATCCGAACGACTGCACCGACGAGGAATACAAGGCGTTCTACCGCAAGGTATTCTTAGATTACAAGGAGCCGCTGTTCTGGATTCACTTGAATATGGATTATCCGTTCAACTTAAAGGGTATCCTTTACTTCCCGAAGATCAATACAGAGTACGATTCCATCGAGGGAACTATCAAATTATACAACAACCAGGTATTTATCGCCGACAATATCAAGGAAGTCATTCCGGAATTTCTGATGCTCTTAAAGGGTGTGATCGATTGTCCGGATCTTCCGCTCAATGTCTCCCGCTCCGCTCTGCAGAATGACGGATTCGTCAAGAAGATTGAGGAATACATCACGAAGAAAGTGGCTGACAAGCTGATCGGCATGTGCAAGACAGACAAGGAATCCTACGAGAAATACTGGGATGACATCAGTCCGTTCATCAAATACGGCTGCTTAAAAGACACCAAGTTCTGCGACAAGATGAACGACTATATCCTCTTTAAGAATCTGGATGACAAGTACCTTACCCTTCCGGAGCTTCTCGTAAAAGAAGAGGAGAAAAAGGAAGACGCCGATGCTGCTTCCGATGTTGTTGACAAGGACGGCAATTCCGTCACAGAGGATGCTGATGCAAAGGACGATTCCGAAGAGGAAAAGGACGAGCGCAAGGTCATCTACTACGTGACCGACAAGGTACAACAGGGACAGTACATCAAGCTCTTCAAGGAGCAGGGAATGGACGCTGTGATCTTAGACCACAACATCGATACCTCCTTCATCTCCCAGTTAGAGCAGCGCAACGAGCATTATAAATTCATGCGAATCGATGCGGATGTCACAGACTCCTTAAAGGATGCAGACGATGCCGCTGATTTAAAGGAAGAGACCGACACGCTGACCGACCTGTTTAAAAAGGCACTTGGCAACGACAAGCTGACCGTCAAGGTGGAGAAGTTAAAGAATGAGAATCTTGCTTCCATCATCACTCTCTCCGAGGAAGGCAGACGTATGCAGGATATGATGAAGATGTACGCTATGGGCGGCATGGGCGGTATGGACCCGAATATGTTCGCCGCAGACCAGACCTTAACCTTAAACGCGAACCATGCACTGGTCAAATACATTTTCGAGCACAAGGATTCCGAGAACGTTCCGATGTTCTGCGAGCAGCTCTATGACCTGGCAATGCTGTCCAACCAACCGTTGTCCGTCGATGCCATGAGCAAGTTCGTGGAGCGCAGCAACAAGATCATGATGCTTCTTGCCAAATAAATCAATTCGTCTTCTCACAGACGGCAGGATGGGGCGCGAAATTCACTTTATGCAGGTGAATTTCACGCCCCGTCCTGCTTTTTCTATCTGGAAATTCCTTCTCTTTCACACAATTTTCACACTGTTAATTGAGGTGCGCAGCTATGAGGATCTTGCAGCATCTGTCTCCTATCTGAAGGAGCATCATCTCCATCCGTTTGATGAGACGCCCTGACACGCAGGGCGTCTCATTTTGTTTTAAGAGACGACAAGGGCAAAATATCCCCAGTCCCAGATCAGCCGCTCAAAGCTGTTCTCCAGGTATTCCCAGATATCCTCGTCTTCATATCCCAGCATGCGCGACAGAATTACCATACAGCTGCGCATGGTCTCATAGGAAAGTGCGCCTTCCCTGTGCCAGCACAGAAACGCTGCATGCCGGATGGCTGCATACTCTAATGCAATCCACTGCAGCTTTACCGTCACATACTCGACGTCGTCCGGCTCCCCCAGACACTCCGAAAAAATCTCTGACTGCAGATAGCACCGCATCAGTGCCTCATATGGAGAAAATGCCTGCGCAAATGCATCGAGATCTTCCTTACGGATCTTCCCGTAATCTTCCGCGATCTGTTCCGCTTCCTCTGCCGCCGGTGTTAAAAAAGCACGGTACAGCCCTTCCTTCCGGTAGTTCTCCGCCAGATCCAAAAACAGCTCATTGCGCTCCACAAATGCCGCCCAGCAATCCGCTCCGGCATGCTCCACCGCCCCGGCAAGTTCTTTTCTAAAAAGTGCATCATCGTATTTGGGGACTTCCGCCTTCCAGGAAGTTCCCGCGTCGCACAGATCAAGCGCCATGTAAAACATCATGCCAAGACTCTGTGCCGGCCGGTACACACGGTCTGCCATGATTGTGAGAAAATGTTTTCTTACCTCATACACCGCTTTGTATGCGCCGTAGGATGCACTGTCTGCCTCATCCGAAAACCGGATGCACTCCCGTTCCCGAAACAGATCCACGACTGCCGGACAGCAGGGCATCAGAGAATATTCCGTGATCCCCGCCGCCACCTCATGTTTCTCGCGCGGAAACAGCGTACAGGTCTCCGACAAAACCGCATCCCCGTAGGTTAAAACCAGCCGGCAGAGCTTTCTCTCATCCAGAAACGGACAGCGCATTTTTTCATCGAGCGTAATGATTCGTCCATCCCCGCATTTTTTTGTATAATCAGATAAGGTCCGTCTTTTCGGACGGACCCCTTCCGGCGTTTCTGTTTTTTTCCATGCGGCAGCCGTCTTACGGTCCACCGCAATCTTCCATTCCTGACAGCATGTCAGACTGCACGCATCCGCGATGCATTGAAACTCATCATAATAATCGGGCTTCATTTCGTTCCCCCTCATGTCATTCTGCCGACCTCTTATCAGAGAATCTTCGTCGTCCACTTCGAGCAGTCCCAGACCTCTCCCACGATATCCTGGTAAAACTCCGGCTCATGGCAGATTAACAGAACCGTTCCGCGGTACTCCTTCAGCGCACGCTTTAATTCTTCCTTCGCGTCCACATCCAGATGGTTGGTCGGCTCGTCTAAAAGCAGAACGTTGGTCTCTCGGTTCATCAGTTTACACAACCGCACCTTCGCCTGCTCGCCGCCGCTTAAGACTCTCACCTGGCTCTCGATATGCTTTGTGGTCAGACCGCATCTTGCAAGCGCCGCACGCACCTCATACTGGGAAAATGCCGGGAACTCCTCCCAGATCTCCTCAATGCAGGTGCGCTTGTTCTCCCCCTTGATCTCCTGCTCAAAGTAGCCGACCATGAGGTTCTCGCCCTGCTCGACACCGCCGCCAAGCGCGGGAATCAGACCTAGTAGACTCTTTAAAAGTGTTGTCTTGCCGATTCCGTTTGCACCGATCAGCGCCACCTTATGTCCGCGTTCCAGTGCGATCGAAAGCGGCTTCGAGAGCGGCTCCTCATAGCCGATCACCAGATCCTTCGTCTCAAAAATATATCTGCCGGGCGTGCGTCCCACCGGGAAGGAAAACTCCGGCTTCGGGCGCTCCGCCGCAAGCTCGATGACGTCCATCTTGTCCAGCTTTTTCTGCCGCGACATCGCCATGTTGCGGGTGGATACGCGCGCCTTATTGCGCGCCACGAAATCTTTTAATTCACTGATCTCCTGCTGCTGTTTGCGGTATGCCGCCTCAAGCTGTGCCTTTTTTACCGCGTAGACTTCCTCAAACTTGTCGTAGTTGCCGACATAGCGGTCGAGGTGCTGGTTCTCCATGTGGTAGATGATATTGACAACATCGTTCAAAAACGGAATGTCGTGCGAGATCAGGATAAACGCATTCTCGTACTCCTGCAGATAGCGTGTCAGCCACGCGATATGCTCCGCGTCCAGATAGTTCGTCGGCTCGTCCAGCAGAAGAATGTCCGGCTTCTCCAGAAGAAGCTTTGCCAGCAGCACCTTCATGCGCTGCCCGCCGCTTAGATCGGTCACATCATGGTGCAGCCCGAGTTCTAAGAGCCCGAGCGCTCTGGCAACCTCCTCCACCTTTGCATCGATCGTGTAAAAATCATGCATCGTCAGGGTGTCCTGGATCACGCCGAGTTCTTCCATCATGGCGTCCATCTGCGACTCGTCCGCCTCGCCGAGCGCGTCACAGATCTGATTCATCTTCTCTTCCAACGCAAACAGCCACGAAAATGCCGACTTTAAGACACTCTCAATCGTCATTCCCGCGGTGAGTGTCGAGTGCTGGTCGAGGTAACCGACCCGCACATTTTTCGCCCACTCCACTTTTCCCTCGTCCGGCATCAGCTTTCCCGTAACGATATTTAGAAACGTCGACTTTCCCTCGCCGTTCGCTCCGACAAGACCGATATGCTCCCCCTTTAACAGGCGGAAGGACACATCGTCCAGAATCGCACGGTCACCGAATCCATGCGTCAAGTGTTCTACATTTAAAATACTCATCCGTCACCTCTATTTCAGCAGAAAAAAGTACAAAAGCACCACCACGCCGAGCCCAATGCGGTACCAGCCAAACACTTTAAAGTCATGCTTTCTGATATATCCGAGCAGGAACTTGATGATGACAACCGACACCAGAAACGCGCTGACCATGCCGGAAAGCAGAACTGCCCACTCCGTCCCGGTCAGATGAAGTCCGAAATCCATCAGCTTTAGCAGGCTTGCCCCGAGCATCACCGGAATCGCCAGAATGAACGTAAACTCACTCGCAGCCTTCCTTGACACACCGATTAAGAGCGCACCGATAATCGTTGCACCGGAGCGCGATGTTCCCGGAAACGCAGCCGCGAGCAGCTGGAACAAACCGATCAGAATCGCCATCTGAAACGTAATGTCCCGCATCTGCTCCACACGCGCCTGCTTTGCTGCATTGTGATTCTCCACCAGAATAAAGGCAACACCGAACACAATCAGTGCCACCGCCACACACACCGGATTGTAAAACAATCTGTCGCAGGTCTCATCCAGCCCCAGCACAACAAATACGATTGCCGGCAGGCAGGACACCACGATCTTGCACCAATTGATAATGACCGGCATGCGCACCGTGACAGGACCTAACACCCAGTATTCTCTCTTTGCAAGAGAACCGCTCTTCTCATTCTGACCCGCAGCAACGACCGCTTCCGAGGAACTGCGCGCAAACGGCCAGATCAGATTCCAGAACAGCACCACGACCGCCAAAATGGCTCCCAGCTGGATCACTACCAGAAACATATCCCAGAACTGTGCGCTTACATCCAGTGTCAGAAACTCGTTTAAGAGGATCATATGTCCGGTGCTGCTGATCGGCAGCCACTCCGTAATTCCTTCTACAATACCAAATATAATTGCCTTTAAAATCTCTGTCATAAATACTCCATTCTTCTCATAACTGCTATGCATCAGCCGATGCCATGCCACGCTCAGCCGGTACCATGCCTGCTTGCTATGCCACGCTCAGCCGGTACCATGCCTGCTTGCTATGCCACGCTCGTGCGGACAGGCTCGCTCAACATTTTCTTCGTCTTCTTCAACACATGGAAATATGCCGGGAACAGGAAACAGTCAGCAAAAATCCATGCAACCGGGCTTGCAAAGCACGCTGCCGGATAGCCGAACATCGGAACAAACACAAATCCGACCAGGGTACGCGCCGCCATCTCAAAGACGCCTGCCAGAATTGCAAACTTGCTGTATCCCATACCCTGAATCAAAAAGCGTACAATATTCACGAAAGCCAACGGAATGTAGAAGGCACTGTTGCATACCAGAAACAGCCTTACATTTGCAATGACCTCCGCCTGTGCACTCTCCACGAAAAACATGGCAAGCTGATTGCCGCAAAGCCACAGCACCACAAACGCCAGAATCGAATATCCGATTCCCAGAATTCCCGCCGCTTTTAATCCGCCGCTCAAGCGGTCTAACTTCTTCGCTCCCACGTTCTGTCCGCCGTAGGTTGCCATTGTAGAACCGAGCGCATCATACGGGCAGCAGAAGAACATACCGATCTTGCTTCCCGCCGTCATGGATGCCACGGCATTCGATCCGAGCGTGTTGACTGCGCTCTGTAGGATCACGCTGCCGATCGCGGTGATCGAATACTGTAATCCCATCGGCACACCCATGCCGCAGAGGGTTTTCATGTAGCCCTTATTCACTTTCCGCTCTTCCTCATCGGTGTGCAGGATCTCAAACTTTCTCTTGCTGTAGATGACGCACGCGATACCGGAAAATGCCTGCGAGATCACAGTTGCAAGCGCTGCTCCGGCAACTCCCATCGGAAATACAATGATTAAAAGCAGATCCAGTCCGATATTCACAAATGCAGCCAGCGCCAGGAAAATTAAAGGCGTCTTGCTGTCACCCATCGACCTTATCACGCCGGACACCAGATTGTACAGATAGGTTGCCGGAATCCCCGCAAAAATAATAACAATGTAGGTGTAGGCATCGTCAATAATATTCTCCGGCGTCTGCATCAGCTGTAAGATTGGCCGGCAGAATGCCACCGTAAACACCGTCATGACCGCAGAAAAGATCACCGCCAGATAGACTGCATTCATCATAAACGCACGCATTGCCTTATAATCACCGGCTCCAAACCGGTGCGCCAGAGGAATTGCAAAACCATTGCACACTCCCATGCAGAATCCAATAATCAGAAAGTTCAGCGAACCGGTCGATCCCACTGCCGCAAGTGCATCCACGCCCAGAAATCTTCCAACAATCAGGGTATCCACCAGATTATAAAACTGCTGAAACAAAAATCCAAACAACAGAGGCACCGAAAATCCTAAAATGAGTTTCATCGGTGAACCACTTGTCATATCTTTCGTCATAGAATCTACCTCATTTCATACTGTATCTCAGATCTCACCGCAATACTTCTCAAATACCGCAAAAAAGCTGTTCGTCTGAATACTGCCATCCGTGGTAAGCTCAATTCCATCCCACAGATCCGTGTTCAGCCTCGAGGATAACGATGCGACAAATTCATTGTAGACATCGTCAAATGCTTCTTTTTCGCGTTTTTCCACAATGTTGGACTTATTCGCTTCCGTCAGCTCTTCATTATATTTATTCAGGCACTTGATAAAATAGTATCCATTTCCGGCAGCGATCATTCCGGAGACGGCATTGTCGTCCAGCTGAAATGCCACCTCCTCCACCTCGTCGGGCAGATCATCCCTCGATACCGTCACCTGAATCGCCGACAATTCGTTATAATTGTTGGCGACGGAGGCAAAATCATCCCCCTGCGCCAGCTTCTGCTCCACCTCGTGCGCCCGGTCTTCGTCCGTGACATAAATCTGCATGATTTCCATCACGCGCGCCTCATCGTCGCTGACCTCCTCGTTGACACCGTTCGTCAGCGAATGATACAGCTTCTGCGCCAGCGCATAGTGCGTATAATACTCCGCAATATCCGCTTCGGCGACGTCCATATAGGCGGTCTCATCCTCCGAGAGGGATGCATAATATTCCTTTGCCGCTTCCGCCACCTTCGCAGTCTCATCCTCCGAGAGCGTCACTTCCTGCGACTGTGCCAGCAGATCCATCGTGTATACACGGGTGAGTTCCTCCAGCGTGATGTCCTTCACATAGTCAAGCAGGGATGCGTCTCCAAAGTCATGCTGCCAGAGGTCAATCGTATATGCTGTTCCATAGATATTCTGATAATTTGCCAGATATACCTTTGCCTCCTTTAAGCTGCATGCAGACTTGTCCAGTGTAAACACCTGCCTGCTGCTTAGCGTTCCCGAGACCACAATATCTTTATTGCCAATCTGGCATCCCGTAAGAGCCATTGACAGCGCGCATACGCACGCTGTCATTCCCATCGCCCATCTTTTTCTCATCGTGAAACACCCTTTATCTCAACATCTACATGATATTTTTCAAGATACTTCTCGCCACAGAAATTCCGTTCGCGGATGCCTGCTGCAGTCCTCTCGTCACGGACGCGCCGTCTCCGATCGCACGGAGTCCCTTGACACTCGTCTCGAAGTCAGAGTTTACCACTACCTTATTGGAGTAGAACTTGACCTCCACACCGTAGAGCAGTGTCTCATCACTTGCAATACCCGGCGTTACCTTGTCGAGAGCCATCAGCATCTCCTCGATATCCACCATGATCCGGTGCGGGAATACTAAGGAGAGATCTCCTGGTACCGCATCCTTTAAGGTCGGGATGAGGTTGTTACGGCACAGGCGCTCCTCCGTCGTTCTTCTGCCACGCTTAAAGTCTCCGAATGTCTGCACCAGAATCCTGCCGTCACAGAGCATATTGGAGAGCTGTGCGATCTGCTTGCCGTATTCGATCGGCGTCTTAAAAGGCTTTGTGAAGTTCTTCGATACCAGAATGGCAAAGTTGGTATTGTTGGTCTTTAAATCCTTGGACTTGTAGGCGTGGCCGTTGACTACCGCCAGTCCGTTGTCGTAGTATTCGGTTGCAACCTCGCCGGACGGGTTGGTACAGAAGGTACGCACCTTATCATCGAACGTCGGCGTATGGTACACTAACTTCGCCTCGTAGAGGTTCTCATTCAAGAACTCCATCACCTCATCGCGCACCTCGACGCGCACACCGATGTCCACGGTGCCGACCTTCGTCTCAATATCATGCTGATTGCAGATATGAGAGAACCAGTCTGCGCCCTCACGTCCCACAGCGGAGATGACCTCTGTCGCCGTGTATGTCTCATCCTTGTCGGTGATGACACCCTTGACCTGGTTGTCCTCGATGATGATGTCCTTGACCATGGTGCCAAACTCCATCTCGACCCCTTCCTCTAACAGGTGCTCCTGCAGTCTGGAATAGATCTTGTAGCCTTCCTCCGTGCCGAGATGACGGATCGGGCATTCGATCAGCTTTAGGTTCGCCATGATCGCTTTTCTACGGATCTCGCGGATTTCCTTCTCTTTATCCACACCGTACACCTTGGAATCCGCACCGAATTTCAGATAAATATCATCCGATTCCTTTAACAGCTCCACGGTCTTATCGTAGCCTAAAATCTCCGGCAGGTTGCCGCCGACATCCGGCGATAAGGACAGTTTGCCATCGGAAAAAGCTCCCGCACCGGCGAATCCGGTCGTGATGGAACACGGCTTGCATCCCACACACACCTTGGTCTTACGCTTCGGACATTCACGGTTCTCAATCCGTCTTCCTTTTTCAATCATTAATACTTTCAGATCCTTTTTCGCATGAATCAGCTCATACGCACAAAAAATTCCGGAAGGACCGGCTCCTATAATGATCACATCATAATTCTTCATTACATTCCCTCGTTCTTTCTATATATTCTACCATTCTGTTATGTATCTTCCTACGTTCTCCAAAGCAGACGGCTTAAGCTTCCACGATCAGGTATCTTCCGTCCGGCAGTGCGAACACTTCTGCCTGCTCCGCCAGATCCTCGCTGCTCATTCCGGCGATATCCGCACCCTCTTCCTTAAAGTACGCCCGCACTTCCTTCAGATTCTCACAGACCGTTGCGAAACAGTCCGAAAGAAATTCCTCCGCCTCTTCCCTGCTTTCTGCCACAGGTTCCCGAAACAGCTTCTCCTGCTGCGCCAAAAATGTATCCAGGCACATTTCATCGTACATATCTTTTCCTCCGCCAACATTTTATTTTACCATAAATAGATATCAATTCCAAGCTTCTTTAATTCCCGGTAAATGGCTGCTACCGGAAGCCCTACAACATTATTATAGTCGCCATCGATTTTGTCAACAAAAATCGCACATTTCCCCTGAATTCCGTATGCGCCCGCCTTGTCCATCGGCTCGCCGGTGGCGACATAGCGCCGGATCTCCTCCTCGCTCATCGCGCGCATCGTGACATCGGTTTTCTCATGAAACGTCACCTGACCAGCCTTTCCGGACGCATCCAAAAGCACAATCGACACTCCGGTGTATACCTGGTGTGTTCCACCGGAGAGAAGCTTAAGCATACGGCAGGCATCATGCTCGTCTTTGGGCTTCCCTAAGATCTGTCCCCCGCAGGAGACAATCGTATCGGCGCCGATCACCATAAGATCCGAGGGTGTCACCAGTTCCTGATGCGTCTCCTCGTAGGTTCTTACCATGGATGCCACCTCGATGGCCTTCTGCGATGCCAGTTCCTCCACGACTTCGTGCGGTACGCTCTTCGTGATCCGCTCCTCACCTTTGGCCGGGCAGATTTCAAACGAAATCCCGATCTGCTCTAACAATTCCTTTCTCCGCGGTGAGGCGGATGCCAGTATGATCTGTCCCATCTCTTTTTCTTCCTTTCTGATGTTCTTATCTCTGAAATCTATCGTTTCTTATGTTCCATTTACGTTACACCGGTATCACTGCGCCCAGCCGGAACGAGTAGAGAAGCCGCTCCTTCACGCGAAGCGTCCTCTCGCTCCCGTGGTTATAGATCCGCTCCAGCGCCTCGCCGTAGAGCTTTAACTGTGAAGCATACCGATCCGCCAGTTCCTTTTCGGTTTTTACCCGGTCCGTCTTATAATCAAGCACCACAATGCCGTCCTCCTCAATCCAGAACACATCGATGATTCCCTGGATCAGCGTCAGCTCTTTGTCATCCGCACATTTCTCTCCGTCTCCGAATCCGAATGCCGCGAGCTCCTCGCCCGTAAATCCCATCACAAACGGTTTCTCCCGGTACAGCGTTCCGGCAGTCTCCGCGCGCTTCATCCGCTCTCCCGCCGCCGATGTGAGAAACGTCTCGATGAGAGCCGGTTTTACCAGGCGCTTCATCTCCTCCGTGATCTGTCCTCCGGCAAGCATCGCCTCAATCTGTTCCGTGACTCCTGCCGCCGCCGAAAACTGGTAGCACTCCATCACCCTGTGAACCGCAGTTCCGCGCAGTGCACCCTGGTTCTGTCCGCCGGTTTCTTCCTGCTCCATTTTTTTTTGGACAAACGGCGGAACATAGGATTTTCCCTCCGTCTCTAAAAACGCCGGGACAACATCCGTCTCCTCCTCCAGAAGCTTTTCCCGCATCGCCCGATGCTTTAATTCCGACACGGAATATTTGTTTTTGCGCTCCAGATCGCGCTCGTACGGATAGGTGAATGAAAACTTCCCGTCAAATTCCGCCACGTCTGCCGCATCCGCCGCTGCAATGCGTGACAGACACTGTTCCAGATTCTCCGTCTCCACCTCCTCGCGCTGGCACTCTTCATCAAGCAATTCCTCCGCCGGCACAACGCGCACCTGATAGCGTCCGTGATAGGAGAACACTGCCGGAAGCAGCCAGTCGAAATAGCCGGCTGCGCTCTCCCTGAGCAGATAAGGAAGCGGGACATGCACCGTTTCCGTAAACAGTTCCTCCTGTGCCTCTTCCCTTAATGCCGCCAGATCATTTTCTGCATCCTTTCTGCACCCCGTTAAGATCAGCTTCTCCTTTGCACGGGTGAGCGCCACATAGAGCACACGGAGCTCTTCACCCAGATTCTCCAGTTCGATCTGCTTTGCGATGGCGCGTTTTAATATGGTCGGCGTCTTGATCCTGCGCTCGCCGTCGATCCAGTCAATTCCGATTCCCAGTTCCGGGTGCAGCACCATGCGGCTTCTGGTATCCTGCTTGTTAAAATTTCTTCCCAGACCGCACACAAAGACCACCGGGAATTCCAGTCCCTTACTCTTGTGGATACTCATAATGCGCACGACGTCCTCATTCTCCCCGACCATGTCCGCCTCACCAAAATCGACATCGTATTTCTGGAGTTCATCGATGTAACGCACAAAATGAAACAATCCCTTGTAGCTCGTATTCTCATAGGCGATCGCCTTCTCCACCAGCATGCGCAGATTCGCCCTGCGTCTGGCTCCTGCCGGCATCGCCGCCGCATAATTTCCGTAGCCGCTTTCCTTCAACACGATCTCGATCAGCTCGTGAATCGGAGTGTCCGGCACAAGCGCCCGCAGCCTCTCATACAGCTTCCAGAACTCCCACAGTTTTTTCTCATAACCTTCCGCCAAAGGTTCTTCACTCTGCGCAAGTTCCCTGCAGCGTGCGAGCACACACTCACAGAAAGGCACGCTGCGGTCGTGCGCCCTAAGCCGTCCCAGCTCCTCGTCCGTAAGCCCGGCGATCGGAGACTTAAGCACTGCCGTAAGCGGAATATCCTGTCTCGGATTGTCAAGAATCCGAAGCATCGCAAGCACCGTCTGCACCTCCACCGCCGAGAAATAGCCGGTTGCTGACACCGTATGCGCCGGTATTCCCGCCTCGTTCAACACGGCGGCAAACGAATCGGCATACCCGCTTAGGCTGCGGAGCAGAATCACAATATCGCTGTAACGCACGGTGCGCAGTTCCCCCGTCGCCTTGTCCGTCACCTTCTGCTCTGTCATCAGCTTCCGGATGCGCTCTGCCACAAGCTTCGCCTCATACAGCTTCCGGTCTTCGTACCCGCTGCCCTCTAAGAGTTCTTCGGCACTGTCCGCCACAAGAATCTCCGGTGCAAACATCCCTGCCTCATCCGGCGCACAATAATCTGCGCCCGCGTAGAGCGCCGCATCCTCATCGTATGCCACATTGCCGAGATCGCGCGCCATGATCCGGTAACACACATCGTTTGTCAGATCAAGCACCTCTGACCGGCTCCGGAAATTCCTGTGCAGATCGATGCGCTGCGTACTGCTTTCCTCCAGCGTGTAGGTATCGTATTTTTCCATAAAAAGCTCCGGTCTCGCCAGACGGAAGCGGTAAATGCTCTGCTTGACGTCCCCCACCAGAAACAGGCCGTCCTCCCGGGCAAAGCTGCCGATGATCGCCTCCTGAATCGCGCTTGAATCCTGGTATTCGTCGATGAACACATACCGGTATCGCCCGGCCAGGTCCTGGCGGACCTCCGGCTGCTCAAGCGCCCGGAGCGCGCCATGCTCCAGATCGTCAAAATCCATCAGGCCGCGCTGGCGTTTGGCCGCTGTGTAGAGCGCGTCGTATGTCCGGATCAGCTCCGCAAGCCCTGCCAGAGGCAGACACGTCCGGTTCTGATCCTGGGCGGCTTCCTCCGGCGTCAGCGAAAATGCGCCGGCAAGTGCGCCCAGCGCCTTTTTAAGCGCATCGCGCTTTGCCTTAACACGCGCGGCCTTTTCCTCGTCAAAGACATCGCCCTTCTTTTTGCGTCCCAGCGCGGCAAACGCAAGCCCCTCAAACGCCGCATGCAGCGCGCCGTATCCCTGTTGCGATGCAGCGAGCAGATCCGTAAGCAGCGCCACATCCTGCGCGCATGCCGCCGCGTAGTGCGCCGGACCGTCCTCCTCCCGGCATTCCTTCAGCGTATCCTCCGCATCGCGCAAAAGCCGGTTCAATCGTCCGCGCGCATCCCCGCACAGCAGCGCAGCTGCAGCCCCCGCCTCCATCGTCTTTGCATCGGCCGAGGCCTCTTCCTGCGCCCTTTCAAGAAACGCCCAGGGATCCGGGCGCGTCATCATAAATCGGTAAACCGTCAGCGCCATCTCGCTCAGCTCCTCCTGGGTGTAGCAGCGGTCTGCAGCGAGAAACGCCTCGCTGCCCACCTCATAACAGCTGTAAAGCGCATCCTCCATGGCCTGGCGGCTGAGCACGCCGCACTCCTGCTCGTCCCCCACGCGGAACGCGGGATCAATCCCCAGGGCCTGAAAGTGCTCGCGCAGCAGGCTGCCGCAGAACCTGTGCAGCGTGGAAATGCTCGCTCGGGAGAGAGCCATCCCCTGCTCGGCAAGCGCCGGTTCCGTCCGTGCGGCTTCGCCAAGCGCCTGACCGATGCGCAGGCGCATCTCGCCGGCCGCGGCATTGGTAAAGGTGACCACCAGCATCCGCTCAATCGGGCATCCCTCCAAAACCAGGCGCACGATGCGCTCTACCAGCACGGCCGTTTTGCCGGATCCGGCGGCTGCACAGACAATCAGGCTG
>ERZ826764.440-NODE-440-length-60127-cov-16.407295_pt1 | contig 60127 bp, 66 predicted proteins | sample MGYA00519870_ERZ826764 | MGnify/ENA primary metagenome ERZ826764 (study PRJEB31778, sample SAMEA3449239) | human gut metagenome | biome: human gut; feature: human-associated habitat; material: faeces | place: United Kingdom | collected 2010/2012 ... | reverse complement strand
TTTCTTTGGGGCTCCACCCCGTTTCTTTGGGCAAGACCAAAGAAATGGGGTGGAATAGGCAGCACAAGGTAAAGACAACCAAAAGCAAAACGGCGAGTTCCCGAAACCCACCACCAACCCCTGCGTCACCTGCACATCTTGACGATGCTCTCCTTCACAAGGCGCTTGAACAGGGGAGCGGCGGCATCAGCGGCGGCCTGGACTTCCTCGTGGGTCAGCGGCGTCGGGGAAAGCCCCGCGCCCTTGTTGCACACGCAGCTGATGCCGCATACGCGCATGCCGCAGTGCCGCGCCGCGACGGCTTCCACCGCCGTGGACATGCCCACCGCATCCGCGCCGAGCACGCCCAGCATCCGCACCTCCGCCGGGGTCTCAAAGCAGGGGCCGGTCAGCTGGCAGTAGACGCCCTCCTGCATTGCTATGCCCGCGTCCTTCGCCACGCCGCGGATGATGTCGCACAGCTCGGGGTCGTAGACATGCGACATGTCCGGGAAGCGCGTGCCAAGCTCCTCGATGTTAGCGCCGACAAGCGGGTTGGGGAAGAACAGCATGATGTGGTCCGTTATGAGCATGAAATCGCCGGCGTCAAACTTCGGGTTCACACCGCCTGAGGCGTTCGTGAGGAAGAGCAGCTCCGCGCCCAGCAGGTGCATCAGCCGCGCGGGCAGCACGACGTCGGAGAGCTCGTAACCCTCGTAATAGTGTACGCGGCCCTGCATGCACACAACAGGTGCGCCGTCGAGATAGCCGAAGATGAACTTGCCAGCGTGGCCCGGCACCGTGGAGACGGGAAAGCCCGGGATGTCCGAGTACGGCACCTCGCAGACCACGTCCAGCGCCTCGGCAAAGCCGCCCAGGCCGCTGCCCAGCACCAGCGCGGCTTTCGGCACGAAGTCGGTGACGGAGCGGACGTAATCGCGGCATTTGAGCAGTTTTTCGTAGCGTTTGTCCATTTTTAACCCTCCATTACATGCAGGCCCCGTATCTCGGGGTCCTCGATTTTTGACATTATCGAATAGGCGTGGGGTTCAAGATAGTCCCCAGCTGCGTCCGTCAGGCCCTGGAGCTTCAGCTCCGAGATGGCCAGGGCGGAGGCGGCCTCTATGTCCCGGGCAATGGCGCCGGCGTCGCGCCGGGTCGAGGAGGCGGCGATGTCCTTCAAATACGGCAGAGCCTCCGACATCGCGACCAGACCCTCTGCTCCCGCGAACTGCCACTTGTAAAAGGGCTCGTAGCGGAAATTGAGCAGGTACAGCATTGAGAGCGCCGCGTTCAGGAATTCCGCCAGCGCCAGCCTCGCGCCGAAAACGTCCCCGCGCCGCATGAGCCGCGGGAAGTTATACTGCCCGGACTGCGCCATCGTCGCCGCGCGGGCGGCGAGCTTTTTGAGGCGCACGTCCTCGGGATAGCAGGGCAGCAGACCATTCCGAACGGCGGAGAACTCGCCCAGGCCGTCCTCAAAGACCTCGCCAGAGGTACAGGTGGCCAGGAAGTGCTCCTGGATGCGCACCCAGCGCATGAGGGAATCCGGCACGCCGGGGCAGCCTATGTAATAACGGTAGAAGTCCGACGTGCGCATAACACCGACGCGCTGCGCGCCGGTATGCGTGGGGCGGCGCTCGAAGCCCAGGTACTGCTTCGGCAGCTCATCGTAGGCGGCCTGGAGCGCCGCGCCGAATTTTTCATAGTCCGCGTCCGTGAGCCAGAGGATAAAGCCTGGGCCGAAGTCGTGGTCGCGGGAGAACTCGTCGTCGAGGCCGAGGCAGTCCGAGCCCTGGCCTGAAAGCCCCGCCGCCGCGCGGCCCATGACCTCGGGGAAAATGCGGAAAAGCTCCGGTTTTCCTATGTTTTCGTAATAGCTCTTGCAGAGCTCAAGTCCTTTCATATCATCACCTGACTATATTTTTACCTATCTGCCCGAAAATTGCAAGCCCAAACGCAAAATATTGTGGTATGATAGTCCTTGCCGACCCCAAGCCTCCTACGTCCCCAAACTTTTATCCATTGGGTGGTGCTGAAATGGACCCTTTGAAGATCGATACTGTCAAACTCTCCGACGCGGGGGACGCCCTCGTCATCATTGACCAAACGCTGCTGCCGAATGAGGTGAGATATCTCTCGCTCACAGCCACGGAGGACATCTGGGAGGCCATACGCGCCCTGCGCGTGCGCGGGGCGCCCGCCATCGGCGTGGCGGCGGCGTTCGGGGCCTACCTCGCGGCCTATTATGCCCCCGACGCCGAGCTTGAGGGACGCTTCCTCGCCGCCTGCGACTACCTCGCTACCTCCCGGCCCACGGCGGTGAATCTCTTTTGGGCACTCGACAGGATGCGCGCGGCCTATGGGCGCGTCAAGGCCCTGCCGCCCGCCGATATCCGCGCCGCTCTGCGCGCCGAGGCCCAGGCCGTCATGGACGAGGACATCGAGATAAGCCGCTCCATCGGCCGATACGGCCTTTCCCTGCTCCGCCCAGGCATGGGCATCCTCACCCACTGCAACGCCGGCACCCTCGCCACCGCCAAGTACGGTACCGCCCTCGCCCCCGTCTACGCCGCTATCGAGCGCGGCCTTCCCGGCCTGCGCGTCTACTGCGACGAGACGCGCCCCCTCCTCCAGGGCGCGCGCCTCTCGGCCTTCGAGATGGTCTCCGCCGGCGTGGACACCACCCTCCTGTGCGACAACATGGCCTCCTCCCTCATGAAGAGCGGTAAGGTTGACATAATATTCGTCGGCTGCGACCGCGTGGCCCGCAACGGCGACGCGGCGAACAAAATAGGCACCTCCGGCGTCGCCATACTCGCGGCGCACTACGGCATCCCCTTCTACGTCTGCGCGCCCAGCTCCACCATCGACGGCGCCATCGCCTCCGGCGAGGACATCCCCATCGAGTTCCGCCCGCCCGAGGAGGTCACGGAGCTCTGGTACGAAAAACGCATGGCCCCCGAGGGCGTCGGCGTCTACAACCCCGCCTTTGACGTCACCGACGCGGGCCTCATCACCGGCATCATCACCGAGCGCGGCCTCGTCCGCGCACCCTTTGAGGAGGGCTTTCGCGCGCTTGGACTGGTTTGACCTGCGGTGACGATCCCGTTGCTTTTTTGTCGGAGCGTATCGAAAAGGTGAAGGCTCCGTTACAAAGAGGTTACGGCAGTTTACAATATGGTTTTTTTGCCAGAAGCCCTTGACAAGCGAGAGATAACACTATATATTGTGATACGGACGCTCCCGGGACCGCAATATGTGCAAATCCGGTGAGCGCCCGTTTATCGCTGGAAATGGAGATTATACGCGGAAATGGACGTTTCAGGGCTGCAAAAGCTCACATTATTGGACTATCCGGGCCGCGTGGCCTGCACCGTCTTCACCGGCGGCTGCAATCTGCGCTGCCCCTTCTGCCACAACGCCTCGCTGGCTCTGCCCGAGCGGGAGCGGGATGTAATAGGCCACGAGGAGCTCATGGCCTTCCTCAAAAAGCGCGTCGGTATCCTGGACGGCGTGGCCGTCACCGGCGGAGAGCCGCTGCTGCACGCAGGGCTTGAGGGCCTTCTCTCGGAGATAAAGGCTCTGGGCTACGCCGTGAAGCTCGACACGAACGGCACCTTCCCCGCCAGGCTGCGCGCGATAGTCGAGGCCGGGCTGGCCGACAGGGTCGCGATGGACATCAAGGCATCGCCCGAGCGCTACGCCGCCGTCACGGGCGTGCCGGGGCTGGACCTCGGGCCGATAAAGGAGTCTGTCGCCTATCTCATGGCCTGCGGCGTGGACTACGAATTCCGCACCACAGCTGTCAAGGGCCTGCACCTGCCCGAAGATTTTGAGGGCATCGGACGCTGGATAGCCGGCGCGATGGAGTATTACATCCAGGGCTTCAAGGACTCCGGCGACCTAATTGCCGCGCAGGGGCTCTCGGAGTTTTCCGAGGCCGAGATGCAGAGGCTGGCCGACATTGTGCGGCCCTATGTGCCCGCCGTAAAGCTCCGCGGCGTCTGAGCCGCCGGGCGCGGTGTTTCCAAGGTTTATTATTTTAGATGGAATATACAGGAGGACAAAAGATGTACAGGGTCAGGAAAAGAGAGGGCGAGCTTGTTGATTTCAATATCTCCAAGATAAGCAGCGCCATCACCAAGGCTTTCGACGCCACCGGCACGGAGTACAACGAGAGCGTCATAGACTTCCTCTCGCTCAAGGTCACGGCCGATTTCCAGAGCAAGATCGAAAACGGCTCCGTCTCCGTCGAGGACATCCAGGACAGCGTCGAGGCCGTGCTCTCCCGCGGGGGCTATGAGCATGTCGCCAAGGCCTACATACTCTACCGCCGTCAGCGCGAGAAGCTGCGCAACATGCGCTCCACCTACCTCGACTACAAGAACGTCGTGGACTCCTACCTCGACGCCTCCGACTGGCGCGTCAAGGAGAACAGCACGGTGAACTACTCCGTCGGCGGCCTCATCCTCTCGAACTCCGGCGCCATCACCGCCAACTACTGGCTCTCCGAGATATACGACGACGAGATCGCCAACGCCCACAAGAACGCCGACCTCCACCTGCACGATCTCTCCATGCTCACCGGCTACTGCGCGGGCTGGAGCCTCAAGCAGCTCATCCAGGAGGGCCTCGGCGGCATCCCCGGCAAGATCACCTCCTCCCCCGCGAGCCACCTGTCCACCCTCTGCAACCAGATGGTCAACTTCCTCGGCATCATGCAGAACGAGTGGGCCGGCGCGCAGGCTTTCTCCAGCTTCGACACCTACCTCGCCCCCTTTGTCAAGGTCGATAACCTCAACTACAAAGAGGTCAAGCAGTGCATCCAGAGCTTTGTCTACGGCGTGAACACCCCCTCCCGCTGGGGTACGCAGGCCCCCTTCTCCAACATCACCCTCGACTGGACCGTCCCCGCTGACCTGAAGGACCAGAAGGCCATCGTAGGCGGCAAGGAGCAGGACTTCACCTACGGTGACTGCAAGGCCGAAATGGACATGGTCAACAAGGCCTTCATCGACATCATGATAGAGGGCGACGCCAACGGCCGCGGCTTCCAGTACCCCATCCCCACCTACTCCATCACCCGCGATTTTGACTGGAGCCCCACCGAGAACAACAAGCTGCTCTTCGAGATGACCGCGAAGTACGGCACGCCGTATTTCTCTAACTACATAAACTCCGACATGGAGCCCTCCGACGTGCGCAGCATGTGCTGCCGCCTGAGGCTCGACCTGCGCGAGCTGCGCAAGAAGTCCGGCGGCTACTTCGGCTCCGGCGAGAGCACCGGCTCCATCGGCGTCGTCACGCTGAACATGCCCAGGCTCGCCTACCTTGCGAAGGACGAGGCCGACTTCTTCCGCCGCCTCGACAAGCTCATGGACATTGCCGCCCGCAGCCTCAAGATAAAGCGCGACGTCGTCACGAAGCTCATGAACGAGGGCCTCTACCCCTACACGAAGCGTTACCTCGGCACCTTCGACAACCACTTCTCCACCATCGGCCTCGTCGGCATGAACGAAGCCGGCCTCAACGCCAAGTGGGTCCGCGCCGACATGACGCACGAGAGCTGCCAGGAATTCACCAAAAAGACCCTGAGCCACATGCTGAACCGCCTCTCCGACTACCAGGAGAAATACGGCGACCTCTACAACCTCGAAGCCACCCCGGCCGAGAGCACGAGCTATCGCCTCGCCAAGCACGACGTGGAGCGCTATCCCGACATCATCACCGCCGCTGAGGCGGGCGGCACCCCGTATTACACCAACAGCTCCCACCTGCCTGTCGGCTACACCGAGGACATCTTCGCGGCGCTGGACATTCAGGACGAGCTCCAGACCCTCTACACCTCCGGCACCGTCTTCCACGCCTTCCTGGGCGAGAAGCTGCCCGACTGGCAGGCCGCCGCGAGCCTCGTGCGCAAGATCGCCGAGAACTACAAGCTGCCCTACTACACCCTCAGCCCCACCTACTCCGTCTGCAAAAACGACGGCTACCTCGCCGGCGAGCAGTTCACCTGCCCGCACTGCGGCGAGAGCGCCGAGGTCTACAGCCGCATCACCGGCTACTACCGCCCGGTGCAAAACTGGAACGCGGGCAAGACGCAGGAGTACAAGGAGCGCAAGACCTACGACGTCGCGCACAGCCACCTCGACCCCGTGAAGCACCCGAAGGCCGCCTGCGGCTGCGGCGAGGAGCCGGACCTCGACAGGCACATCTCCCCCGCCGCGGAGCAGCCCGCCCAGCACATCGACAAGCTCGGCGCGGCCCTGCTCTTCACGACGCCGACCTGCCCTAACTGCCGACTCGCGGTGACGATGCTGGACAAGCAGGGCTTCGCCTATGAGAAGCTCAACGCCGAGGACAACGCCGAGCTCGCGATGAAGTACGGCGTGAAGCAGGCGCCGACGCTGGTCGTGACGGACGGCGAGCACTTCGAGAAGTACGCCGGAGCTGGCGCGATAAAGCAGTACGCCTCCGCGCACATGGCACAATGACGGATTTCACGCGCCGCATTTACGAGGTCGTGAAGTCCATCCCGCCGGGCCGGGTGATGTCCTATGGCCGCGTGGCCGCCCTGGCGGGCAACACCCGCGGCGCACGGGGCGTGGGCTTCGCGCTACACCGCAACCCGGAACCGGGCGTAATCCCATGCCACCGCGTGGTCTTCCGAGACGGCAGCGTCTGCACCGGCTACGCCTTCGGCGGACCTGATGTCCAGCGCCGCCTGCTGGCCGAGGAGGGCGTGAGCTTTCTCCCCGACGGGCGGGTGGATATGGATACGTGCGGAATATAAATTAACTTTGCCGCTGAAGTATACGTATAATATACTTCAGCGGCATGCTTTAAAAGAGGATGTTTAGTATGGAAAACTGGTTCACCATAGACAGGCTTGACAGCGGCACCCACATTATAAGCGAATACAGGCACTGGGAGGAAACGCACTGCTATCTCCTCCACGGCGAGGAACGCAGCCTGCTCATAGACAGCGGTCTGGGCATATGCAGGATAAGCGGCGAGGTTTCGAGACTGGTATCCGGACCGGTCATACCTGTTGCCACGCATATACACTGGGACCACATCGGCGGGCACGCCGAGTTTCCAGAGTTCTACGCTCACGAGGCAGAGCTGGACTGGCTCAGCGGGCAATTCCCGCTGGATGCGGAGACGATACGGGCCATGGTAGTTGACCGCTGTGAGCTTCCGGAGGGTTTTGATGTCTCCGGGTACGAGATGTTCCAGGGCCAGCCCTCCCGCGTGCTGCATGACGGCGACAAAATAGAGCTCGGCGGACGCAGCGTCGAGGTGCTGCACACTCCCGGGCACTCGCCCGGGCACATGTGCTTCTGGGAGCCCGACAGGCGCTGGCTATATACCGGCGACCTCGTTTATGCGGACATACTGCTCGCCTACTATCCCTCGACCGACCCCGAAGCCTACCTGGACTCGCTTGAGCGCATAGCGGCGCTGCAGGCCGAGCGCATCTTCCCCGCGCACCACTCGCTTGATGTAAAGCCCGAGCTTGTGCTCAGAATGCGTGACGCCCTGCGTGAGCTGAAAGCCAGGGGCGAGCTCCACCACGGCAGCGGCGTCCACAACTACGGTGACTGGGGCATCTGGCTCTGACAACGGTCAAGGAGGGAAGCTATGGACTACATTGTTGACGACAAACTGAGCGCGCCGGTGTTTTTGGCGCTGGCGAAAAACGTCTGGCCAGGGAATTACGACGCAGCAAAGACTCAGGAGGCGCTGTACAGGACTCTGAATATCACCGCCTATGACGGCGGCCTGCTAGTCGGCTGCCTGCGTATTTTGACCGACGGATACTATTTCGGCACGATAACAGAGCTGCTCGTGCTGCCAGAATATCAGAAACGCGGCATCGGCAGCAGGCTGCTCGAACTTGCCAGAGAAAACTCGCCTACTATGCTTTACTTCGGGGCGCAGCCGGGGGTAGAGGGTTTCTACGAAAAGAATGGATGTAATAGGGGCTTGACTGCCTACATTATTGAAAAGCAGGGGGAAACACCATGATTGGGTTTCCCCCTGTACTCTCTTCCTGAACTTTCGGGAGACAACAGGGGTTCCAGGCCCCCTGGTTCTCGCCAGTTTTTGTAAGAGTTGAACAAATAACTCTGCGCTTTGCGCGTGAATCTGATTCAGCTGCGCGCCAGCTCTGCGCGCAGCTCGGCGAGCGTCTTGCCTGTCTCACGGGCGATCCTCGCCAAATCCTCGTACTCGGGCTTCACCTTGCCGCCGGCGCGCTTTATTCGCACGGCGCCGTAGGGCGTCTCTATGCGCTCCTCTCGGCGCGGCAGAGTCACGCGCTGCGGGTGATACACGCGCAGGCCCAGGCTCGGAGTGTGGCGCAGGATGAGCTGCGCAAACTCCTCCTCGCGCTCACGCGCGCAGAGGCAGCTGAGCATGACGCCTGAGCGGCCCTTCTTCATGCCTATAGCCTGGGTATACACGTCCAGCGCCCCGCGCTCAAACAGCAGCTCCTGCGTGAAGGCCAGATCTTCCGCCGTCACGTCGTCCAGATTGCAGCGCAGCTCGCTCACGGCGCGCTCAGGTGCCCTGCTCTCGCCCAGGAAGGCACGCAGGCAGTTCGCCGCGTCGGGATATTCCCGGCTGCCCAGGCCGCATCCAACGGCCTCCAGCGTCATCTCCGGCATATGGCCGAACTCCGTGGCAAAATGCCTTATGAGCGCCGCGCCTGTGGGCGTACACATCTCGCCCTCGATGTCCCCGGCATAGGCCGGGACGCCGCGGATGAGCGCCGCCGTCGCGGGCGCAGGCACGGGCAGCTGCCCATGCGCACACCTGACCGTGCCGTAGCCCAGTCTCACGGGCGAGACGACGACCCGTTCCGGCCCGAGCTCGCGCACGAGCAGGCTCGCCCCCGCTATGTCCGCCACAGCGTCCAGAGAACCCACCTCGTGGAAGTGTACCTCCCCCGGCTCGCAGCCGTGGACCTCGCCCTCTGCGCGCGCTATGAGGCCGTATACAGCCCTCACGTCCTCCCTGACGGCCTCCGGCAGCTCCAGTGCGTCTATAAGCTCCAATATGTCTGCAAGGCTCCTGTGCGAGTGACGGGCGTGGTGGGCGTCAGGCTCCGCCTCGTCCTCCCCGTGGACGGTCACTGAGATGTGCCGCCCGCTTATGCCGCCGCGCGCGGCCTGCTCCAGCCGGACGCTCAGGCCGGGCAGGCCCAGGGCCTCCAGCCGCTCGCCTATCCGCCCGCCCTCGGGCGTGAGCGCGGAGAGCGCGGCCATCAGCATATCGCCCGAGGCGCCCATGCCGCAGTCCAGATACAAGGTCCTCATTTCTCCGCCCCCAGGTGGTTTATCATACTGGCAAGGTAGCCCGCGCCGAAGCCGTTGTCGATGTTCACGACCGAGAGCCCGCTGGCGCAGGAGTTGAGCATCGAGAGCAGGGCCGCCACGCCGCCGAAGGCCGCGCCGTAGCCCACGCTGGTCGGCACGGCGATGACAGGGCAGTCCGCAAGGCCGCCTATGACGCTCGGCAGCGCGCCCTCCATGCCCGCGACGGCGACGATGCAGCGCGCCGTCATGATGTCCTCCGCGTGGTCGAGCAGGCGGTGTATGCCCGAGACGCCTACGTCGTAGAGCCGCTTCACGCGGTTGCCAAGCGCCTCGGCGGTGAGCGCCGCCTCCTCTGCGACGGGGATATCCGTCGTCCCGCCTGTGGCGACGAGCACCACCCCGACGCCGTCTGGCTCCGGGTTTTCGCCTATTCTCCCCACTTTGGAGAGACTATCGTACACAAGTGGGAATCTCTCCCCCACATACTCCGCCGCTTCCGGCGCCATGCGGGTTATGAGCACCACCCGGTCGCCGCCCGCCATAAGTGCGGCGCCGATCTTGGCTATCTGCTCCGGCGTCTTGCCCGCGCCGTAGATCACCTCGGCCACGCCCTGGCGCATTTCGCGGTGGTGATCCACCTTGGCAAAGCCTATGTCCTCAAAGGGCGCGAGTTTGAGCTTAGTAAAAGCCTCCTCAGCACCCAGCCTGCCGCTCTCCACGGCCCGGAGTATCTCCAGCACGTCCTGTTTTTTCACACTTTCCTCCCCCTCAAATCCAGCGACACGCGGCCGAAACCGCCGAGCGCTTCCAGCAGCCGCTCCCGCTCGCGCACCGCGCGCTCCAGCTGCCCTTCCGGCAGCTCCAGCCTCGCGCCGCCCTCCTCCAGCCTTACGCGCAGGTCGGCATAGCCCAGGGCGCGCAGGCGCGCCTCGGCCTCGTCGATGCGGCGCAGGGCCTCCGGCTCAATCCTCCGGCCCGCGGGTATGCGCGTGGCAAGGCAGGCGTAGGAGGGCTTGTCGTGCGTGAAAAGCCCCGCTTCGCGCGAGAGGCGGCGCACCTCCGCCTTCGTCACGCCGCAGTCGCGCAAAGGCGAGAGGACGCCGAGCTCCGCAAGCGCGCGCGTCCCGGGCCTGTCACCCGGGTCGTCGGAGGCGTTGGTGCCGTCCAGCAGCTCTGTATAGCCGTCGGACGCCGCCCGCTCCGCGAGAAGCGAGAACAGCGTCCGTTTGCAGTAATAACAGCGTTCCGGCGGGTTTTCCGCCACGGTGTCTGCGGCGAGGATGTCCGCCTCTATGACGACGAGCTCCACGCCGAGCTCCCGCGCCAGCCGGCTCGCGTCCGCAAGCTCAAATTCCGGCTGGAACTGCGTTTTTATGTAGTACGGCCTCACATCCGCGCCCAGGCTCAGGCCCGCGTACAGCAAATAGGCCGAGTCCGTGCCGCCGGAGAAGCCGAGCGCGGTTCTTGGATGCCGCGCGAAAAAATCCTCAAGCGTCATATTCAGCACCTGCAAAAGCAGAACCTCAGCAAAAACTGCGCCGCGCACAGGCCGAGGCAGAGCTTGTTCGGCGTCATCCAGTCCCCGGCGGGGAAGCCGGAGCTGAAGTTCGTATACACCGTGCCGCCGTGCTGCAGCTCGTCCAGGAAGCGGCGGTATTCCTCGTTGTCGGGCTCCAGCTGGACGGCGCGCTGGGCAAATTCCATGGCGGTTATCTTGTTGCCCAGGCCGGAATTGGCGATTCCCGCGAGGAAGTACCAGCGCGCGTCGCGCTCCGCGGCGGGAACGGAGGAGAGCACGGTCATGGCCTCCTGAAAATGCCGCGCGCGGATGTAGTTTTCGGCGGCGCGGTACTCGTTGCGCTCCTGATACTGCGACCCTCCGCCGGAATATCCCCAGTCGCTCTGCTGCTGCCAGCCGCCCCAGGCGCCCCAGGGGTCCCACTGCTGCTGGCCGCCGTAGCTCTGCTGCTGGCCGCCGTAGCCATAGCCGTAGCCTCCGCCGGTGCTGTACCTGTCGGCCTGGCCGCTCTTTATCGCGTCGTAGGCCGCGTTTATCTCGTTCATCTTTTCCGCAGCGGCCTTGTTGCCCGGGTTGCGGTCCGGGTGGTACTTCTTGGCCAGGGTACGGTATGCGGTTTTTATCTCCTCGTCGCTGGCGTCCCTTGAGACGCCCAGGACCTCGTACGGGTCACGATTCAAGCGGGTCCTCCCCCTTCTTCTCCATGCCTGCGGGCCATCTCGGCGTTGTAGCGCAGCCACACACCGGAATAGAGTATGTTTCTCATAATGTCCGCGTCCCTTACGACGGGCAGCCGCTCAAACACGGCGGCGCACTCGCCTATCAGCATGGTGAGGGTATAGCGCAGGTCGTCCTCGGTTTTCCCCTCGGCAAAGGCGGCAACGGGATTATATCGTCCCTGCGCCCTGTCTTCCTCGAGGTCGAGGACCGCGTCCATTATATATATGAATTCTCCAAGCTCCTGTCCGAAGAGGCGCAGCCGCTCGCTCCAATGCGCATCCGGCCCCTCGGCAAATATCTCGCCCATCAGCCGCCCGAAGCAGCGCGCACCGGCATCCGGGTCGGGGTCGCGCCTCGCCTCGATGGCGGAGAGCTCCTCAAGGCAGTCAGTTATAAACTTGCACTTTTTAGGGTACTTCTGCGTGACGTAAAAGTATTCCTCGCTCAGCACCCCGGCCTCGGCTCGCCGCATTAAGCGGCGCTCGTCCTTCCAGTCGTCCATGCAGTTCAGGTAGGCAAGGGCGAGGTTCATGTCCGCAGCATAGTCCGTCACCCAGCTGGAGACCCAGTCGTGAGAGCGGATGGGGTGCATGACGCAGCGGGAAGTGCCCTCCTGCTCCTCCGGCTCGTACATGGAGGCGAGCAGCAGGACGAGGAAGGTCATGTCATAGGTGAGGGTCAGGCGCGAGAGCGAACCGTGCCTGCGCCGCAGGGCGTGGCAGAGCCCGCAGTAGCAGGCGCGGTACCGCGCCTCCTGCGCCTCGGTCATTATGTCTTTGTTAGCGATGACGTAGCCGAACATTTTACCTCAGGTCTTTTTGATGAAGGAGTTTCCGCACTTGCGGCAGACTACTTTCAGCTTGCCCTTGCCCTTCGGCACGCGCAGCAGCGTGCGGCAGGAGGGGCAGCGGAAAAATTTATAATCCCGCCGCTGGGACCAGCGCTCGCGCAGGCCGCGGAAGTAGAGGCGCAGCCCCGCCGTCGCGCGCAGGTATTTCTCGTTCTCGGCCCGGCGCTTATACACCTTGCGCGAGAACATGCGGAAGTACACATAGATCAGGCCCGCGATGGCAAGCACCCAGAGCACGCGCGCCGCGTCGCCGTGGACAAACATGCCCACGACAAGCAGCACTAATACCACAAGGGATACCGCCCTCGAAAGATTGTCGGCGCCGTTGCGCCCAGCCATGAATCTAATGAGTCTTTCCCGCATTGCGTTTCACCTTTTCATTATCATGCTACAAATAATAATGATAGCACCAGAGGCCCTGGGATTTATCAATAATCTGTTAATTTCCCTCGGTTTTTGTCTCGTTCTCGCAGCAATCGAGGTCGCCCACCAGCAGCTCCAGCAGGTCGCTTAGAGTGACGATACCGGTGACGCCGCCGTATTCGTCGAGCACGACGGCTATACGCAGCCTGCCTTCGCGCATGCGCCTGAACAGGACATCGGCCTTGATGCTCTCGGGGACAAAATAGGGCTCCTTCACCGCACCGGCCATAGCTGCCTGCGCGCTGCGCTCCGGCAGGGCGAAATAGTCCTTGATGTCCAGTATGCCCACGACCTTGTCTGTAGTATCCCTGCACACGGGATATAGCGAGTGCCGGGAGCTGAAAATCTCCCTCTCCCAGTCCTCGGTCGTGCCGTCGGCCCAGAGGACGCTCATCTTCGTCCGGTGGGTGGCAAACTCCTCCGCGCGCAGGTCGTCGAATTCAAAAAGGTTCTGGATAAATTCATTCTCCTGCTCGCCGATGGTGCCCTGCTGGCTGCCCGCGGTGGCCATCATGCGTATCTCCTCCTCGGAGTAGACGTCTTCCTCCTCGTCAGGGTCTACGCGCAGGAGGCGGAGCATGCCGTTCGTCGAGGCCGTCAGCAAAGAGACGATGGGCTTGAACACTATGGAAATAAACGTCACGAGCCCGGAGAGCGCCAGGGCAAGGCCTTCCGCGTTTTTCATGGCCAGGCGCTTCGGCACTAGCTCTCCAAAAATCAGCGTGAGATACGAGAGCACCAGCGTTATCACCACAACTGAAATACTGTCCAGGACCTTGATATTGACCGTGACGCCGAGGCTGATGATCCAGTCCACGAGCGGCTCAGAGAAGTTATCGGCGGCAAACGCGCTGCCCAGGAAGCCGGAGAGCGTGATGGCGACCTGGATGGTGGCGAGAAAGCGGGCCGGCTGGTTGGTCAGGCGGGCCAGCCGGACGGCGCGGCGGTCGCCCTCCTGGGCGAGGGCGGCGATACGGGCGTCCTTTGCCGAGATAACGGCTATCTCGGCGCAGGCAAAGACGGCGTTGAGTGCAATGAGCACTACCTGGAGTACAAGCTGCCATGCGATTGTCTTCAAGGATCAAACCTCCCGAATAAAATGCGTCCGCGCCCTCCGCCGGCGGCGGAAGGCGTGAACGCTCGATTACGAATATTGAGCTGTACAGCCGGCCTCAGCGCCGGCGGCGCTTTCATCAACCATAGTCAAGGTCAAATACTCCTTTTGAGATATTACACCACAATTTCGGCCCCCCGTCAATACGCAAGTCCCAAATCCCCGCACTCGCTGGGTACGGAGGTCTGCGGCTGTGCAAAAAGCCCCCGAGCCATGCTCGGGGGCTTTCACTGTTCATTTCTCGCTCACACGAGCTCGATGACGGCCATCTCGGCGGCGTCGCCGCGGCGGGGGCCGATGCGGGTGACGCGGGTGTAGCCGCCGTTGCGGTCGGCATACTTCGCCGCGGTCTCGTTGAAGACCTTGTGCGCCACGTCCTCGCGGGTGATGAAGCTCAGGGCCTGACGGTAGGCCGCCATGTCCTTCTGCTTGCCGAGGCTTATCATTTTCTCGGCCAGCGGCTGGATCTCCTTGGCGCGGGTGAAGGTCGTCTCCATCCGGCCCTTGTCGAGGAGATCAGTCACCTGCTGACGCAGCATGGCCATGCGCGCCGCAGTCGGCTTGCCGAGTTTCCTTGTACCGGGCATTGTGGTTTCCTCCTTACTGGTTGTCGTCGCTGGCCAGGCTCAGTCCCATCATGGCGAGCTTGTGCTCGACCTCTTCCAGGGACTTCCGGCCCAGATTGCGAACCTTTATCATCTCGTCCTGAGTCTTGCTGATAAGGTCCTCGACAGTGTTGATGTTGGCGCGCTTGAGGCAGTTGAAGCTGCGGACCGAGAGGTCCAGCTCTTCAATGGTCATTTCGAGCACCTTGTCCCGCTGGGTCTCGACCTTCTCGACGACCGTGGAGCGGCTGCCGATGCTGTCAGAGAGGTCGGTGAACAGCGTGAAGTGGTCCACTAGGATCTTCGCGCCCAGCGACACGGCGTCGCGCGGGGATATGGTCCTGTCTGTCCAGACCTCAAGAGTCAGCTTGTCAAAGTCCGTCTGGTTGCCGACACGGGTGTTCTCCACGGCGTAGTTGACCTTCAGAACGGGCGTATAGATAGAGTCCACGGGAATGGTGCCTATTATCTGCTGCGGATTCTTGTTCTTGTCCGCCGGGACGTAGCCTCTGCCGTGGTCAAGGGTCAGCTCCATGGACAGCGAAGCGTCGGGGCCCAGAGTCGCGATGTGCAGCTCAGGGTTCAGGATCTCGACCTCGCCGTCGGCCTTGATGTCGCCCGCCGTGACTTCGCCCTCGCCCGAGGCCTCGATGTACACCGTCTTCGGCTCATCGCTGTGCAGCCGGGCAATTATGCGCTTGATGTTGAGGACGATCTCGGTGACGTCCTCCTTCACGCCGGGTATTGCGGAAAACTCATGCTGGATGCCGGATATCCTGATAGACGTCACTGCCGTGCCGGGCAGCGAGGACAGGAGCACCCGACGGAGAGAGTTGCCCAAAGTCGTGCCGTAGCCGCGCTCCAAAGGCTCGATAACATACTTGCCGTAAGAATCGTCCGTCGGAGTTTCGATGCACTCGATACGCGGCTTTTCTATTTCAATCATTTGCGAACTAACCCTCCTTTAAAATTTGCGCCATTGGGGGGCGCGCGCGTTGTTCAGCTTTCCAATCGAGGGTTTTTTTATCACTTGGAATAGAGCTCGACGATGAGGTGCTCCTCTATCGGCAGGTCTATGTCCTCACGGGCGGGGACAGCAGTCACCTTTGCGATCATGTTGGCGGCATCATACTCAAGCCACTTCGGGGGCTGACGGAAGGCGTTGGCCTCCACGTTGGCCTTTATCTTTTCGAGGCTGCGGCTGCGCTCACGCAGGGAGACGACCATGCCCGGCTTCACCTGGAAGCTGGGGATGTTGACCTTGCGGCCGTTCACGGTGAAGTGACCGTGATTGACCAGCTGGCGGGCCTCCGCGCGGCTCATCGCAAAGCCGAGACGGTAGACCACGTTGTCCAGACGGCTCTCGCAGATGGCGAGCAGATTCTCGCCGGTCTGGCCGGGACGGCGCTCGGCCATGTCGAAGTAGCTCCTGAACTGGCTCTCCAGCAGGCCGTAGTACCTCTTGGCCTTCTGCTTCTCACGCATCTGCTGGCCGTACTCGGAGGTCTTGCTCCTGCCCTGGCCGTGCTGTCCGGGAGGATAGGGGCGGTTCTCCATTGCGCACTTCTGAGTGTAGCACCTGTCGCCCTTGAGGAAGAGCTTCTGGCCCTCCCTGCGGCACTGGCGGCAGACTGCGTCGGTATATCTAGCCATTTCTTCTTACCTCCCCTGATTACACGCGGCGGCGCTTCGGCGGACGGCAGCCGTTGTGCGGGATGGGCGTGACGTCCTTTATCATCGTGACCTCAAGACCGGCGGTCTGGAGGGCGCGGATAGCCGCCTCACGGCCCGAGCCGGGGCCCTTGACGAAAACCTCGACGGTCTTGAGGCCGTGCTCCATGGCAGCCTTCGCAGCAGTCTCGGCCGCGGTCTGGGCCGCGAACGGGGTGCTCTTCTTGCTGCCGCGGAAGCCCATGCCGCCCGCGGAGGCCCAGGAAATGGCGTTGCCGTTGGTGTCGGTTATCGTGACCATGGTGTTGTTGAAAGAAGAGCTGATATGCACGGCTCCACGTTCAATGTTCTTCCGCTCTCTGCGGCGAGTGCGGACCTTCTTCTTGGGTGCTGCCATTACATATCCCTCCCTTACTTCTTCTTATTGGCTATCGTGCGCTTCGGGCCCTTGCGGGTACGAGCGTTGGTCTTGCTGCGCTGGCCGCGGACGGGCAGGCCCTTCCTGTGGCGCAGGCCGCGGTAGCTGCCTATCTCGGTAAGACGCTTTATATCGAGCGCCACACTGCGGCGGAGGTCGCCCTCCACGACGTAGTGGTGGTCTATGCACTCACGTATCTTGGCCTCTTCCTCGTCGGTGAGATCCTTTACGCGGGTGTCGGGGTTGATACCAGTCTGCTCGAGAATTTTCTTCGCGCTAGTCCTGCCGATACCGTAGACGTAGGTGAGGCCGATCTCTATCCTCTTGTCCTTGGGCAGGTCAACGCCGGCTATACGTGCCATCTTTCGCAATCATTCCTTTCGATGATTTCCCCGCGCCATCAGGCGGAGGCTTGGTCCCGCCGGAGGGAACCTCCGTCCCGCGGGGGATGTGGTTGTCGCTGGTTATTGTGTTTTGGGGTCTCAGCCCTGACGCTGCTTGTGCTTCGGGTTCTCGCAGATAACCATGACCTTGCCGTGGCGCTTGATTATCTTGCACTTCTCGCACATGGGCTTAACCGAAGGTCTGACTTTCATTTAAAGTTCCTCCTATTCGGCTTCCGGGGGGCGCTGCCGCGCTCCCTTACTTCGATCTCCAGGTTATCCTGCCGCGAGTCAGGTCGTACGGGCTCATCTGCACCGTTACCTTGTCGCCGGGCAGGATACGTATAAAGTTCATCCGCAGTTTTCCGGATATGTGGGCCAGTATCGTATGGCCGCCTCCGATGTCCACGCTGAACATCGTGTTGGGCAGGGATTCGACGACCGTACCCTCAAGCTCGATCATATCGTCTTTCGCCAAGTTCAATTAACCTCCCTTGCGGTTCCTCGTCACATGTCCTCTGCCATTGTCAGGATCTCAGGCTCGCCGTCCGTTATCAGGACGGTGTTCTCGTAGTGCGCAGACAGCTTCCCGTCCGACGTCACCGCCGTCCAGTCGTTGTCCAGCACATATACTTCCCAAGTCCCGGCATTCACCATCGGCTCAATGGCGAGGGTCATACCCTTCACGAGCCTCGGGCCGTGGCCCGGCTCGCCGAAGTTGGGTATCTCGGGCTCCTCGTGCAGCTTTGCGCCTACGCCGTGGCCCTCGTACGCCCGAACCACTGAAAAACCGTGGCTCTCAACGTATTCCTGGATGGCGTGTCCTATGTCCGACACGCGGCAGCCCGGCTTCGCGTACTTTATGCCCTCGAAAAAGCTCTGCCTCGTCACTTCAATGAGACGCAGGGCCTCTTCGCTGACCTCGCCGCAGGGGTAGGTCCCCGCGCAGTCGCCTGTGAAGCCGTGTATCCTTGCTCCAACGTCCACGCTCACGATGTCGCCTCTTCTGACTATCCTGCGCCCGGGTATGCCGTGCACGACTTCCTCGTTCACAGAAACACAGGCGCTGGCCGGAAAACCGTTATAGTTGAGAAAAGTAGGCGTCGCTCCGGAGCGCAGTATGAACTTGTGGACTTCCCTGTCGATCTCCCGTGTGGTGACGCCGGCCGCAATGGCCTGGCGCGCCACGGTGCGCGCGCCTGCCGTTATCCGGCAGGCCTCGCGCATGAGCTCAATCTCTCGCGGGGACTTGACTATTATCATAGTGTGATCCCCAGGGTCTTTGCTATCTCGGCCGTGGTGGCCTCGATGGTGGGCTGGTTTTCCACCGACTTCAGCTTGCCGCGCTCGGCATAGAAGGCCTTCAGCGGCTCTGTCTCGCGGTGGTAGACCTCCAGGCGCGCCTTGACGGTCTCGGGAGCGTCATCCTTGCGGATGGTGAGCTCCGAACCGCAGTTGTCGCAGCGGCTCTCGGTCTTGGGTGGTGCGGAAACGACATGGTAGGTGGCGCCGCAGCCCGGGCAGGTACGCCTGCCGGACATGCGCTCGACTATCGTCTCATCGGCTATCTCTATGGACAGCGCACAGTCGATGTCGATGCCCCTGGCCTCAAGGGCCTCCGCCTGGGGGATGGTCCTCGGCATGCCGTCAAGAATGTAGCCCTCCGCACAGTCGGGCTCGGCGAGCCGCTCCTCGACGATGCCGATTATGACATCGTCGGGAACGAGCCTGCCGCTTTCAACGTATTCCTTCGCCTTCAGGCCCACGGGCGTGCCATTCTTCATGGCGGCCCGGAGGATGTTGCCGGTGGATATCGTCGGGATGCCCAGTTTGTGGCTCAATATCTCCGCCTGGGTGCCCTTCCCGGCGCCCGGCGCGCCCAAAAGTATCAGTTTCATACGTTTTGCCTCCGATCAGTCAAGGAAACCCTTGTAGTTGCGCATGAGCATCTGCGCCTCAACGGCACGGACGGTCTCAATGGCAACGCCCACAACTATGATTATGGAGGTTCCGCCGAGGGATATGCCGGAAAGGCTGGTAGCCGTGGTGAAGCAGCCGATGAGTATAGGCACGACCGCCACAACGCTCAGGTACAGGGCGCCCATAAGGGTGATCTTGTTGAGCACCTTGCGGATATACTCGCTGGTCGGCTTGCCGGCGCGGAAGCCGGGGATGAAGCCGCCGTTCTTCTTGAGGTTGTTGGCTATCTCGACGGGGTCGAACTGGATGGTGGCGTAGAAATAGCTGAACGCTATGATGAGCAGGAAGTAGATGATGGCGTAGGGCACAGTGTCCGTATTGAACACGTTCTCCATGAGCCAGGAATCCTGCCAGCTGGGGACAAAGGCACAGATGGTGCCGGGGATACTTGCAATGGACTGGGCGAAGATGATGGGCATAACGCCGGACATATTCACCTTCATCGGCAGATGCGTGCTCTGGCCGCCGTAGAGCTTGCGGCCCACGACGCGCTTGGAGTACTGCACCGGTATCCTGCGCTCGGCATCGTTCACGATGACTATGAGCACGATTATCGCCAGGGCGCCGATTATGACGAGCGCGAGGGCCCACCAGGCCAGGCTGCCGCTGGAGACGTTCGTGATCATCGTGCCGATGGAGCTGGGGAAACGGGCGATGATGCTCGCGAACAGGATGATGGAGATGCCGTTGCCCACGCCGAACTCCGTGACCTGCTCGCCCATCCACATGATGAGAGCGGAGCCGGCCATGAAGGTCATGATGATGACGATGGCGGGCCAGATGCCGACGCCGTCGGAGGTGAGCATGCTCTGACCGTTTACGCCGTTCTTGATGAGCATGTAGTAGGCAAAGCCCATGATGAGGCCGATGCCCACGGTGGTGTAGCGGGTGATGGAGGCGATCTTCTTGCGGCCTTCCTCGCCGCCTTCCTTCTGCAGCCGCTCAAGAGCCGGGATGGCTATCGTGAGCAGCTGGATAATGATGGAGGCGTTGATGTACGGCTGGATGGACAGCGCAAATATCGTGGCCATCGAGAAGCTGCCGCCGGACATGGTGTTCCAAAGTCCGAGTATCGTGTTGTTGACCGTGTTGAAGTAGCTCTCCAGCATAGCCGTGTTGACGTAAGGCACGGGGACGGCGTTGCCAAGACGGTATACTAGAATGATGAACAGCGTGAAGAGTATTTTCTTGCGAAGCTCCTCGATGCCCCACGCATTCTTGAGAGTCTTAAGCACCTTATACCACCTCGGCCTTTCCGCCCACCGCCTCTATCTTTTGCTTTGCAGATTCGGAGAAGGCGGAAGCCTTGACAGTGAGTTTCCTGGTGAGGCTGCCGTTGCCGAGCACCTTCACGCCGTAAACGCACTTGGAGAGCACGCCGGCCTCAAGCAGCGCGGCGGCATCGACCTCGGCGCCGTCCTCAAAGCGGTTGAGGGCGGAGACGTTGACGGCCTCCAGCGGCTCGGCGAAGATGTTGTGGAAGCCCCGCTTGGGGATACGCCTCGCAAGCGGCATCTGGCCGCCTTCGAAGCCGACGCGGACACCGCCGCCGCTCCTGGCCTTCTGGCCCTTATGGCCGCGGCCAGCGGTCTTGCCGTTGCCCGTGCCGTGGCCCCTGCCCTTGCGCTTGGCGACCTGGGTGCTGCCGGCGGCGGGTGAAAGTTCACTGAGTTTCATTGCGTACCCTCCTTATTCTTCCGTGACCTGGAGGAGATAGCCGATCTGGGCTATCTTGCCCCTCGTCTGGGGATTGTCGGGCTGTACGGTCTCGTTGCCGATCTTGTGCAGTCCGAGGGAGTGGGCGGTGGCAATGTGTTTGTCGTGACGCCCGTTCAGGCTCTTGACGAGCTTAACCTTGATGTTCTTAGCCATGTCGAAGCCCTCCTTAACCGACTATCTCGTCGGCGGACTTGCCCCTGTACGCGGCGACCTGCTGCGCATTCCTCAGGGACTGGAGCCCGACCATGGTGGCCGCAACGACGTTCTGCGGGTTGTTGGAGCGCAGGCACTTCGTACGGATGTTCTTGATGCCGGCAGCCTCGACCACCGCACGGACAGCGCCGCCGGCGATGACGCCGGTGCCTTCCGGGGCGGGCTTAAGGAGCACGCGGCCCGCGCCGAACTCGCCGATGACCTCGTGAGGTATCGTCGTGCCCTGGAGCGTGATGGTGACGATGTGCTTCTTCGCGTCCTCAAGGCCCTTGCGGATAGCCTCAGAGACCTCGTTGGCCTTGCCGAGACCGTAGCCCACGCGGCCCTTGCCGTCGCCCACGACGCACAGCGCCGAGAACTTCATGACACGGCCGCCCTTGACGGTCTTGGATACGCGGTTGAGGGAAACGACCTTTTCGGTGAACTCGGAGGGTTCCTCCCCGCGTCCCCTGCGGTCGTTACGCCTGTCGTTATTGTAAGCCATAATTCGTTTCCTCCTCCCGCTTAGAACTTCAGGCCGCCCTCGCGGGCGCCGTCAGCCAGGGCCTGAACGCGGCCGTGATAGATGTAGCCGCCGCGGTCAAAGACGACTTCCTCGATGCCCTTCGCGATGGCGCGCTCGGCAACTGCCTTGCCGACCTGCTTCGCGGACTCGATGTTGCCGCCGCCCTCAAAGCCCTTCTCGACGGAGGAGGCGGAGCACAGCGTGTGGCCGGCCACGTCGTCGATTATCTGGGCGTAGATGTTGTTCTCGCTCCTGTACACGCTCAGGCGGGGACGCTCGGGCGTGCCGCTTATCTTGGAGCGCACACGCTTATGGCGCTTAATGCGCTGAGCCTTGGTGTTGGGTCTTTTAATCATTTAAGCGCACCTCCCCTTATTTAGCACCGGTCTTGCCTTCTTTGCGGCGGATGTGCTCGTAGTCGTACTTGATGCCCTTGCCCTTGTACGGCTCAGGCGGACGCTTGTTGCGCACATCGGCGGCAAACTGGCCGACCTTCTGCTTATCGACGCCCTTGATGATGAGATGGTTGGCATCCGGCACGTCGATCTTGATGTCAGCCGTCTCTTTGATGGTGACATCATGGCTGTAGCCGAGCTTCATGACGACTTCCTCGCCCTTCTTCTCGGCGCGGTAGCCGACGCCGTTGATCTCCAGCTTCTTCTCGAAGCCGTGAGTCACGCCGACGACCATGTTGTTGAGGAGGCTGCGGGTCAGGCCATGCAGGCTGCGGTTGGCCTTGGTATCATCCGGGCGGGCGACGTGCAGCACGCCGTTATCCAGGGTAATTGTCATCGCGGGGCACAGCGCCTCGGTGATGCTGCCCTTGGGACCAGTCACGGTGATTACGTTGCCCTCGGCAATGGTGACTTCCACGCCAGCGGGCACAGTGATGGGCTCTCTACCTATTCTCGACATCTTTCCGCCCTCCTTACCACACGAACGCGAGGACTTCGCCGCCAACGTGCTCTTTGCGAGCGCGCTTGTCGGTCATGACGCCCTTCGAGGTGGAGATTATGGCAATACCGAGGCCCTTCAGAACGCGGGGCAGCTCGTCAGCGCCGGCGTACACACGCAGGCCGGGCTTCGAGACGCGGCGCAGGCCCTGGATGGCCCTCTCCTTGCCGGGGAGATACTTAAGGGTGATGCGGATGATGCCCTGGGTGCCGTCGTCGATAAGCTGGAAGTTGCGGATATAGCCCTCGTCGAGCAGGATCTGGGCTATGGCCTTCTTCATCTTCGAGGCGGGGACATCCACGGTCTCATGCTTCGCGCTTCCGGCGTTGCGGATGCGGGTCAGCATATCGGCGATGGGGTCTGTGATCTGCATTGTTTTTCCTCCTAATTCAGAGTTACCGCGGTTTGCGGTGAACGGCGGCGAGGTTCCGGAGCAATAGGCGGCCCCTTGCGAAACCCCGATTGGCCTCGGCCTTTCGCCACCGTGCCGGGGAATTTATGCCCAAGCGATATATCGCTCAAACAACAGTTTTGCGTCTGCCAGCTTCGCAGGGAATTTTCGTCAGACGAAGCGCGCGGAGGGAAGCTGTATTGCTATACAGCGACCGACGCTCGCGATGTATGGCGGAAAATTACCAAGAAGCCTTCTTCACGCCGGGGATCTGGCCCTTGTAGGCGAGCTCCCTGAAGCAGATACGGCAGATGCCGTAGTCGCGCAGGTAGGCGTGGGGGCGGCCGCAGATCTTGCAGCGGTTGTAGCGGCGGGTGGAGAACTTGGCCTCACGCTGCTGCTTAAGGATCATAGATTTCTTTGCCATTTCTTTTCCTCCTCCCTCAAGCGGTGACGAACGGGGCGCCCATGAGCCTCAAGAGCTCGCGAGCTTCCTCGTCGGTCTGGGCGGTGGTGCAGATGGCAATGTTCATGCCGCGCAGCTTCTCGATCTTGTCGTACTCGATCTCGGGGAAGATGATCTGCTCGCGGATGCCGAGGCTGTAGTTGCCGCGGCCGTCGAAAGCGTCGGCGGAGATGCCGCGGAAGTCGCGGACACGGGGCAGGGCCACGTTGAAGAGCCTGTCGAGGAACTCCCACATACGGTCGTGACGGAGAGTGACCTTCACGCCGACGTGCATGCCCTCGCGGAGCTTGAAGTTCGCGACGGACTTCTTGGCGACGGTGGCGACGGCCTTCTGGCCGGTGATGGCAGTGATGTCCTTGATGACGGCGTCCAGGGCCTTGGCGTTGTCCTTGCAGTCGCCGCAGCCGACGGAGACGACGATCTTGTCGAGCTTCGGGATCTGCATGACGCTCTTGTACTGGAACTTCTGCATGAGGGCGGGGGCGACCTCGTTATTGTACATTTCCTTCATTCTGTTCATAACCTGTCACCCTCCTCACAGCTCGGCGCCGCAGTGCTTGCAGACGCGGACCTTCTTGCCGTCCGCAGTCACCTTGTGGGCGACGCGGGTGGGCTTGGAGCACTTCGGGCAGACCACCATGACCTTGCAGGCGTAGATGGGGGTCTCAACCTTGATGATGCTGCTCTCTTCGCCCTGCTTGCGGGCCTTCTGATGCTTCGTCGCGACGGACACGCCCTGGACGACGACCTTGCCCTCCTTGGGCATGGCGCGGAGCACCTCGCCCTGCTTGCCCTTGTCCCTGCCGGACAGGACAACGACCTTATCGTTCTTTCTGATGTTCATTCTGCGCGCCCTCCTCAAATGACTTCGGGAGCGAGCGACAGGATCTTCATGTAGTCCCTGTCACGGAGCTCACGGGCGACGGGCCCAAATATACGGGTGCCGGTGGGGTTCCTGTCGTCCTTGATGAGGACGGCGGCGTTGTCGTCAAAGCGGACGTAGGTGCCGTCCGCGCGGCGCACGGCCTTGCTCGTCCTGACGACGACGGCCTTCACGACGTCGCCCTTCTTGACCTGCCCGCCGGGGGCGGCCTTACGGACGGAGGCGACTATGACGTCGCCTATGCTGGCGTACTTGCGCTTGGAGCCGCCGAGGACCCGGATGCACTTTATTTCCTTGGCGCCGGTATTGTCGGCGACCTTGAGATAACTTTCCTGCTGTATCATGTAGGCGCCTCCTTACTTGGCCTTCTCGATGATCTCGACCACGCGCCAGCGCTTGTCGCGGCTGAGGGGGCGGGTCTCCATCACGCGGACCCTGTCGCCGACGCCGCACTCGTTGAGTTCGTCGTGCGCCTTGAGGCGGTAGGTACGGCCGATGATCTTCTTATATCTCTTGTGGGCGACGCGGTCCTCGACGATGACGACCACGGTCTTGTCCATCTTGTCGGACACGACCTTGCCGACGCGAGTCTTGCGGGAAGTCGTTCTTACTTCAGTCATTGTCTTCTACCTCCTCAGCGCCCAAGCTGCTTCTCGCGGATGACGGTCAGAACCCGGGCGATGTCACGCCGCGTCGCGGAGATGCGGGTGGGGTTGTCAAGATGATTCGTGGCATGCTGCATACGGAGCATGAACAGGTCCTTCTTGAGCTCGTCCAGCTTCGCGTTCAGCTCGGTCTCGGACATGGAGCGTATTTCGTTTGCCTTCATCTCATTCACCGCCTGTCTCTGAATCGGCCTTGCTGACGACCTTGGTCTTGCAGGGCAGCTTGTGGCTGGCAAGGCGCAGAGCCTCGCGTGCGGTCTCCTCGGAGACGCCCGCGATCTCGAACATGACCCTGCCCGGCTTGACTACCGCGACCCAGTACTCGGGAGAACCCTTACCGGAACCCATACGGGTCTCGGCGGGCTTCGCAGTGACCGGCTTGTCGGGGAATATCTTTATCCAGACCTGGCCGCCGCGCTTGGTGTAGCGCGTCATGGCGATACGGGCGGCCTCTATCTGATTGGAGGTTATCCAGCAGGGCTCCTGAGCCTGGAGCCCGTATTCACCGTAGGTAACGACGTTGCCGCGAGTGGCCTTGCCCTTCATGCGGCCGCGCTGCACCCTGCGGTACTTGACTCTCTTGGGCATCAGCATCAGTTGCTGCCTCCTTCCTTGGTCTCGGTACGGGGCGCGCCCTGCGTCCCGGCGGGCCTGGGCCCGCGGTTGTAGCCGCCCTGGCGATTGTCACGGTTGAAACCGCCGCCCTGACGGTTGTCGCGGTTATACCCGCCCTGGCGATTGTCGCGGTTGTAGCCGCCGCCCTGACGGTCGCGGTTGTAGCCGCCCCTGCGGTCGTCGCGGCGATCGCGGCGGCGCTCCTGCGGCTTGGAGAGGTCCATGGTGCGCGGGGTAGTGCGCAGAGTCTGGCTGAGGACCTCGCCCTTGTATATCCAGACCTTCACGCCGATGCGGCCGTAGGTGGTCGCAGCCTCGGCAAAGCCGTAGTCGATGTCGGCGCGGAGGGTCTGCAGGGGGATGGTGCCCTCGTGATAGCACTCGCTGCGGGCGATCTCGGCGCCGCCGAGACGGCCGCCGCACATGACCTTGATGCCCTTGGCGCCCATGCGCATCGCGCGGCCGATGGAGTTCTTCATCGCGCGGCGGAAGCCGATGCGGCGCTCCAGCTGGCTGGCGATGTTCTCGGCCACGAGCTGGGCGTTGGTGTCCGGAGTGCGGACCTCGACGATGGAGAGGGCCACGGGCTTGCCGATCATCTTGCTGACCTGAGCCTGGAGCTTCTCTATCTCAGCGCCGCCCTTGCCGATGACCACGCCCGGACGGGAGCAGTGGATATAGATGCGGACCTTGTTGCTGTCGCGCTCTATCTCGATGGTGGGGACGCCGGCGGAGTAGAGGGTCTTCTTCAGGAACTTGCGGATCTTGTAGTCCTCGACTATAAGGTCGCCGACCTTGTCGTTCCTCGCGTACCAGCGGGAATCCCAGTCCTTGATGACGCCGACGCGGAGGCCGTGCGGATTAACTTTCTGTCCCATATTTCTCCGCCTCCCTTATTCCTTCTCAGCCACGACGACGGTGATGTGGCTGGTGCGCTTGTTGATGCGGAACATGCGTCCGTGCGCCCTCGGCTGGCCGCGCTTCAGGATGGGGCCGGCATCGACATAGGCCTGCTCGACGTAGAGCTTGGCCGAGTCCATCTCGAAGTTGTTCTCAGCGTTGGCAACGGCGCTCTTGAGCACCTTGACGACGTACTCGCAGCCGGCCTTCGGGGTGTTCTCCATGAGGGCCTGCGCGTAAGCGGCTTCCTTGCCGCGGATCATGTCGCAGATTATCTGCACCTTGCGGGGAGCGATGCGGACGTACTTCGCCTGCGCCCGCGCAGTTTTCAGTTCTTCCATGTCTTCTCCCCCTTACTTACCGGTCTTGCCGCCGGAGTGGCCGCGGAAGGTGCGGGTGGGCGCAAACTCGCCCAGCTTGTGGCCGACCATGTCCTCGGTGACGTAGACGGGAACGTGGCGGCGCCCGTCGTGAACGGCTATCGTATGCCCGACGAAGGACGGGAATATCGTCGAGGCGCGGCTCCAGGTCTTCAGGACCTTCTTCTCGCCGGCCTTGTTGAGCTCATCGACGCGCTTCAGCAGCTCGGGAGCGGCGAAGGGGCCTTTCTTTATGCTTCTGCTCATTTGCTGTTTCCCTCCTTACTTCGCGTTGCGGCGCTTGACGATGAACTTATCGGTCGGGTTCTTCGTCTTACGGGTCTTGTAGCCCAGCGCCGGCTTGCCCCAAGGAGTGACGGGGCCGGGACGGCCGACAGGCGCCTTGCCCTCGCCGCCGCCGTGGGGGTGGTCACAGGGGTTCATGACGGAGCCGCGCACCGTCGGGCGGATGCCCATGTGGCGCTTGCGGCCAGCCTTGCCGATGGAGACGTTGGCGTGGTCGATGTTGCCGACCTGGCCGATGGTGGCCTTGCAGTTCATGCGGACCTTGCGCATCTCGCCGCTGGGCATACGGATGGTGGCCATGCCGCCTTCCTTCGCCATCAGCTGAGCGGCGACGCCGGCGGCGCGGACGAGCTGGGCGCCGCGGCCGGGGTAGAGCTCGATGTTGTGGATAACGGTGCCGACGGGGATGTTCTCAAGCGGCAGGCAGTTGCCCGGCTTGATGTCCGCGTTGGCGGAGCTCAGGATGGTGTCGCCGGCAGCGAGGCCGACAGGCGCGAGGATGTAGCGCCTCTCGCCGTCCTCGTACTCGACGAGCGCGATAAAAGCGGAGCGGTTCGGGTCGTACTCCAGGCGGAGGACCTTCGCGGCGGCGTCCATCTTGTCGCGCTTGAAGTCGATGACGCGGTACTTCCTGCGGTTGCCGCCGCCCTTGTGGCGGACGGTGATGCGGCCGTAGCTGTTGCGGCCGGAGTTCTTTTTCCTGACCTCTATGAGACCCTTCTCGGGCTTGGCGTGCTTATCGACTCCGTCGAAGCCGGACACGCTCATCTGGCGCCTTGCGGGGGTCGTGGGCCTGTAAGTTTTAATAGACATCTCTCATATCCTCCCTTACACCATGCCCTCGAAGAGCTCGATGCCCTTGGAGTCCTCGCTCAGCTTCACGACGGCCTTCTTCCAGGTCTTCGTGTAGCCCTGCGGGTACGCGCCAGTGCGCTTCTTCTTGCCGCCCACCGTGGTGGTGGTGACGCGGATGACCTTCACGCCGAAGATCTCCTCAACGGCCTTCTTTATCTCGATCTTATTGGCATCCTTAGCGACCTCAAAAGCATACTTCTTGATGTCGAGGTCCTCCATCGACTGCTCGGTGATGATGGGGCGGATGACGATATCGTACGCGGTGGCCATCAGGCGAACACCTCCTCGATCTTCTGCAGCGCAGCCTTATCGACCACGAGCACACGGTTGTTGAGAATCTCATAAGCCGAGATGATGGTGGCGGTGGTGGTGGTCACGCCGGGGATGTTCCTGGCGGACTTCACAACGGCCTCGTCCACGTTCTCGGTGATGACCATGGCCTTGCCCTCGACGCCGATCTTCTTCAGGAACTCGGCAAAGGGCTTGGTCTTGATCTCCTCGACCTTCAGGCCGTCGATGACGAGGATGCTCTCCTCAGCAGCCTTGGCGCTCAGCGCGCTCTTCAGGGCCAGACGGCGGGTCTTCTTGGTGAGGGAGTAGCGGTAGTCGCGCGGCTTCGGAGCGAAAGCGACGCCGCCGTGACGCCACACGGGGCTTCCGGCGTAGCCGGCGCGGGCGCGGCCCGTGCCCTTCTGACGCCAGGGCTTCTTCGTGGTGTAGCTGACCTCGCCCTTGGTCAGGGCGCTCTGCGTGCCCTGGCGCTGGTTGGCGAGATAGTTCTTGACGGACGCATGGAGGACGGCCTCGTTGGGCTCTATGCCGAAAACGGCCTCGGAGAGCTCGTATTCGCCGACTTTGTCGCCTGCCATGTTGTAGATGACTGCTTTAGGCATTTAACTCTCTCCTTTCTTTAGCCTCTGGCCGAACGCTTCTGCGGGTTCGTGCTGACGGTCGGGGTCGCGGGGCCCTTGCGGACGAACTTCTTGACGGAGTTCTTCAGGTACACGATGCCGCCCTTGGGGCCGGGGATCGCGCCGCGGACAACTATCATATTGAGCTCGGGGTCAACCTTCACAACGTCGAGGTTCTGAACGGTGACCTGCTCGACGCCCATGTGGCCGGCGCCGATCTTGCCCGGGAATATGCGGGAGGGGTCGGTGCTGCTGCCCATGGAGCCGGCGTGACGGTGGACAGGGCCGCCGCCGTGGCTGGTCGGGGTGCGCCCGGCGTTCCAGCGCTTCACGACGCCGGCGTAGCCGTGGCCCTTGCTGATGCCGGTGACATCGACGCGCTCGCCCTCTTTGAAGACGTCGGCCTTCAGGACGTCGCCCACGTTCAGGGCGGAGCAGTCCTCAAGGCGGAACTCGTGCAGGTGCTTCATCATGCCCACGCCGGCCTTCTCAAGGTGGCCCTTCTGAGGCTTGGTGAGCTTCTTGGCGGCGACTTCGCCGTAGCCGAGCTGGACGGAGTCGTAGCCTTCCTTGTCCGCCGTCTTCTTCTGGACGACGACGCAGGGGCCGGCCTCTATTACGGTGACCGGAACGACCTTGCCCGCCTCATCGAAGATCTGCGTCATGCCGACCTTCCTGCCGATGATGGCTTTCTTCATGTCTATTTCCTCCTAACGGTTATTGGTTGAGAGGCCTCTTGGACTTCCCAACATGACCCTGCCCGTTCACGCAAGTCGCGGGCAAATGGGTTATAAATAAGGTATCGCTCAGAGCTTTATCTCGATCTCGACGCCGGCGGGAAGCTCAAGGCTCATCAGGGCCTCAACGGTCTTCTGGGTCGGATTCATGATGTCGATAAGCCTCTTGTGGGTGCGGCGCTCGAACTGCTCACGGCTGTCCTTGTCCTTGTGCACCGCGCGGAGAATGGTGACGACCTCCTTCTTGGTCGGCAGGGGGATGGGGCCGGAGACCTTGGCCTCGGTGCGCTTGGCGGTCTCGACGATGGTCTCGGCTGCCTTGTCGATGAGCTGGTGGTCGTAGGCCTTGAGCCTGATGCGGATCATTTTCTTGTTTGCTGCCATGTTTTTTCCTCCCGAATTCGTACTTAGGCGGTTTCCGCCGCCCAGTGGTACGGTGAGCATTTTTTCATACACGCAACCGTGCGTATCAGGCCCCGCCCGAAAAACAAACCGGCTTTGTGGCCGGTTCTCCCCCGTACAGGCGATATACGCCATGCACGAAAAAAGCTCAGCCGCCCGATTTCGCGCCCCGGATGGCCGGAAGCGCCGGACATACTCCACGGAAGTTACCGGTTTTTCGCCGCAATCTCCCGCTTCATCGCATAGTGCGCCCTTGGCAGGCGCTTAAGTAGAATACCAAAGACCGGGCAAGTTGTCAATAGCTTTTTTGGATTTATGACAGAAAATTTCGCATTATTTTTGTGAAACTTGCGGGGCAAAAAACGGAGCCGGACTTTCGTCCGGCTCCGCCTCAAAACAGGGATTTACTTGGAGAGGAAGCGCATGATCATGGCCGCAGCCTGGGCGCGCGTGGCGGTGGCAAGCGGAGTCAGAGCGCCGTTCTCGTCGCCCTCGGTGAGGCCAGACCCGCAGGCCCACTGGAAGGCGGACATCGCGTACTCGCTGATGCTGGTGGCATCGACGTAGCTCAGGATGTTGGTGCTCTCGCCCACGCTGACGTCATAGCCCTTTATCTGGGCGTAGCGGTACAGCATGGTCACGAGCTCCTGGCGGGTGATGGCCGCAGTCGGGTTCTCGCCGTCGGAGATGCCGTTGGTGATGACCCACTCCTGGGCCTTGGCGTACCAGGTGTTGCCGCCGGTGGTGTCAACGCCGCTCATGCGGGCGATGATGGTCCAGACCATCGCGCGGGTCAGGGTGTCGTTCGGGGCGAACACGTAGGTGTCCACGCCGTCCATGAGCTTGTTGTCGTAGACGTACTTGACAGCGCTGTAGTACCACGCGGAGCTGGAGACATCGCTGAACGGGAGGGCAGCGGCCTCCGGCTCATCCTGCGGCTCCGTCTCGGGGACGTAGGGGGTGTCCGGGTGACGCACCCAGACCGCGTTGAAGGTGACACTGCTGGTGAATGTGTATTCCGAGTCGGTGCTGTAAATATGAGTGCCGTCGTCCCAGCCGAGGAAGGCGTAGCCGCTCCTGATCGGCTCGGGGGCGTTTATATCATCGAGAATCTCGCTGAGTTTGTAGACCGGGTGAGGGTCTCCTGCTTCTATTTGAGCAGTCTCCATCGAAGTGCCGATATTGTATAGAAAGACTACATAATAATAGGTACCTCCAGCCAGCGCAGCGACGGGAAACAGGGACACTGCCATCATTGCGGCCAGCAGCAGCGTCAGTATTCTTTTTTTCATTTGAGACCTCCTTTGTGTCTTGCAGCTTTCTGCCTATCCTCGCGCTCCGGGCGGAAGGAGATCTGCCCTGAGCAATGTCCGCACCTGAACGTTTAATTTATGATATCATCTCTTCCCGGATAATGCAAGGCCCGCCCTTCAAACGCCGCGGGCGCGTCACGCCCGTCTCCGCCTGTCTTGACTTCGCCGCGGGCGCTTGCTACAATGGTCTCGAAAATGAATTATTCACTATTATATTTATAAAAGGAGGCGCCGCTGTGAATCAGTCGGAAGCCACTGTCCAATATGCCCAGGCCCTCAAAGCCGGGCAAAAAACCTATAAGGAATGTGTCCTCACCGGGCGCTACCCCTACCTTCAGATACTGGACGAGATCCTCGACGACTCCATGGTCGCCGGCGTCGTGGACCTCGGCGTCATCAATATCCCCTCCGACCAGATCGTCGGCACCAAGGGCGAGGGCCGGCGCACCGCTTTCGCCGCCGACTTCATGCCCCTGCTCTCAGCCGACAGCGAGTTCGCCGCCAAATGGACCGAGCTCTGCGCCGCCCACCTCAGCGACGAGGGCATACGTGACCCCGTCCGCTGCTACGAGTACATGGGCCGCTTCTACGTCCAGGAGGGCAACAAGCGCGTCAGCGTCCTCAAAAGCTTCCACGCCCCCTCCGTCCCAGGCTACGTCACCCGCGTCATCCCTGCCTACTCCGACGACGAGGCCGTCGTCATCTACTACGAGTTCCTTGACTTCTACCGCCTGAGCGGCATCTACCAGGTATACTTCAGCCGCCGCGGCTCCTTCGCCAAGCTCCAGGCCGCCCTCGGCTTCGACCCCGACCACGTCTGGACCGAGGACGAGCGCCGCCGGTTCCAATCCGCTTTCCACTACTTCAAGGACGCCTTCTACAAGCTCGGCGGCAAGAAGCTGCCCATCACCGTGGCCGACGCCCTGCTCGTCTGGCTCAGCTACTACCCCATCGGCTCCATCAAGGAGCTCACCGTCCCCGAAATAACCAAGACCCTCTCCGCCATCTGGTCAGACCTTAAGGCCAAGACCCAGGGTGAGCCCATCGAAGTCAGCACCGACGACGCCGAGGAGGCCCCCTCCAAAGGCATCCTCAACCGCATCTTCGGCTCCGTCTTCCTCCCGAACCACCTGAACGTCGCCTTCATAAACCGCCCGGACCCCATCCACAGCAACTGGATATCCGGTCACGACCTCGGCCGCCGCACCCTCGAGGCGGCCATGAGCCGCGAGATCACCGTCCGCAGCTACAACCTCGAACCCGACAGCGACGTGGACGCCGTCATGGAGCAGGCCGCCGAGGACGGCGCGCAGGTCGTCTTCGCCACCACCGCGCCCCTCATCTCCGCCTGCCGCAAGCTCGCCGCGCGTCATCCGGAGATAAAGGTCCTCAACTGCTCCGTCGCCATGCCCTACCCCGGCGTGCGCACCTATTATTCCCGCATCTACGAGGGCAAGTTCATCACCGGCGCCATCGCCGGGGCGATGACGAAATCCGACCGCATCGGCTACATCGCCAGCAACCCCATCTTCGGCGTCCCCGCCGGGATCAACGCCTTCGCCCTCGGCGCCCGGCTCACGAACCCCAACGCCCGCGTGAGTCTCGCCTGGTCCTGCGTCAGCGAGGACCCCATCAGCGGCCTGCTGGAGCAGGGGGTTGACATAATATCCAACCGCGACATACCGACCCCGCGCCAGCCCCAGGGAAGCTGGGGTCTGTGCGCCGTCGAGCCCGGCAGGACGCTCAGGCCTCTGGCCTCCCCCTACTGGGACTGGGGCAACTTTTATATCAGGCTCGTGTCCTCCATCCTCCACGGCGGCTGGGAGGCGCTGGACTACAAAAACAGCGGCAAGGCCGTCAACTACTGGTGGGGCATGCGCAGCGGCACCGTCGGCCTCAAGCTGGCGGACGACCTGCCCGACGGCGTGCGCAGCCTTGCAAACATCCTCTGCCAGGGCATAATCGACGGCACATTCACGGTCTTCCACCGCAAATACCGCTCCCAGGACGGCTCAATCGAGAGCGACGGCAACCGCTGGCTCAGCCCGGAGGACGTGCTGCACATGGACTGGCTCTGCGACTGCGTTGACGGCAGCATCCCCGCCTATGACGAGCTTTTGCCGATGTCTCGCTCCATCGTGCGTCTCCAGGGCGTTTACCGCGAAAAGCTGCCGCCCGAAAAGGAGGGGCCGCTGCTGTGAAGCTCCTGCTGCTCTCGGACAAGGAGAGCCCATATCTCTGGGATTACTACCAGCCGGGCCGCCTGAGCGGTTACGATCTGATGCTCTCCTGCGGGGACCTGAACCCGAAGTATCTGAGCTTTCTGGTGACGATGGGCCGCGCGCGGCTGCTGTATGTACACGGCAACCACGACACGGGCTATGAGCGGACGCCGCCGGAGGGCTGCGAGTGCATAGAGGACAAGCTTGTGGAGGTAAACGGCCTTCGCATCCTTGGCCTGGGCGGCAGCGCGCGCTACAGCGGAGGGCCGCACCAGTACACGGAGCGGCAGATGCGCTGGCGGCTGCTGCGCGCGGAGCTGGCGGTGCGCCTGGCCGGCGGCGTGGACATCGTGCTCACGCACGCGCCGCCGCGCGGCTTCGGCGACGCCGAGGACTACGCCCACCGCGGCTTCGAGGCCTTTTTCCCATTTCTGGACCGCTTCAAGCCTGCATATCTCATACACGGCCACGTTCACATGAACTATGGCCTGAACATACCCCGCAAGGTCCAGCGCGGCTGCACCACGATCATAAACGCCTGGGAAAGATACGCCCTGGAAGTCTGAACCCCCCGGAAGGCCGAAACCGGCTTCCCGGGGGGGTGTTTTCACGTTCTGCGGCGGGGTTTGGGGCCGTAAAGGCGGATGAGGGGCTCTTCGGCTATGTAGTTGAAGAGGTAGAAGTCCTCCGAATAGCTGTCGCCCCCGGCGGGGCGGAAGGAGGCCTCTATGACGGCGGGGTCGTAGGCGTAGACATACCCCGGAAAGAGCGCCGACCAGCGCGAGGCGAGGCGGCGATGTGCGTCCCGCTCCGGCGCGGGCAGCAGAAAGGCCTGTTCCAGCCGCGATGAGAGCGACGCCCAGGCTCCGGCGGAAACCGGCGGCAGGCGGCGGCAACTGCGCAGATAGTTCAGTATCTGCTCCGCCGCCTCAAGGAACAGCGCAGTGTTGCTGCGCGAATAGCTGAGGCTGTAGTCCGGGTCATCCGCCGAGGCCCGGTATCTCAGAGTGAAGCTCAGGTTTGCCCTGTCGGGCGTCCTTCCGGCCCACATGTGGCCAATGCGCGGCAGTATGCTGCGCCAGTCCTCCGGCCCGCGCCCTGAGCCGAAGCACTCCGCCGCGGCCAGCTCCCTCTCGCCCAGCGCCGCGGCGGTGACATCCGTTCCACCTGCGTTTTCGGTGACGCTTTCGAGCAGCACGTCGTTCACCCAGGAGTTGCCGCCGGAGAAGAGCTGGTGCGCATAGGTATCCGCGAAGCTGTGCAGATATATGCCTATGCGCATGAGCGCGGCGCGTCTGGAGCCCCGCCCAGAGAGCAGCGCGGCGCGCGCCTCAAGCAGCTGCGAGCTTGCGAGCGAGCCGTCCCCAAGCCGCGCGGGTACGGTGCGGCAGTCAGCCCAGTCTGCGCGCGGCGAGGCAGGCAGGAAGTGGAACGGTGCAAGCGTGAATTTCTGCGCGCGCGGGAGCAGAAGCGATGCAAAATCCGCAAGTCCGCCCGAGCCCGTGGTCACGGGCTCGAAGTTGCCCTCAAGCGGACTGCCGCCCGGACTGTACAGGTCGTGGTCGCGGCTCAGGCGGATATATCGCGGCACATTTCCGCAATACAGGCTGCCGCGCCTGTCGAAGTCGTCCACGAACTGCGAAAAAGCCGCGAGCCTCTGCGCCTCCGCCCCAGGAAAACCCGCCTCAAGCGCAAGCGTCTTGACGGCAAAATAGTGAAACGTGATATCCATAACCCCTCCGCGCCGAAATGCCGGCTCAAGGCAGGATATTCCCCCCAGCGCCAGATCATGCGCGGGGCGCACCTATAATTTGCATATTGCTATCATCGTTGGGTGAAAACTAACCGTGTCTATCCATTCGGCAAAAACTTTTCCGCAGCGCGATACAGCCGCTCTCCACGCGCCTCAAAAAACTGTTTGTACGAATTGCAGTAGTAATTCAGTCCAACAGAGCCGTCGGGCTGGCTGATGCGCTCTCTCCTGCACCCGTTTCTGCACAGGCGGTAAACCGGACACCCAGCACATTCCTCCGGGACAGCGCAAGAAGCGGAAACGAAACCTGCCGCGGTATCTGACTCGGAAAACTGGTCAAAGCTCTGCTCGCCGACCCTTCCAAGACAGTACTCGTCCAGCACGTAGAAATCGCATGGGTACACTCGCCCATCGCCCTCAACAACAAACTGAATGCTGCATCTGCCGTTCATAGAGCAGGCCTCCGGAGGCGAGCCCAGCAGCATGTGCAGCCAGTTATCGATGTGACGGATGCTCACATATTGCCCTTTCAAAAGGTCAGCATACCAGAGATCGAATATGCGTATGAGAAACCGTCCGTATTCATCCGGTTTCATGCTGTGAACGTCCCCATCTCGCCCGGAATTTAAAGGTTCAAGGCAAGGAATGAACTGGAGCCACTTAAAGCCATGCTTTTTGAAGAAGTTATAAATGCTTTCCGCCCGTTTGGCGCTCTGGGCAGTGACAACGCTGAGTATGTTGTATTCCGCGCCGGCTCTGTCCAGGAGATGCGCTGCATTCATGACCCTATTGAAAGTATCTTTGCCTGCCAAGTCCTTTCGGCAGCCGTTGTGTACATCAGCCGGTCCGTCCAAAGACAGGCCGACCAGGAAACCATTAGACGCCAGAAACTCCGCCCACTGCTCATCAATAAGATATCCGTTCGTCTGGATAGCGTTGAATACCCTGACATCTTTTTTTGCGTATTTGCGCTCCAGCTCCAAGACAGCCCGGTAAAACCCGAGCCCGGCGAGAGTGGGTTCGCCGCCCTGAAACAGGAAAGTACAGTCTCTGTCGGCGTAGTCCAAGGCTGAAGCGATGAGCTTTTCCAGCGTGTCCATGGTCATGTATCCGGCAAAGCCCCTCTCTCTGTTTGCTGCCACATCCTTGTAGAAACAATAGCTGCAGTTCATGTTGCATGCGGAAGAGGCTGGCTTTATGAGTACGCTCAGCGGCGGCATATTACTTCTCCCCCAAACCTATAGGCATTGTACACGCACATTATTATAACTACCACAAGAAAAACGGCAAGCAACTTATTTGTCGTCTCTGTAGATATCTTTTTGCTTATTTCGCTTCCAACAAGCCCTCCGAGTATACCCGCCGATACCATGAGCACAAGTTCCATAGGAACAAACTGGGGCACTGTACCCTTCAGGACACTTGAGGCCAGGTTTGACAGCTGTGAAAAAGCGATTATGTATAGAGATGTGGCCGCCGCCTTCTTGGTGTCCATGGAGAAAGCCAGGGTCAGGACGGCGATATTGATGGGACCGCCGCCAATGCCGAGGAAGGCCGAGCATACGCCCAAAAGCACGCCGATCACGACGACAGCTGCCAGCCTGTGAATATGATATGTCGGCAAGCGCTCTTTAAGCCGGACAGTATACAACAGGGTGACGGCAGTGATGAGCCCCAGGGCTATGGCCTGCACCAGGCCGAGCAGTGCATCCGCCCCTGCCCCGCCGCGCACAAAGGTTAAAAGATCATTTCCAAGCACGCCGCCGGCAACAGAACCAAGAGCCAGAAGGCTGCCTATGCGCATATCCAGCAGCCTCGTTTTCCTGCGCATGATGATGTTGACCATCGCCATCGCCATCACCGTGAGCCCCGACAGGAAGCTGGCTTCATTGACGCTCATGATTCCCTGCATGTCTATGACGGGCTTTATGATAACTCCTCCGCCTATACCGCAGATGCTGCCGATGCCCGAAGCCAGGAGACAGACTAAAAACAAATGCCGCCATGGCTATCAAGGCCGTTGCAAAATAAGGGAAAGTTCTGCCTGTCACGCCTGACGAGCTTCCCCACAGGGAATTGACCCTGATCTGACTGGGGATCACGAAAAACCAGGTGATTGCGGCAATAACAATGATTATGGCTGAGACTATGATGTTGGTCCTTTGCCTTTTGATTTCCATGAGCACACCTCGCTGTTGCTAAGATACAGGGACATCCGCTCTGCGAATGCCCCTGTAAGTAACGCTTTTACTTATGCATACCCAGTTCAGTCAGCATTTCTCCGCAGACTTCGTAGCTTTCGCGCGCTATTTCCGTTATCTCTTCCTCGGTGTAGACCTCCAGCTTTCCAAAGTGGTTATCTATGAGGTACTGCTGGTATTCCTCTGACTGTGTCGCCTCGTTGACCTTGAGCTTGATCCACTCGACTATGTCGTCGGGAGTATCGCTCCTGACCGCCAGCCACTTGTAGCCCTGGAACAGGTCCGCGTCGGTTACGCCGTAGTCCTCAATACACGGAACGTCCGGCAGGCTCTCTATAGGAGACGAACTCAGGGAAACGAGCGCCCTGACCTGGCCCTGCTCCACCCTCTGGGAGACAACTGCGGCGTCCATGACCATGAAGTCAATGTGTCCGCCCAGCAAAGCGGTTATTACCTCAGGAGAGCCGTTAAAGGGAACGAATTCAGCGCTGGTAATGCCGAGCTGGTCAAATGCAGCAAGCATGGCCAGCTGACCTATGCTGCCGGGGTTGGAGGCGCTCCAGGTCAGGCGCTCGCCGGATTCGAGCTTCTCGAGCAGCTCATCGAAACTCTGCAAGCCAGAGTCCTCGCTTACAGCAACGGCAAACGGGTCTGGAGATGCGATCATAGCAATGTGGCGAAAGTCCTCGAAGGTGTCGTATGTGAGGTCCACCAGGCTGGGCTGCAGAAGCATGCCGCCGTTGGCAGCAGTAAGGAGCGTGTAGCCGTCCGCGTCGCGATTTTTGGCCTCGGCTGTACCGATGGTCTGGCTTGCGCCGTCTATGTTCTCTACTACCACCTTGGCGCCGTCGCCAAGGTCCAGCTGCTCTATGAGCGCTCTTGTAGGCAGGTCTATTGCAGCTCCGGCCGCCGCGGGCACTATCCAGGTGATGGTCTGCTCCGGGTATCCCTCCGGCTGCGCAGCCTCCCCGGTACCGCCGTCGGTCTCCACGGCAGGGGCATCCGTTGCGTCTGCCGGCTCAGTTGGCGCAGGAGGCGTTGTCCCGCATGCACCCAACAGTCCGCAAATGAGCGCAAAGCTCAAAATTGCAACCAATAATTTATACATTTTCACCAGTAATTCCTCCTAATTCATTTTATAATGGGGCACATCCTCTAAATTCAGTATATCTGCTACGGCCCGGTTTTCAACGACAAATTACACAAACGTTTGCATTGTTGCAACGGAAAAATGCGGATTTTATTCAAAAATTGCCTGTGACATCAACTTTTCATACCAGTTATTACTATCGGCGTGGTTTTGATAATCCTCAGGCGGATATTTGGCTTGAATATCCCATGAGTCATTGGTTTCAGCCATTTTGCGCTTTAACGCAGATTTTAGCTGCTCCATTTGTTCGAGACTATAAGGGTCGGAAACCAAATTGAACTGCTCGTACTTATCATTTTTGCGGTCAAACAGAACAGCCGGAACGCCGCATCTTTCTACATACAGCCAATCCGGAGTGCGGATTCCGCGTTCCGGATACTGTTTGCGCTCCTGAAAATCAAGGACTTCACAGGCTTCTTCGGATACTTTAAGCAGTTCATAATAACCCACATCCTCGCGTTCCGGCTCATAGCCGCTGCAAGCAGCTCGCAAAAGGCTCGTGCCTTGGGCAAAGCTCGGCAGCTCTGCTCCGCACATTTCCAGAATTGTGGGGAACAGATCCACAGCCGGGTCCACGATTTGGCTGACCCTCGTTCCGCCTGCAATGACAGATGGCCACCTTATAGCCAGAGGAACGTGCGCGGACGCTTCATGGAAGCTCGACTTGTATTCCAGCCCATGCTCCCCACACATATCGCCATGGTCGCTCACAAAAATGACGGCGGTGTTGTCAAAAATACCGTTCTCCCTGAGCCAGGCATCTATTCTTGCAAGCTGGTCATCTACACACGACACAAGCCCATAGTATTTTGCCCTGTAACGTGCGGAGGCCTCGGCTTTCCAGGAAGGCACGGTCGGAGGCAGCTCGACGTTCTCGGGCGAGTACATATTGAGATATGGCTCTACCGACATATCAACGGGAGAATGAGGTATTCCGTAGCATATCATGGCCATAAACGGACGGTCATTCCGTACCATCCTGCCCATAAACTCCAACAGGTGGCCGGTCTGATACTCCGGCTCAAAGCGTCTGCTGGTGCGTGGCGTCCTGTCGTCATTTCTGTAAAAAATACCGTTTATGTAATGATGCCCCCGACTATAGCCTATAAACTCGTCAAAGCCGAGCCTGTATTCTCTAGGGACATAATCGAACTTGTTCCCACCATTGAGATGCCATTTGCCTATCCAGGCTGTTTCATAACCCCTGGTCTTTACAGCCTGAGGCAGAAACGTCCCTGGCCAATTCAAGTTTATAGGATAGTGATTAGTACACATCCCGATACTGTGTGCATACGCGCCGCTCATTAGCGAAGCTCGAAACGGACAGCAGAGCGGAAAAGAGGTATATGCGTTTTCAAAATACGCGCCTGCCTCAGCCAAAGCATCAAAAGCAGGCGTTTTGACCAATTTGTTGCCTGAGCGGGATGTGGCGTCGTAACGCATCTGGTCAGGGTATATGAGTACTATGTTTGGGAGAGAAGAACTCATGTTATCACCTTTTATGCATCTTTTTCTTCAACGGTATTATATTATCGGGTAATAAACAAGGCCAATATACGCAATCGTTTGCGTATATTTGTACAGACGCCATCCCTGGTTTTGCGTAAAACAGGCACAAATGCAAAAATAAGCCGGCAAGGTGGAGCGAAGTGCTCCGGCCTTGCCGGCTTACCTAATTCACTTATTTACTTAATGCCAACACCGAGCCTTACCACTGTGTCAGTTCGAGGTAGAGGTCCTTATACTGCCTGGCGGAGTTCTGCCAGGAGACATCCTTGGCCATGTCGCGCTGGACTACTTCGTCCCAGTGATAGCGGTTCGTGAAATACACGGTCTTGGCGCGGTTCACGGCGTCGAGCAGCAGGCCGGCCTCGTAGCGGTCGAAGGTGAAGCCGTTGCCGTCGCCGGTGAAGTCGTTGTAGGGCTCCACCGTGTCCTTCAGGCCGCCCGTCTCGCGGACGATGGGCAGGGTGCCGTAGTGCATGGCGTTCAGCTGCGTCAGGCCGCAGGGCTCGAAGCGCGAGGGCACGAGCAGCGCGTCCGCGCCCGCGTAGATGCGGTGGGCGCGCGCCTCGTCGTACTGGATGCAGGCGCTGAAGGTGCCGCGGTTCGTCGCCTCGTACCAGCGGAAGGTGTCCTCATACTGCGCGTCGCCCGTGCCCAGCACGACGACCTGGGTGTTGCCGTCGAGCACCTGCGGGATGATGCTGCTCACGAGGTCCAGGCCCTTCTGGTTGGTCAGGCGGGAGATGAGGCCTATTACGAACTTGCTCTCGTCCTCCTCCAGGCCCAGCTCGCGCTGCAGGGCGCGCTTGTTGGCCATCTTGTGCTCCAGCACGTTGCCGAGCCAATAGTTCTCCGCAAGGGCGGGGTCGGTCGCGGGGTCCCACATTTTGTAGTCTATGCCGTTCACGATGCCGCGCAGCTTCCAGTTGTGATAGCGCAGGTGGCCCTCAAGGCGCTCGCCGTACTCGGGGGTCTGGATCTCGGCGGCGTAGGTGCCGCTGACGGTGGTTATGCGGTCGGCATAGGCGAGGCCGCCCTTGAGCATGTTGGCCTCGACATAGTCCTGCTGCAGCGCACCCATGTTGAACACGCTGTCGGGCAGGCCGGACCAGTACTTGATGGTGGGGATGTTGTAGACGCCCTGGAAGCGGAGGTTGTGGATGGTGAGGATGGACTTGGCGCGGCCCACGGGCGTGTCATGGAACAGGGTGCGCAGGTAGACAGGCACCAGCGCCGCCTGCCAGTCGTGGCAGTGAACGATGTCCGGTATCCAGTCCATATAATTCAGCGCGGCCAGCGCGGCCTTGCTGAAGAAGCAGTACTTCGGGATGTCGTCCACGAGGTTCAGGTAGGGATTGCCGGAGGAGAAGAACTCCTGGTTGTCGATGAAGTCGTATACGACGCCGTCGTTTATATACTCCATTATGCCGACGTAGTAGCTGCGGCCGGTGTTGCCGAGGTCCATGTAGAACTCGCCGCGATAGACCATCTTGTCCTGGTACTCCTGCGGGATGCAGGCATAGCGGGGCAGGATGACGCGCACGTCGCAGTTCAGGCGGGCAAGCTCACGGGGCAGGGCATACATGACGTCGCCCAGGCCGCCGGTCTTGACAAAGGGGTGGCACTCGGAGCCTATAAACGCCACGCTGCGGCGCGGCAGGGTGGACATGTCGAACACGGGCTGGGCCTCCTCAACGGCAGCAGCCTCCTCAGCGGGGGCGGCTTCAACAGCGGCGGGCTCCGCCGCAACGGCGGGGGCCTCTTCAACGACAGGAGCGGCCTCGACCACCGGGGCCTCCTCGGACGCAGGCTGGGCCTCGACCGCGGGAGCGGCCTCGACCACCGGCGCCGCCGCAACGGCGGGAGCCTCTTCAACGACAGGAGCGGCCTCGACAACGGGCGCTGTCTCCGCGACGACGGGGGCGACATCCTCTACCACCTGGGCGGTCTTCTTAGACGCGGACTTGCGGGCGGCGGGCTTCTTCTCAGCCGGCTTTTCGGCGGCAGGCGCAGCCTTCTTCGCGGCAGAGGCGGGCTTCTTCGCGGAGGAGGCGGCTTTCTTAGGGGCTGCCTCCTTCTTCTCGGCGGGCTTTTCCGCAGCAGGCTTCTTCTCCTCCGGCTTCTCAGCGGCGGGAACGGCCTTCTCAGCGGCAGGGGCCGCCTTCTTGGCAGTGGAGGCGGGCTTCTTCGCGGGGGCCTTCTTCGGGGCGGCCTCCTTCTTTTCCGCGGGCTTTTCGGCCTGCGGGGCCGCGCTTTCCTTTGTCTCTGTTATCTTCTCATCAATGGTGTCTGTTTTCTTCCGTGCCATTACGTATCTTCCTTTCGCATGTCTACGATTATGGCGCCCTGCTGCCGTGACCGGCGAATTCCCGGCCCGGGCTCGGGCTTCTCAGCCGCCGCCTCTCATTAGGGCGGCATCCGCCGGGACAGAGTGGGAACTCTGTAAGCAAGTTCCATTCCCGACCGATACAGTAGTATACAGCTCCCAGCGCCGAAAAGCCACAGGAAACAAGTCATAATCGTCCATTTAATTTACACTTATAGCCGATAAGTGAAAAAATGGATGCTCACGATCTCAGCAATTGCCCGTATAGACATATTTCAGCCTTTCCCGCGCGACGTCGGCAAGCCGGTATACCCGCTCGACCGGCGTGGGCGGCATATCGCGCATCAGGTGGCGTGGGAAGAAACGGGAGAGGTGCAGGGGGATCTCGGGGCTTATGGAGGCGAGCCAGGCGGTCAGCTCCCGCATCTCATGCTCGCCGTCGTTGCAGCCGGGGACGAGGAGCGTAGTCACCTCCAGGTGACAGGCCCGCGCCGCAAGCTCTATGGAGCGCATGACTGCACTGAGGTCCCCGCCCAGGCGGCGGTACCAGTCTTCAGTGAAGCCCTTGAGGTCAATGTTCACGGCGTCGATGAGCGGGAGCAGCTCCTGCCAGGGCTCGGGCTCGACCGTGCCGTTAGTGACAAGGACGTTCACAAGGCCCGCCTTTCGCGCCAGGGCGGCGCAGTCGCGGACGTACTCAAAACCGACCAGCGGCTCGTTGTAGGTGTAGGCCAGGCCGATATTCCCGCGCGTGCGCAGCCCGAGTGCCAGCTGCACAAGCTCTTCCGGCGGGCAGTCGCGCGCAGGAAAGTCCTCGCCCGCGGTGGATATCTCGGCGTTCTGGCAAAAGGGGCAGCGCAGGTTGCAGCCGAAACTGCCCGCGGAGAGGATGAGACTGCCGGGGCGAAAGCGGCGCAGGGGCTTCTTTTCGATGGGGTCGAGGGCGAGGGAGGTCAGCCTTGCGTAGCCCAGCGGGACGATTCGCCCGCCCCTGTTCGCCCGCGCGCGGCACAGGCCCGTCTGCCCCTCGGCCAGCCGGCAGCGGTGGAAGCAGAGGCCGCACTGTGCGCTCATTTGTGCCTCACCACCTCGAAACGTGCGAGCTCATAGGGCTCGTCCGCGCGGATGCCGCCCTTTTGCAGCGCTATGCGCAGCTGCTGCCAGGCCGTGTCCACGCCGTCCAGGTCGGGCAGCAGCAGGCCGCGCCTGCTGCCTCTTGTGACGATGACGCCGTAGCGTCTGGGCTCAAGCTCCGCGGCCGAGGCGATGGGCTCGGGCTCTCCCAGGACGTCCACGCTGTATTCGAGACCGGCCAGCTCCCCGGCCTTCACGGGCGGGAAGCGCGGGTCATGAGCGCCGGCTGAGACGGCGTTGCGGACTATCTCCCAGGCAAGGCTGCCCTGCGTGGGCGCGATGGTGCCGATACAGCCGCGCAGACGTCCCCCGGCGTGCAGGGAGACGAAGGCGCCGGCGGCCCTGCCCGTCAGCTCGGCTGGAAGACCGTCGGGCAGGGTGTCGAGGCTCCGACCGGTGCGCACATAGGTTTCGAGCGAGAGGCGGGCAAGACGGACCCAGGCATCCTCGCCGGAGCGGCGCGCATCCGCCCGTTCGCTCATAACGCGCTCGTAGGCGGCCTCGAAGCGGCGGCCCTCGTCCCTGCCCGTAACGGGGAAGAGCGCCACGGCATAGCCGACGCCGAAGGGCCCCTCGTGACTCAGCAGCTCCGGCGCGACGGCCAGGCCGTCCAGCGCGCCGGACATCATCTGGAAAGCGCGCAGGCCGCACTCCGCCGCCCGCTCGCAGAGGGAAGGCTCGATGGCGAGGAAGCTCAGAAAGTCGCCCGAGGCCATCGCCCCGGTCACGGCCTCGTCGAAGGCCGGTCCCTCCGGGGCGAAGCCGTATGGGCCGTCGGCGCGCAGCTTGTGCGAGAGGTCGCCGCTGGCGACAAAGACGGCGCGGCGGCCGAGCTTTTCCACCGCCCTGGCGGCGCAGCGGCCGAGCCGGTAGTGCTCGAGCGGGGAGAAGCCCGAGAGGCCCACGCGCACTATGGGGCAGGAGACGCCGGCCCGGCGCAGGTAGTAAAGAGGTATGAGGGTGCCGTGGTCTAGCTCCTCCCCTCGCTGGCCGAGCGTCCCGGCCTCAAGGCGCGAGTCCCGGGCAAGGCGGATTATTTCTTCACGCAGCTGCGCGTCGTATTCCGTCTCGACCTGCAACTGCGGCGCGCCGAAAGCGGACATGTCGCCCCGGGCGCTTTTGCCGGGGGAGATGTGGAAGTAGTCGCTGTACATGACCGTGTGCGGGGAGGCGACGACGAGCACATCGGGCGCCCAGTGCGCCACCGCCTCCGCCGCCGCGCGCATGGCCCGCTCCGTAGCCGCGATTTCGCTCTCCCGCCCGCGCCCCACCTCCGGCAAAAGCACCGGCGGATGCGGCATCAGAACAGCCCCAAGCATGGACATAGCGCTCAGCTCCTTTTCCTTGGAGTTTGTATTGGTATTATATCACTTCCCTGCCAGAAGAAAAAGCCTGGAAGCTCGGTGATAGAATATGCTCCTTGGCGAAGCGTACTCCAGCTCCGCTTGATCAGACGGCCGTTTGCTGGGATAAAACCACAAAGGTCGGCACAGGTTTCTTGTCATCATTAAGGCTTCCCGCGCCGCCACGCCAACAGTAAATGAATTCTGGTATTTGCGCTGCTTTCCGGACTAACAACCGCATAGCACGCGAAGGCTTTTATAAAACAAGCTCGGGCCATCAAGCAACAACATAAGCTCCAGATTACATGTACCCGGTACAGATAAGTCCGAAAGTGTACTTGCGGTAGGCGAATAGAATATAGCATCAATGAAAGGTGGTGCTGCAATATGCTTGCGGGGGCGTTCATGATGCTGCTGTCGAGCGCATTTCTTATGCTGAGGCTGGGGCCCCCTTCCGGCTCCTTTCCCAGACCGCTGTCGCCCGAAGAGGAGCGCAAATATGTAGACCTATGGCTCTCCGGCGACATTGAGGCGCGCAACGTGCTCATCGAGCACAACCTCCGTCTCGTGGCGCACATCATCAAGAAATACTACACCCAAGCCGACGACGCCGATGACCTCATCTCCATCGGCACCATCGGCCTCATCAAAGGCATCAACACCTATCGCCCCGAAAAAGGCGTCCGTCTCGCCACATATGCCTCCCGCTGCTGTGAAAATGAGATATTGATGTACTTTCGTGCTCTGAAAAAGTCGGCAGGGGATGTGTCGCTGTCGGAGTCCATAGACGTGGACGGGGATGGGAACACACTTTCGCTCATGGACATCATCTCGCAGGAGGACGACATGGCTGAGCGCATCGGGGACTGCGAGACCTGCCTGCGCCTGCGCGAATACGTGGACAGCGTCCTTAGCGAACGTGAGGCGGAGATAATAAAGCTCCGCTACGGCCTGCGGGGCTCGAAACCCCTCACCCAACGCGAAACCGCCACCCTCTGCGGCATCTCCCGCAGCTATGTATAGCAGCGCGGCTAATGTAAACGAAGCCCGGAAAGCCTGATGTAGACAGGCTTTCCGGGCTTCGGGCGTGACTGGGGTGGCAACGCAGTTATTGTAAGTGGTGAGAAAATTCAGGAAATAAGCGGCCATTCATTAACCACTTTATTAACGGCATAACTTGATAAGCAATTCGATTGAGTTACGCAGTTCTTGATGCGTGAATGTGCGCGTAGGATCTGGATGACCTATAGCGTTGCGGATATATGTAGAAAGAGTATTCATAATAAACTCATGTATTCCCAAGAACTTCTCAATCCGCTTCCAACGAAGAGTGTCCTTATCCATTTTTCATCTCTCATTTCATCACTCGTATAAATCGCATCTATGAGTGATGCTTTGATGGCTGAGAGTATGAACTCAATATATACCGTGGACTTTCCGGCATCATTGGAGGCATTGATGGCATCATCATACTCCTGCTGTCGGACATGGATTAAATTTAGAAAACAGCTACGCAAAAGGTGTCAGACATAGTGGTGTCGAAATGTGTAAATTAATGGTTCGATTATATCATATACCCTTCATTTATCAATCTATCAAACACGCACTGAACACTCAATCTCAAATTTTCTATGCGCTTTGCCTTAATTCGAGCCCGTAAGTAACAACCATCAAACTGATTTCGAGTCGTTCAGCTCCATTGGAGTGCACTGGAATTTACCAGAATACAGAGGAAGCTACAACAGGTAAAAATCCCTGATATTTCAGGCTATGCAGCCGTTTTTGGCGGCATTACTGAACAATCAGAATGTAAATAAAATGCAGCCGATTTTTCCATTTGGAGAGACATCGGAGAGAGTTAGGAGAGAACTGGCCTTGCTCAGAGTTCGTATTGCCCGCCGTTGACGGCAAAATGATACGGAGGTTCTGACATGGCCAGTTCTAATTCTTATCAGCAGATACTAGACGAATACCCCGAGTACATAACCAAGGAGCAGCTCTACCGGATATGCCACATCAGCAAAAAGACTGCTCAAAATCTTCTTGAAAGCGGGGAGATACCCTGCACAGACACCGGGAAAAAGACGCATCGTTTTCTTATTTCTGCTGTTGATGTTGTAGATTATCTTCGCCGCCGTGACAGCGAGCCAAAACCAGAGCCGGATGCAGGGGTGGCCGAACAGATACGTTCAGCGCTTGCACTCTACCCAGATGTCCTCAGCGTCATGCAGGTCAGCGCCATTACCGGCCGATACCCCCAAACCGTGACAAAATGGTGCCGCTCACAATACATAAAAAGCTACAGCAGCGGGGGTAAAAATCACATCCTAAAAGCCTCGCTCACTGACTTCCTCATTTCAAGGTGGGAAGAGTTTCAGAATATTGGAGAAAAGGAGGCGGTTAATGTCGTTGAGAACACTTCTGCCTCTGGGCAGATAAGAGATTTACCTCTCGCAGAACTGCAACCGTTCAGCAAGCACCCATACAAAGTGCGCGACGACGACGCGATGCTAGATGTGGCCAATAGCGTAAAGCAGTACGGCGTCCTATCCCCAGCCATCGCGCGGCCTCTGCCGGAAGGTGGGTACGAGCTTGTATCCGGTCACCGGCGCAAGCGGGCCTGTGAGCTGGCCGGGCTGGAGACCATGCCGGTCATCGTCCGCGAGCTTGACGACGACGCGGCGGCGATTCTCGTCGTGGACAGCAATTTGCAGCGCGAAGGACTACTTCCGAGCGAGCGCGCATTTGCGTACAAGCTCAAGCTGGAGGCGCTGCGGCATCAGGGCGAGAGGACAGACTTAACTTCGCGCCAAGTTGTCGACAAGTTAAAAGCGGCAGATAGAGTTGGAGAGGATGTAGGGGAAAGTGCAAGGCAAGTCCAGCGATACATCCGCCTCACTGAACTGATCCCGCCCCTGCTGGACATGGTGGATGAGCGCAAGATTGCGTTCAACCCTGCCTATGAACTGTCGTTTTTAAAGCAGGACGAGCAGCGCCTTCTCCTTGACGCTATGGACAGCGAGCAGGCTACGCCGTCGCTGTCGCAGGCGCAGAGGCTCAAGCAGTTCTCCCAGCGCGGAGAGTTGACCGCCGAGGCCATGAGGGCCATCATGTCCGAGGAGAAAAAAGAAGCGGAGCACATCACCATCAAGGGCGACACACTACGCAAATACTTTCCTGCCAGTTACACGCCAAAGCGTATGGAGGAGACCATTATTAAGCTGCTGGAACAGTGGCAGAAGCGCAGAAAGCGCGAGGCAGAACGCTAATCGTCTAATTGAATACAAAAACCTAACCGGACAGTGCATTAACTGCCCGGTTTTTTTATTGGAGGTTAATCGCAAGCTTTCTCAAAGAGAACGGCGATATGGACTTCGATGAACTCTCGCGCAGAGCCGAGGCCGCGAGCGAAAAATGCAGCGCCCTGACCGAGAAGCTGAAAGCGACGGAAGCGCGTATGTCCGAGGTCGAGGAGCTGAAAAAGCAGGTCATAAACTACCTGCGGACGCGGGAGACCTTCCGCGCGTATAAATCCTCCGGCTACTCGAAACGGTATTTAGCCGAGCACGAGCATGATATCCTTCTGCACCGCGCGGCAAAGAAGGCGTTCAATGACCGTGGCATGAAGAAGCTGCCCACGGTCAAGGCTCTACAGGCCGAGTACGCCGCCCTCCTTGCCGAAAAGCGAGCCGCATACCCGGCCTACCGCGAGGCCAGAGCCGAGATGAAAAAGCTCCTGACCTACCGCGCTAATGCTGAGGCTATACTTGGTGGAAAGGGATGCATTGCTAATACGCTTTTGAAAGAGGGGCAAAGATGAAAGCGGTACACTTGTCATTTTACACAAGCAGCTATGCGCCTTCTGGTGCTAATATACAAAATTATTGTTTGTGCTTCTGCTTTTTACATTAAATCGACGATTTCTCTTGACATATCTACCTTGCTGTGTATTAAAATAGTCTTTGTAAAGCGCTTAACCAAGCGTAGCGGAGGGATTTGGGATGAGCAGACGCGTCACAATCATGGATATTGCGAAGCGCGCAGGCGTGTCGCCGGCGTCTGTTTCAAACGTAATAAATGGAATTGACAAAGTTTCGGGAGCTACAAGGGAAAACATCCTTCACGTCATGCAAGAGCTCAATTATCAGCCCAGCCTTGTGGCCCGCAGCCTGGCCAAGCGTCGCTCGGATATGCTCGGGCTGTTGCTGCCCATAACAGAGGAAGACAGCAGCGCAAGCCTTCTGCTTCGTGATAACCCCTTCTACGGCGAACTCGTCAGCGGCGTTGAGTTCGAGGCCGCAAAACTTGGCTATGACGTGCTCATAAAGGGCGTCAGGATGGGCGAGAGCTGCCGGGACTGGATACTCAAGCGCGACCTTGACGGCGCGATATTCATAGGCAACTATACGCACGTCATCTCCGAGGAGATGCAGGCTCTGGGCCGTCAGCTCGTACTCATAGACTCTTACGACGAGGGCACCCAGCTGCACTCCACCGTTGGCATTGACGACCAGCAGGGCGGTTACGATGCGACGCGGCTGATGCTGGACAATGGGCACAGGATAATCGCCCTGGCTGCATCCAACATCACCGTTGACGGTGCTATACATCGGCGCTACAAGGGTTATGTGAAGGCCATGACCGAGGCCGGTCTGGACACCGAAAGCTTTATATTCCAGGACGCGCTGAGTTTCGGCGGCGGGTATAACATAGGGAAGGCGCTGCTGGAGCGCCCGGAAATAACGGCAGTATTCGCCGCAGCGGACATAGTGGCTTTCGGCATACTCAAGGCTTTTTACGAGGCCGGGCGGGTCATCCCGCGCGACCTGTCTATCGTCGGCTTCGACAACACAAAGGAGTGCGAGTACTCCATGCCCGCTCTCAGTTCCGTAGCCCAGTTTGCGTATGACAGGGGACGTATCACGGTGCAGAAGGTAGTCCAGGCCATCAACGACCCGGGCGCAGAAATAGAAAACATCATCATGCCGGTGGAGCTGATTGAGCGCGACTCTGTCGCCCCTCCCCACGAAAGGAGCTGAATGCCCATTTGAAGAAAGAGGCGATATTCCATCGCACATACTCCGAGTACAGCTTTGCCGAAGCTGCGGACCTGGTCGTCATACGACTAAGGGCAGCCAAGGCTGACCTCGAAAGCTGTACGCTCTGCTTTGGCGACAGGATGGAGCCGAAAAGTCCCATCTCCATTACGGAGGCGGAAATGACACTGCGCTTTTCAGACGCGATGTTTGATTACTTCGAGGTTGAGATAGACCCCGGCGTCACGCGGCTGTGTTATTATTTCCGGCTGAGCTCCGGCGGTGAAGCGTTGTATTATTATAGCGACTGCTTCCATGAACAGCCCGAGGAAAACCGCCAGCTATACTACAACTTCCACTACATACGCAGCGAGGACATGGACTCCGTGCCTGACTGGTGGAGGAAGGCTGTGGTATATCAGATCTTCCCGGACAGCTTTGCCAGCTCGCGCCGCCGTATCTCCTGCGAGAGCCGCGTCGAACACCTGCCCGACGGGCAGGCCTGCGCATCCAAACTCGGCGGAACGCTGCGGGGCGTGACGGAGAACCTGGACTACATAGCTTCTCTCGGCTTCAACTGCATCTACCTGACGCCGATTTTTGCCGCCAACAGCCCGCACAAGTATGACACCATCGACTACTTTGAGATCGACCCCTGTTTCGGCAGCAAGGACGACCTCCGTCGGCTGGTCTCAGGCTGCCACGAGCGTGGGATGCGCCTCGTGCTCGACGGCGTTTTTAATCACAGCGGCCCGGACTTCTTCGCCTTCCGCGACCTGGTCGAAAACGGCGAGGGCTCGCGCTACAGGGACTGGTATTATCCCAAGTCCTTCCCGCTGAGCGCCTCCCCCCTGCCCAATTACGAGTGCTTTGCCTATGTCGGGAGCATGCCCAAGCTCAACACAGGCAATCCGGAGACGGCTCGATACCTCATAGACGTGGGCCTGTACTGGATAAGGGAGTTCGACATCGACGGCTGGAGGCTGGACGTGGCAAACGAGATTAACCACGACTTTTGGCGCGCCTTCCGCCGCGAGGTCCGTGCACTCAAACCCGACGCAGTGCTCATAGGAGAGATCTGGGATGACGCCCGGTCCTTCCTCGAGGGCGAGCAGTTCGACTCGGCCATGAATTACAACCTCACCTTTGCCATCGACGACTTTTTCGCCTATGGCAGGCTCAGCGCCCGGGAGTTCATGCAGCGGGTCCAGCAGCTGCTGGTACGCTACCGGCGTCGCATACAGCAGGCGCAGCTCAATCTCATCGACAGCCACGATGTTCCGCGCTTCCTCACCAAGTGCGGCGGGGATGAGCGTCGGCTCAGGCTGGCGGCGCTGTTCCTGTTCACCCATCCCGGCGTGCCTATGCTCTTCTACGGCGACGAGCGCGGGCTCTCCGGCTGGCATGAGTCAGAATACAGGCAGCCCATGGACTGGAGCGGCAGCGAGTGTCCGCTTTCGGACTTTATTCAGTACGCCATCAAACTGCGGCACAAATACGGCACGGCGATCCAAAACGGCTGGCGTGAGCTGTTTTCTGAAGAGAGCACGCTGGCATACAAGGCAGAGCTGGGCGGTCACGGCTTCACGATAGCCATGAACGTTTCAGAGACCCCTAGAATGATATATCTCCCTGAGGAAGTCGGAAATACTACCATCGAACTTAGCGCAATGTCCGCAAAAGTTATTGAATATTGACGGCATTGCGATTTTTTGAGTTATGTTAAGCGCTTTACTTACGACCAACGGCTGAATGCCGAACGAATAATTCAGAAAAGGAAAGGAAGTAAAAAATGAAAAAGGTCAAGAAAACTCTTGCGCTGCTGCTCGCCGCAATGATGCTGCTTGCACTCGCTGCCTGCGGCGAACCCGCGCCCGCGCCAACCGAGGCTCCCCCGGCAGACACCTCCGATGGCGGCGATGTGCCGCCTGCGGACAGCGGCGACGCCGAAGTCGTGCCTGAGGAGGGCGCCTCGCTCAAGCTCTGGTTCGACAACGACAACTACAACGAGAAGATAGTCGAGCTCTGGAACGCCAAGTATCCCGACATCCCGCTCACGGTCGAGAACGTCGGCACCACCGACTCCCGCACCAAGATAGAGCTCGACGGCCCCACCGGCATGGGCGCGGACGTCTTTGTCCAGGCGCACGACGGCGTTGCCATCTCCGCTCAGTCCGGCAACATTCTGGAGATCGACCTCTTCTCCGACGAGATACGCTCCGAGTTCGTGGAGAACGCCATCAACGCCGTGAGCTATGACGGCAAGATATACGCCTTCCCGCTGTCCATGAAGACCATCGTAATGTTCTACAACAAGGCCCTTGTGGATACGCCCGTCGACACCTGGGCGGAGATGAAGGAGTTTGCCGCCGAGTTCAACGACCCGGCGCAGAACAAGTTCGCTTGCCTCTGGCAGGCCGTGGAGCCCTACTATGCCCATGGCTTCCTCGGCGGCTACGGCTACGACCTCTTCGGGCCCACGCATGACGACCCCGACCAGCTGGGCTGGGACAGCGCCGAGGCGGCCGAGGGCCTGGCCTTCTACAAGACGCTGCAGGAGGACGTCTACCCTGTCGCCTCCGCCGACGCGACCTGGGACGCCATGAACACCATGTTCTCCAGCGGCGCGGCCCCCTACGTCATCACCGGCCCCTGGTCCATAGCCGACTTCACCAATGCTGGCATCGACTTCGGCATCGCCCCGCTGCCCAAGATGGACAACGGCGTCCGGCCCAAGACCCTCTCCACCGTCGATACCGTCTGCGTCAGCGCCTACACCCAGTATCCCAAGGCCGCCATGCTGCTTGCCCAGTTCATCGCAACCGACCCCGACTGCCTCCAGCTGCTCTATGAGACGAGGAACGAGCTGAGCGCCAGCATCGAAGGCCAGAAACTCGACTTCTACGCCAACGACCCCTTCATGTCCAGCATCGCCGTAGCCGTGAACGACGCCCTGCCGCAGCCCTACATTCCCGAGATGTCTAACGTCTGGGCCCCGTATCAGAAAGCTGTCATAGCGGTCTGGGATGGGCTTCAGACTCCCGAAGAGGCCCTTGCCGCGGCAAGCGAGGAATTTTACAGCTCGCTCGTAGTCGCTGAATAAGCCCCTCCAAACGGTTCGAGCAAAAATCCGCACGCCCTCTCCCGGCCCGGCCGGGAGAGGGCTGAAAGGAGCGTAAAATGCCTCACAGAAGTCAAAAATGGTCAGCCGGGCTGATGAGCGCGGTCATATGGGGCTCAGGTCAGCTCTGGAACAGGCAGTACATAAAGGCGGCCTTCTTTTTCCTGGCGCAGGTGGGGCTTATCGTCTCGCTTCCGTCGATGATACACGGCCTTTGGGGCCTCATCACTCTGGGCGAGACAGAAATGATAATCGAAGGCTCCAAGGTCACTCCGGGCGACAACTCCATCATACTGATGATACTCGGAATTGCCTGGGCGATCATAGCTGTTGTCTTTGTGCTGATCTACATAGGCTGTGTTTCAGACGCCGTCCGCGACCGGGGCAGGATGGAGCAGGGGCAGCACCTTCAGGGAACGAAGGAGTGGTTCCGCCGCTTCCGCGACCGTTCCTTCCCCTATGCCATGCTCATCCCCGCCGTCATACTCATACTCCTTTTTGTTGTCGTCCCCATTCTCTTCGGCTTCCTCATCGCCTTCACGAACTACTCAGCTCCGCACTATCTGCCGCCGCGCAGTCTGGTGGACTGGGTGGGCTTTTCAAACTTTGCGGATATGTTCCGGCTGCCCATGTGGAACGACACCTTCTGGGGCGTCCTGGGCTGGACGCTGCTCTGGAGCGTCATATCCACGCTCAGCTGCTATTTCGGCGGGCTGGGCATGGCCTGCCTCGTGAACAGCCGCCGCGTGAAATTCCGCAAATTCTGGCGCACCATCTACATACTGCCCTGGGCCATACCCGGGCTCATCTCCCTGCTCATCTTCCGCAACATGTTCAACGGCCAGTTTGGCCCCATAAACACTTTCCTGCGCTCTGCAGGGATCATATCTCAGAACATACCCTGGCTCTCGGACGCGACGCTGGCCAAGCTGGTCATCTTCGTCGTCAACTTCTGGCTGGGTTTCCCATACTTCATGACCATGATGTCCGGCGTCATGACCAGCATCTCGCCGGAGCTGCTGGAGGCCGCGAGGATAGACGGCGCTTCGCCAAGGCAGGAATTTCGCCGCATCACACTGCCGCTCGTGCTCTACTCCACCGCGCCGCTGCTCATTATGTCCTTCGCCACAAACTTCAATAACTTCAACGTCATCTACTTCCTGACGGACGGCAACCCGATAAACCCGAGCTACAAGTTTGCAGGCTCGACAGATATCCTCATAACCTGGATATACAAGCTCACAAAGGACAACCGCCAGTTCCAGATGGCGGCGGTCATGTCCATACTTGTCTTTGTGGTCATCGCCACCATATCCACCTGGAACTTCCTGCGCACAAAGTCTTTCAAAGAGGAGGACATGATGGGATGAGCAACTCAGCTTCAAATCTGCCCGCAAGGCGCAAAAAGTTCAGTGCCCGGGACGTCTTCGCCACCTTCGGCGTCTACGCGCTGCTCATTTTCATGGCGCTGCTCGTCCTGACGCCCATCGTCTGGATAATAGGCGCGTCCTTTAACCCCATGAGCAGCCTGCTCTCGGCCACGGCCTTCCCGGAAAATCCGACAGTGCTTCACTATGTTAAGCTAATCAAGGAGACAAAGTTCGTCTACTGGTACGCCAACACGCTGAAGATAGCCCTCATAAACATGGCCATCTCCGTCGTGCTCACGTCCATGACCTCCTATGTGTTCTCCCGCTTCCGCTTCAAGGGCAAGCGGGCGGGGCTGCTGTCGATACTCATATTGCAGATGTTCCCCAGCTTCATGGGCATGATGGCCACCTACAACATACTCTGGCAGCTGAACCTCCTGGACACGCACTTCGGCCTCATCCTCACCTACGCCGCCGGGCAGGTGCCCTACAACACCTGGCTCGTCAAGGGCTACCTCGCCAACATCCCGCGCAGTCTCGACGAGGCGGCAAAGCTCGACGGGGCCTCCAACCTGCGCATCTTCACGCAGATAGTGCTGCCGCTCATGAAGCCCATCCTCATCTTCGTCGCGCTCTCGCAGTTCATAACCCCGTGGATGGACTTCATCTTCCCGCGCATGATACTCTCCAGCCCGGAGAAAAAGACCCTCGCCATCGGCCTTTACGACATGATAAACGCCAACACCAACAACAACTTCACCACTTTCGCCGCCGGCGCGATACTCGTCGCCGTGCCTATAACCATTCTCTACGTCTGCCTGCAAAAATACCTCATCCAGGGCGTCACCGCGGGCGCCAACAAGTCCTGAAATGGAATACCGCTTTGGAAACTGCCGCGTGAGCGTCCTTACCGAGCGCCTGCTGCGCCTTGAATACGACGAGAGCCGCGTCTTTGAGGACAGGCCCAGCCAATTCGCGCTTGACCGCCGTTTCCCGGAGCCCTGTTGCAGCGTAGAGTTCCGGGGCGGCCGCCTCGATCTGCGCTCCGACGGCTGCCATGTCATTATCGGCGGCGGGCTGGAGTTGGAGGCCCTTACGGACGGCCTGAGCTGGCGCAGCGGGCAGAAATTGAACCATTTAGGCGGCACGGCCCGGACGTTGGACAACGCCGACGGGGCCATAGAACTTGAGCCCGGCATCTTCTCAAGGGAAGGCGTCGGGCTCCTTTCGGACGACGGTCTGCTCTTCGGCGCGGACGGCGAGCTCCAGCCGAGGCGTCTGGGGACGCGGGACATATATCTGTTCCTGTACGGCAGGCAGTTTGAGCGCGGCCTACGGGATTTTTACCGCCTCAGCGGCCGTCCCCCGCTTCTCCCGCGTTTCGCCCTCGGCAACTGGTGGAGCCGCTTCTGGCCTTATACAACGGAGGAATACCTCGCGCTCATGGAGCGCTTTGCCGCCGAGGGAACGCCCTTTTCCGTGGCCGTGCTGGATATGGACTGGCACCTCACGCGCGTGCCGGAGGGGTACAGCGGCTGGACGGGCTACACCTGGAATCGGGAGCTCATCCCGGGGCCGGACAAGCTGCTGGCGCGTCTGCACGGGATGGGCCTGCACGTCTCGCTGAACCTGCACCCGGCGGATGGGGTGCAGCCTTTTGAGGAACGTTACGATGAAGTCGCAGAGTTTATGGGCGTCACCGGCGGCGAGACCATACCCTTCGACCTCAACGACCGCCGCTTCCGGCGCGCCTATTTTGAGCTGCTGCTGCATCCGCTGGAGGACATGGGCGTGGACTTCTGGTGGATAGACTGGCAGCAGGGCACGCGCTCAACGGTAGAGGGCCTCGACCCGCTCTGGCTGCTCAACCACTGGCACTTTCTCGACGCCGCCCGCAGGGGGCGCAGGCCGCTTATCCTCTCGCGCTATGCCGGGGCGGGCTCGCACAGGTACCCCGTCGGCTTCTCCGGGGACACGATAGCGAGCTGGGACTCTCTGGACTTCCAGCCGCGCTTCACCGCCGCCGCGGCGGACATAGGCTTCGGCTGGTGGAGCCACGACATAGGCGGGCATATGGGCGATGGGCTCAGGGACGAAGAGCTGGCCTGCCGCTGGCTGCAATTCGGCGTGTTCTCGCCTATCTGCCGGCTGCACAGCACATGCAGCCCAGACGCAGGCAAGGAGCCCTGGCGTTACTCCCCTGAGATCGCAGAGATAATGCGTCGCTTTCTCGCCCTGCGGCACAGGCTGCTGCCCTATCTGCACTCCATGAACTGGCGCAGTCACCTTGAAGGTATACCGCTGGTCAGGCCGCTTTATCACGCATGGCCTGATCGTCCAGAAGCCTACGAGTATCCCAACGTGTATGAGTTCGGCTCGCAGCTGATAGTTGCCCCAGTGACCGCGCCCGGCGCTGGCGAGAAGCGCGCCGCCGAAGTACGTCTCTGGCTGCCCGATGGTCTGTGGTACGACTTTTTCACCGACGAAGTGTACGAGGGCGGACGCAGGCTCACACTGCGCTGTCCGCTCGAACGCATCCCCGTTTTCGTCCGTTCCGGAGGGATAGTCCCAATGCAGGAGCCGGACTGCACGGAAGATTTACCGGAGCGCATAACTTTGCACGTTTGGCCAGGTCAAGGCCGCTTCAGGCTGTGCGAGGGTGAGGAGCTCTGCCTTGAAGCTGCAATATACCAGAACGAGTCAGGCGTATACATCAAAGCCCGGTCAAGCCCTCCGGGCAGGAAGTACATCATCATCCGGCATACGTCCGGGAAAACTGCGCTCAAATGTGAGGAGGGATATTGAAAACCATAACAGGATAAACCTTGATCGCAGATGGGAAATGTCATGAAAGGCAAGCTGCGGAAAGGAGAACCATGAAAGAGAAAAAACGCATTCTATCTCTGCTGCTATCCCTGCTTCTTATCACCGCGCTGCTCCTTACACCCGCTGGCGCACAGGGCTTTGACACCGAGCTATTATCTGTTACACAGAGCACTATTACCGAAGACTACCTCGGACCTGTCACACCGAAGGATGTAATCTATCAAATAATAACTGACCGTTTCTACGACGGCGACCCGACAAACAACATTCCAGCAGGCTTTGACCCGGACCTGTTTGACGGCACCGGTACCGACATCCGTCTCTATCAGGGCGGCGACTGGCAAGGCATAATCGACAAGATACCCTATCTTAAGAGCATGGGCATCACCGCTGTCTGGATCTCCGCGCCCTATGCCAACCGCGACCAGGCGACCCATGACGGCTGGACGAGCTACCACGGCTATCACGCGAGGAACTACTTTACGACCAACAAGCACTTCGGGACCATGGCGGAGTTCGACGAGCTCCAGCAGGAGCTGGCGGACGCCGGTATAAAGCTGGTCATCGACTTCGTGACCAATCACTCAAGCGACAGCCGCTACGATGGCAAGATATACGAGCCCGACAGAAATTCTGCCGGCGAGTTTGTCTTTGACTCCGCCGGTGAGCCTGTTGACTACAACAACGACGGCACAACAGAAAACCTCGTGGCCGACCCAAACAATGACACGAACGGTTGGTTCCACCACCTCGGCGACCGTGGCACGGACAATTCCACCTTTGGCTACCGCTTCAAGGAGCTGGCCTATCTCGCTGACTATTCCCAAGAAAATGCTGCCGTAGCAGAATATATGGAAGATGCGCTCAACTTCTGGGCAGAGAAAGGCATCAGCGGCATCCGCCATGATGCTACGCTCCATATGAACCCTGCTTTTGTCAAGAATGCAAAGGATGCTGTCGACTCCGAGAATGTGCCGATTACCCACTTTGGCGAGTTCTTCATAGGCAGGCCGGACAGCAAATACAGTGAGTACGCCAGTTTCCCGGACAGGACGGGCGTTACCAATCTGGACTTTGAATTTTACAACTCTGTAAACCAGACCTTCGGCAATTTCTCGCAGTCCATGACGGACTTCGCGAATATGCTCGAATACACTGACGACGACTATACATACGAAAATCAGTTTGTCACCTTCATCGACAACCACGACGTTACCAGATTCAGATATGTGCAGTCAAACGACAAGCCCTTCCACGCCGCCATCGCCGCGCTGCTTACGTGCAGGGGCACTCCTAACATATACTACGGCACCGAGCAATACCTGAGCGCTCCCGACAGCGGAGCAGGTCGCATTTACATGGGCGCAGTCTCCGATTTCGAGTCTACGACCGCCACTCAGCTCATAAAAGCGTTGTCTGATCTTCGGCAGGAAAATGACGCGCTGGCCTACGGCACGACTGACATCCTGTATTCCTCAAACGACGTGGTGGTCTACTCCAGGCAGTTTTACTCCAAACAGGTGATAGTTGCAATAAACCGTCAGCCCGACCAGAGCTTTACCGTACCCGCGCTCAACACCACGCTGCCCAATGGCACTTACAACGACGTACTCAACGGCTTGCTGTACGGCGAGAGCGCGACTGTCAGCTCCGGCAGCCTCCAGAGCTTCACTCTCGGCGGCGGCGAGGTCTGCGTGTGGTCGTATAACCCCGACCTCGGCACCGACACTCCCAGAATAGGCAACGTTATCTCGACCATGGGGCGAGCTGGCAATACCGTATACATTTACGGCACAGGTCTTGGTGGAACACCAACAGTCAAATTCGGTGACGCGACAGCCACTGTAGTTTCTGCTTCCGATGAAATGATAGAGGCCATCGTTCCCGCCAATGCCGCCGTCGGTGAGAACACGATAACCGTGACCAAAGGTTCGAGCGTGAGCAACGGCTTCACCTACACCGTGCTCTCAGGCGACCCGAACCAGGTCATTTTCCACGTGAACGCCAACACGAACTACGGCGAGACCATCCACGTCGTCGGCTCCATCCCCGAGCTTGGGAGCTGGGACACGGACAAATGCACCGAGGCCATGATGTGCCCGAACTATCCTGAGTGGTTCCTGCACGTCAGCGTACCCGCGGACACGACTTTCTCGTTCAAATTCATTAAGAAGGATGCAAACGGAAATGTTACCTGGGAAAGCTGCGAGAACAGGGTCATCACCTCCTCCAGTAGCCCGGCCGGCACCATTGATACGCCGGTATACACCTGGGGAGTAAATTACACTTGACCGAGCAAAACAGGGGTCAGAGTCTGCAAGCAGGCCCTGACCCCTGTTGTTTTTTACGCCTCGCTAAACTCCATATCCGTCTCCGCATCTTCCAGCAGCTCGTCGAGCGTCAGCTGCTGTGAGAGCCAGTCGGCCTCCTTTTCCTTCGGCACGATGACCGGCATTCGGTCATGGATGAAGCTGATGCCGTCGGCGGCTTCGCGGGTGAGGATGGTAAAGCACGGCAGGGCCCCCGGCTCGGGCTTTGTGTAGAGGCCGCCGAGGTATAGCAGCTCCTTGCCCCGGGGCCGGATGGCGTATTTCACCTTGCCGTCCGCGCGGCGCTCCCACTCGAAGTAGCAGCTCGCCGGGATGAGGCAGCGGCGCAGCTGCGCGCTCTCGCGGAAAAGCTGCTTCTCCGACGCCGTCTCGCCCCGAGCGTTTATGACGAGGCCGCCGCCCCGGCGCTCAAAGCCCCAGCGCATGGGGAACACCGCAGGCTTGAGCTGCCGGCTGTTTGCGATGACCGCCGCCGTGTCCGATGGGAAGACCTCGCCAGTCTTTACCTCCTCCCCTGCGCTCTCCGCCTTGCGCCTCGCCTCGGCTATGAGCTCCGTCAGCTCCTCCATGTCGCTCTCAGGCTCCACATAGTATCTCCCGCACATCAGCTCTCCCGCCTTTCCACAA
>ERZ826764.438-NODE-438-length-60396-cov-15.639515_pt1 | contig 60396 bp, 62 predicted proteins | sample MGYA00519870_ERZ826764 | MGnify/ENA primary metagenome ERZ826764 (study PRJEB31778, sample SAMEA3449239) | human gut metagenome | biome: human gut; feature: human-associated habitat; material: faeces | place: United Kingdom | collected 2010/2012 ... | reverse complement strand
GGGCTCCACCCCGTTTCTTTGGGCAAGACCAAAGAAATGGGGTGGAACAGGCAGCGCAAACGTAAAAACAACCAACAGCAAAACGGCGAGTTCCTCCAACCCACCCACGGGCGGGCCACCGCAGGAGTTCTTACTTCCCGGCGAGCTCCAGGACTTCGGCGGCTATGCGGTCCGTAGCGTCGGGAACACCGAGCTCCAACATCTTCTTCGACATCTCATCAAGCTGCTCCGGGTGCTGAAGCAGCTCCGAGACAAGCCCCAGCAGAGAGTCGGCGGTGAAATCCTGCTCCAGCATCACCCTCGCGCCCCCGGCAGCTTCCAGTACGCGGGCGTTGCGCTCCTGGTGGTTATTCGTCACGTTCGGCGAGGGCACGAGTATCGCGGGCTTGCCCATGGCCGTCAGCTCCGCAAGCGTCGAGGCGCCGGCGCGGCAGAGCACCAGGTCCGCCGCCGCCATTACGCGCGGCATGTCGTATATATAGTCGCGCACGTCCATGCCCAGGCGCGCGTAGTCCGGCTTCTCGCGCTCAAGCGCGGCGCTCATGCGGGAGTATCCCGCCTTGCCCGCCGAGTGGATGAGGTTGAAAAAGGGCTTTGCACAGGCGCGGACGATGAAATCCGTCATTATCTCATTCATGTGCGCGGCGCCCAGGCTGCCCCAGACGGAGACGACCAGCGGCCGCCCCTCGGGTATGCCCAGCTCGCGCTTTGCCGCGGCCTTGTCGGGGTTCAGAAAGTCCACGCGCACGGGCGTGCCGGTGACCTCCACCCTGTCCGGATGGCGGTAGTTCGCGCGGCTCTCTTCAAAACCAACCATTATCGTATCCACGGAGCCTTCGAGCATCTTGGTGGTGAGCCCAGGCACGGCGTTTGACTCGTGCACCGCCGTAGGCACGCCCAGCTCCGAGGCCGCCTTCAGCACAGGGTAGCACACATAGCCGCCGGTGCCGACGGCGACGTCGGGCTTGAACTCGCGGATGATGCGCTTCGCCTCCGCCGTGGCGGTCAGGACGTTTTTCAGCGTGGCAAGGTTGTGCTTTATATCTGCGGGCTTGAGGCTGCGGTGCAGATTAGTTATGCGGACGGTTTTCATCTCGTAGCCGGCGCGCGGGACGAGGTCCGTCTCCATGCGCCCCTCCGCGCCGATGAACAGGAACTCCGAATCCGGCGCGGCCATGGCTATGCGCCCGGCAACGGCAAGGGCGGGGTTTATGTGTCCGGCGGTACCGCCGCAGGTGAAGAGGAATTTCATACTTTGCCTCCCATTATGTATATCTTTACTGCCGCGCCGGGATGTCCCGCGAAGCGCTGAGGACTATTCCCATTTCGGCAAGCTGTATGAGCAATGCTGTTCCGCCGTAGGAGAAAAAAGGCAGCGAAATGCCTGTGCATGGCACTAGATTCGTTACGACGGCGACGTTCAGAAAGACCTGTATGGCCAAAAGCGTCGTAATCCCCGCCGTCACGAGGAAGCTGTACCTGTCACGCATGTGCAGCGCCAGCCAATAGCCGCGCACGACGAGCAGGGCAAAGAGGATAAGGATGGCGATGGCGCCGACAAAGCCCAGTTCCTCGCAGACCACAGGGAAAATAAAGTCGTTGTGCTCCTCGGGCAGATAGAGGTATTTCTGCCTGCCCTGCCCCAGGCCGAGACCGAAAAGCCCGCCGGAGCCGATGGCATAGAGGGACTGCACGATCTGATAGCCGTTGCCGCTGGTGTTCGCAAAGGGGTCGAGCCAGGTGCTTATGCGGCTCGAAGCATATGGGAAAAAGGTCATGACGACGCCCAGCGCAGCCCCCGCCGCTACCAGCGCGCCCACGAACCAATAAAGCCGCACTCCGCCCAGAAACAGCATCACCGCCCCGATGGCTATGATGATTATGGCCGCCGAAAAATGCGGCTCCATGACCAGCAGCGCGACTACTACGAGCAGAACGCCCGCGAAGGGCAGGATACCGTACCTCACGGTGCGCATCCGGCCCTTGAATTTGCATATTAGCGCGGCGAAATAGAGTATCACGCCTATTTTGGCGATCTCGGACGGCTGGAAGGTGGTGAAACCAAGGCTGATCCAGCGCTTCGCGTCCCCCTGGGACACGCCTATGAACGGCACCAGCGCCAGGAGCCCTACAGCGCCCGCCAGGACGATGAAGCTCATCCGTCTGTAGAATCGCATCGGGAAGAGTGAAAGCGCGTACATCGCGCCCACGCCCGCGAGGGCGAAGCCCAGCTGGCGCATGAAGTAATACGCCGCATTGTGGCCTGTGGCCTCGCTGTAATAGGCGCGCGCATAGCTCGCAGAGAGCACCATGACCACGCCTATCGTGAGCAGCAGCAGCGTCAGCGCGGCAAAGGGCTGGTCTACCCCGCCCCGCCTGCGTTCCACGACCGCCGCCGTTCCTGTGCCTATCCTCTCGCCGGCATAGTTCATTATTTCCCTCCATCGCCGGCGGAGTCGCGCCGGGTATTAGAAGGCGTAGCGGTTGTACACCCCTACAAATGATATGACGGCGCAGATGAGAGATATGCTGAAATATAGGACAAACAGCTCGCGCTCGGTCCATTTTTTGCCCGTCCAGCCGCCCATTTCCAGATGGTGGTGGAAGGGGGCCATTTTGAACACGCGCTTGCCGTGGCTGAGCTTGAAATAGCCGACCTGGATGATGTCCGAGAGGGTCTCGATGATGTACATGAGGCCGAGGATGATGAGGATGAGCGGCATGTCGTAGGCAAAGACCATCGCCGCTATCGCGCCTCCGAGGAAGAGAGAGCCCGTGTCGCCCATAAAGACCTTGGCGGGGTTGAAGTTGTAGACGAGAAAGCCCAGCAGACCGCCCGCGATGGCCGAGGCGAAGATGCCGAGGGCCAGGAACTCAGTGCCCCAGATATAGGTCAGCACGGCGAAAAACAGGCAGACCGGTATGCTTGTCCCGGCGGCGAGGCCGTCCACGCCGTCCGTCAGGTTCACGGAGTTCACCGTGCCGACGATGACGAAGGCGGCAAAGATGAAATACACCACTTCCGGCAGGGGCTTGACCACGTTCCAGAAGGGTATGTAGAGATTCGTCGTCACGTAGCCCGTCCGGCGCATGAGGAACACGAAGGCCAGCGCCGCGACAAGCTGCAAAAGGAACTTCGCCTTGGCCGAAAGGCCCAGGTTCTGCTTCTTGCGGAGCTTTTCATAGTCGTCCAGAAAGCCGATGGCGCCGAAGATCAGGGCAAAGACAAAGCAGAATATATGGCCCCAGTCGCCGTTCATCATGGGCTCGAAGCCCACGGTGAGACAGACGACGGCGATGGCGGCGATGAACATAAGCCCGCCCATCGTCGGCGTGCCGGACTTGGACATATGCCAGCGCGGGCCGTCCTCGCGGATGGCCTGGCCGGCTTTTATTTTGCGCAGGAATGGCACGAGAAAGGCTCCGACGCCGCTCGCCACGAAAAAGGCTATGGCGAAGGCAAGAATTAGGCGTATTGTCATTTGCGATTCTTCCTTTTTTCCAGGATCTCCGCGACTATCTCGCGCTCATCCATGTGGTGCTTTTCATGGCCGACTATCTGGTAGTCCTCATGGCCCTTGCCGGCAAGGACGATGACGTCGCCGGGGCGGTGGTGCTCTATGGCCCAGGCGATGGCCTCGATGCGGTCCGTTATGACCTGACGCGGCGTGGCGCTGTCCTTCATGCCCTCAAGGATGTCGGCTATAATGGCCTCCGGCTGCTCAGTGCGCGGGTTATCCGAGGTGACAACGACCAGATCGGCCAGCTCGGCGGCGATACGGCCCATTATCGGACGCTTTTTCCTGTCCCTGTCGCCGCCGCAGCCGAAAAGGGCCACGAGCCGGCCCCGCGCCACCTCGCGTATGGAGCGCAGGACGTTTTCCAGCGCGTCCGGCGTATGGGCGTAATCTATGAGTATGGTGTAGTCCCCGTCTGTCGGCACCGTCTCCATGCGGCCTTTGACTCCGCGCGCCGAATCCAGCGCCGAGGCGCAGGAGGCAAGGTCTATGCCCAGGGAAATCGAGCAAGCCAGCACCGTCAGCGCGTTGTAGGCCGAAAAGGTGCCGGGTATGTGCAGGGTCACGCTCTGGGCCTCCGAGCTGCACGCGGCCATGAAGCTGACGGCGCTGCTGGAATAGCGCACGTTCTGGCCGTAAACATCCGCAAGACTGTCTTTCAGTGAGAAGGTGGTGCAGGCGCTCTTCACATGCCGGAGCATGAACTGCGACCACTCGTCGTCCAGATTCACTACAGCGTAGCGGCACATGCCCATGAGCTTTGCCTTGGCCTCGGCATAGCTGCGCATATCTCCGTGAAAATCCAGGTGGTCCTGTGTCAGGTTCGTGAACACGCCCGCGTCAAAGCTGATGCCCGCCACGCGGTCCAGCACCAGCGAGTGGGACGAGACCTCCATGACGACGTGGGTGCAGCCCGAATCAGCCATCTCACGCAGCAGCTTTTGCAGCTCGTAGGACTCGGGCGTCGTGCGCTCCGTGGGCAGGAACTCGTCGCCTATCATGTTGCCGTTTGTGCCTATGAGGCCGACCTTGCCGTCCAGGCAGACTTCGATGACATGCTTTAGCAGATAGGTCGTCGTCGTCTTGCCGTTCGTGCCGGTGACGCCGATGACGGTCATCTCGTCCGCCGGGCGGCGGAACAGGTTCACGGACATGAGCGCCAGGGCCAGGCGGCTGTTCTCCACCAGGACATATGGCACGCCGCAGGCGGGAGGCTCCTCGCAGACGGCGCAGACGGAGCCCTTTTCGGCCGCGGAGGCTATATACCGGTGCCCGTCGCTCTCAAAGCCGCGCACGGCGACGAAGAGCGTCCCCGGCGCCGCGCGGCGCGAGTCATAGCATATGTCCTCTATCTCAAGCTCGGGCGGGGCCTTGAGCTCCCTTACCGCCACGCCCTTGAGAAGGTCTGCAAGTTTCATGCAAACTCCTCCAGTCCAGTCTTTCCTCAGTATTCGCCAAGCATTGATGCTTCGTTTTCATATAGTGTGACGCCCACCACGGAGCCGTGCGCCAGCTCCTCGCCCGGGGCGGTGCTCTGGGCGGAAACCAGCTGCGCGGCGGGGTCCGTAACGCCGTTTTCCGCTGTCAGATACAGGCCGAGCTCGCCCAGCCTCTGCCGCGCAGCCTCGTAGCTCAGGCCGCGCAGATCCGGCATCGTCTCCGTTGTCGGTGCGGGGTTCTGCCCGGCATAGAGCAGCACCTCGCTGCCCGCGGCGATGACTGCCCCTGCTCGCGGGAGCTGGTCCGTGACCGTATCGCCCTCGCCTATCACACGGCAGCCGAGGCCGCTCTCCGAGAGGGCGGATTTCGCCTGCGTAATGCTCATGCCGGTGAGCTCAGGCACGGCCTTGTCGGCGGCGGCAAGCTCGGAGTCGGTATACTCCGGCTCGTAACCCAGATAGGGCAGGATATCCGCCATCATCTTCCCTACCACCGGCGCGGCCATCTGCCCGCCGGAGATGTAGATGCCGCTCTCCGGGCTCGGGTCGTCCAGCAGGACGAGGATGGCCACTTCCGGGTCGTCAGCCGGGGCAAAGCCGATGAAGGAGACGATATATTCCTTCTCGCCGGATATCTCCTTCGTCGTTTTGGTGGAGGTGCCGGTCTTGCCGCCTATGCGGTAACCCGCGACATAGGCATTGTGGCCCGTGCCCTCGGTCTGGTCGCTGACGACCTGTTCGAGGATGCGGCGCACCGAGGCGCTGGTCTCCTCGCTCACTACCTGGCGCACGACCTGCGGTTCCGTCTGCGAGACCAGGTTCCCCTGGGGGTCCTCCACGCTCTGGACGAGATGCGGCTGCATGAGCCTGCCGCCGTTCACGCAGGCAGAGACGACAGTGATGAGCTGGATGGGCGTTATGTTGAAGGTCTGGCCGAAGGAGGCCGCGGCGAGCTGGGAGAGATTCTCCGGGTTGCAGAACACGTCCTCGCTCCACCAGATGCTGCCGCTCTCTCCGCCGAGGTCTATGCCCGTCTTGGCCGTCAGCTGCTGGGAAGTGTCCGCCGTGCGCTCGATGAAGCCGAAACCCTCGGCGTATTCGTAGAACTTCTCCTCCCCCACCAGCTGGCCTATGTTCACGAAGGCGACGTTGCAGGAGTGCTGCACGGCCTGCGTCAGGCTCTGGGGGCCGTGGCCGCCGTATTTCCAGCACTTCAGCGGGCTGCCGCGGCCCAGCACGTTCATGCTGCCGCCGCAGTAGAAGCTGGAGTTCTCGTTCACGACGCCCTCTTCAAGGGCCATGGCCAGGGTGATTATCTTGAAGGTCGAGCCAGGCTCGTAGGTGTCCGAGATGGCCTTGTTGCGCCACTGCTGCTGTTGGGCAAGGGCATAGAGCTCGTCATACTCCTCCTCGCTCTGTGCGGCGGCGCTTATCTCGGCCTCGGCCTCGGCGCTGATGGTCTGGTAATCGTTCAGGTCGAAATTGCCAAGGGACACCATAGACAGTATAGCACCCGTGTCAACCTCCATACAGATAGCCGCCGCGCCGTTTTGGATGTCGTAGTCCTCCACGGCTTGGGCGAGGTGCTTTTCGACGTAGCTCTGGATGACAGCGTCTATCGTCAGGGTCAGGCTTTCGCCGTTGTGGGCGTCCACATAGTCCTCGTAGCTCTGGTAGAGCATATCCGTCCCCGCCGCGGTGGTGGAGCGCATGACGTAGCCGTTTTCGCCCGAGAGCAGGCTGTCATAGCGTGATTCTATACCGCCGAGGCCGGTGTTGTCCAGTCCCACGAAGCCGATAACGTGGGAGGCGAGGCTGCCGTTGGGATAATAGCGCTTGGTGTCCGACTCTATCTTGATACCGACGTAGCCGCCCTCGGCCTTAAACTTCCGCACAAGCTCCGCCGTTTCAGCCTCCACCTTGCGGGCCACGACCTCGTACCAGGACTTTGTGTTGCCCGCCTTTTTGAGTATGGTCTCGTAGTCTGCGTCCAGGATCTCCGCCAGGCCGCGGGCGATGGCCTCCTTGTCCTCGTTATTTCGCTCTATCTCGGCAGGGCTTATGTACACGGTATCCACCCCGGCGCTGATGGCAAGGATCGCGCCGTTGCGGTCATAAATGGTGCCGCGTGCGGCGCTCACCGTCGTCTCGCGCACCTGCTGGGCTATGGCGGCGGCCTCGTACTCATCGTGCTGGAAGATCTGTATCTGGCACAGGCGCGCGCCCAGGGCCAGAAACGCAGCTATGCCGCACACCGACATAAGAAACAGTGTGCGGCGAAGCATCATTCGGTTGGGCCCGCCGCCGGGCGCGCGGCCTCTCTCGTTTTGAGGCACAAGCCCCACCTCCAGGTATGGTAATATCGCGGCGGCGCGCCGTCATGAGACGGCGTCCGGGCCGCGATATTATCTTACTGCGAGGTGCGCGCAAAATATTCCGAAACGGAAGAGATGGCGTCAGATATTTTATCCCACGCGGCGTACCCGTCGCCCTCCACCGGGATTATCTCCGCCCAGTCCCTGGCCTGAGAGCCGCGTGTGACGTCCGGCTGCGCGGACTGGACGCCGAGCTGTATCTCGCGCTCGATTATGAGGTGGTCCCGCGCGTCGGCGAGCTGTACTATGACCTCTTCCAGCCTGTTGCACTCGTCGCGCAGGATAGTGAGGTCCGCTCTGGCCAGCAGCGCACTGACCGAGAGCGCGGCCGCCGCCGCGAATCCGAACACACACAGGAACGGCGCCAGCCAGCGCCTCTGCCGGCGCCGCGGCGTGCTCTCCGCGGGCACAGCGCGGCTGTATTCATACCTGTTTTCCGCCTCAGCGGGAAACACTGCGCTTTCTTTTCTCATCCGACCTCCTAAACGCGCTCCGCCACGCGGAGCTTGGCGCTGCGGGAGCGGGGGTTCAGCTCAAGCTCCTCTCCCCCGGCGGTTATGGGCTTGCGCGTGACGCTCCTGAGCGTCTGCACAAAGCCGCAGGTGCATATTGGGGCCTCACGCGGGCAGGTGCAGCCGTTCTCGCGGGACTGAATGGCGTTTTTGACTATCCTGTCCTCCAGCGAGTGGAAGCTGATGACGGCGAGCCTGCCGCCCGGCTTCAGGCGGTCGGGCGCGTTTTCCATGAGCTCCGAGACGGCGCCCAGCTCGTCGTTCACCGCGATGCGGATGGCCTGGAAGCTCCGCTTCGCGGGGTGCTGCTTCTCCCTCAAGGCGGCGGCGGGCATGGCGGATTTTATGAGCTCCACCAGCTCCGCTGTTGTCTTTATCTCCTTTTCTTCGCGACGCGCGGCGATGGCCTTGGCTATGCGCGAGGCGTGCCGCTCCTCGCCGTAATCGCGCAGGATGCGGAAGATCTTCTCCTCCGGCCAGCGGTTCACGATGAACCAGGCGTCGATGTTGTCCGATTTGTCCATCCGCATGTCCAGAGGCGCGTCCACCATATACGAAAAGCCCCTGCCGCCTTCGTCCAGCTGCGGCGAGGATACGCCCAGGTCAAAGAGCATGCCGTCCACAAGCCCGACGCCCTGCTCGTCCAAGATGGCGCCGAGGTCGCGGAAATTGCCGCGGACGATGGTGACACGGTCCGCGTAGGGGGCCAGCCGCTCGCCCGCGCGCTCAATGGCGTAGGCGTCCCGGTCTATCGAGATCAGGCGGCCCGTAGTCAGCAGCTTTGCAATAGCCTCAGAGTGTCCGCCCATGCCCAGCGTGCCGTCCACATAGACCCCGTCAGGCTTTATGTTCAGATATTTTATGCACTCGTCAAGGAGCACCGGTATGTGTCCGCCCATCAGAAATTAAGCTCCTTCATCATCGCGGCGATGTACTCCGGCGTCGTCTCACCCTCATGCACTGGCTCCCAGGCGGCGCTGTCCCAGAGCTCCGCGTGGTCGTCGCAGCCGACGACGGCGACGTTCTTCACCAAGCCGGCAAAATCCCGCAGCTGCTGCGGCAGGAGCGCCCTGCCCTGCGCGTCAAGCTCGCACTTCGCGGCGCAGGCAAAAAATGGGCGCATCTTCTTCCTGTCCACAAAGGACATGGCCCTCACCCTGTCCACAAAGCTCTGCCAGCTCTCCGCGCTGTAGGCGCGCAGGCAGCGCTCGTCCGACACGGTGAGGTAGAAGGTGTCCCCCAGCTCGTCCCGCAGTTTTGCGGGTATGAAAAGGCGGCCCTTGGAATCCAAGGTGTGTTGATATTCGCCTGTCACACCGGCCGCCTCCCTTAATTTATAGCAAAGCAGACGGCATTTTTAGAAATTGATGCCAGTTTTTGTGGGTGAATCCCACACTATTCACCACTTTGCCCCACTCAGGTGCTTATATTATATTTAGCTCCCCGGGAAATTGCAAGCGGTTTTTGAGATTTTTTTGAGCCCGTTCCAGCCCCCAGGCGCACGCTAAAAGGCCCGATTCCTACATAAAACACAAAATTTGGCGCCCATCCTTGCGGATGGGCGCCATTTCGTCAATATCTAGTATGAAGCCGAAAAAACTGGAAAATTATTTCTGCTGGGCGGGCTGCTGCTCCTGCACGCCGGCGGCGGCGCGGAACTGGCCGCGGGAGCCGCGGACCTGGCTCAGGGCTGCGGCCAGGCTCTCCTCCGAGCGGCGGAGGATATCGTCCACGTAGTCGCTGGCGACACGGCGGAGCTCCTTCGACTTGCTCTCGGCATTGGCGACGAGCTCGCTGCTCCTCGCGCGGGCGATGCGGACTATCTCCTGCTCCTCGACAAGGGCGCGGGCCTTTTCCTCGGCGGCGCGGCGGATGGACTCGGCCTCGCGCTTGGCGTTGCCGATAAACTCATCGCGCGCGGAGACGAGGCGCTTGGCCTCCGAGAGCTCCACGGGAAGCTGGGCCTTGATATCCTCTATCATGTTGAGGACCTTGTCCCGCTCGACTATGCACTTGTCGTTGCCCAGAGGCACTCCCCAGGCCTCTGACACCATGGAGTAAAGCTCGTCTATGAGCTCCATGACCTCGTTGTCCATTTTATACCCCTCCAGCTTTGGCTTTAGCCAGAACTTCGTCTATTATCTCGCACGGCAGGAATTCCGAAAGGTCCGCCCCGTAGCCCGCAAGCTCCCTCACCACTGAGGAGCTGAGGAAGGTGTACTTCTCGCTGGATGTGAGGAACATCGTCTCCAGGGCTGGGTTTATGGTCTTGTTTATCTGGGCCATCTGGAACTCGTTTTCAAAGTCCGTACCCGCGCGCAGGCCCTTTACGATGACGGCGCCCTCGTAGCGCCGGGCGTACTCCGCCAACAGCCCGTCGTAGGTGTCCACCGTTACGTTTTCAAAGCGCGCGGTGACACGGCGGGCCATGTCCACTCGCTCTTCTATCGTAAACATGGGCGAGCGCTTGCTCGCATTGACCATGATGACGACTATGACCCTGTCAAAAATATGGGAGGTGCGGCGAACTATGTTCAGGTGACCAAGGGTCATGGGGTCGAAGCTGCCGGGGCAAATAGCTATGCTCATAAGCTCAAGTTTCCTTCTTATAAACCGTAATCTTTATCTTGCCGTAAACCCTGTCGAGGACGCGCGAAAGCGGGGCCTTCAGCTCAGGGAGGGTCTTTTCCCGGCGGCTTTCGCAGACGATTATACCACCATCGGTCAATATGTCAACATTTTGTACTATTTCGAGGCATTTGTCAAGCAAAGTCGTGTCATAAGGCGGGTCGAGGAAGATAATATCGTATTTTTCCCCACGAGACAGGCACGCGAGGGCATCCGCCTGCATGACACGGCCCTGCAGCTTGCAGCGGGAGAGGTTTTCCCGCACGAGCTTCACGGCCTTGGCGCTCTCATCCACGAAAACGCACTCTGCCGCGCCGCGCGAAAGGGCCTCGATGCCCAGCTGGCCCGTGCCCGCAAAGAGGTCCAGCACGCGGCGGCCCTCGATGTCAAACTGTATAATGTTGAAAACGGCCTCCTTTACGACGTCAGCCGTCGGCCGTATGTCCATGCCGCTCGGCTCCAGCAGCTTCCTGCCCCTGGCCGTGCCGGTTATGACGCGCATGGCTCAGTCCTCCTTCTCTTTGGCGTGATAATGCTCGTACACGGCCTGGGCCGTGTTCTTCGGCACGGCCTTTTGCAGCTCCTCCAGGCTCGCGGCCTTGATGGCGCGGATGGTGCCGAAGTATTTCAAAAGCTCCGCGCGGCGCTTATCGCCCACGCCCTTTATGTCGTCCAGGGCGGAGTGCAGCTTCGCTGTGCGCAGGCTGCGCTGGTATTCGATGGCGAAGCGGTGCGTCTCCTCCTGTATGGTGCCGATAAAGGCGAAGACCGCCGGGCTGCCGCTGATACCGATCTCCGCCCCGTCCGGCGAGGCCAGGGCTCGTGTGCGGTGTTTGTCGTCTTTCACCATGCCGAAAACAGGCAGCTCCAGCCCCAGCTCGCGGAGCGTATCCCTCGCCGCCGCGGCGTGGACGCTGCCGCCGTCTATGAGCAGCAGGTCCGGCACCTCGCAGAACTTGAGGTCGCCCTCCAGCAGCCGCCTGAACCTCCGGCCCACGGCCTCGCGCATGGAGGCGTAGTCGTCCGGGCCGTCGACGTCCTTCATCCTGAACTTGCGGTAGTCGCGTTTGAGCGGGCGGCCGTGGACGAACACGGTCATGGCCGCGACGATGCCCTCGGAGCCGAGGTTCGAGACGTCGAAGGCCTCTATGCGCTCCGGCATGTCGGGCAGGTCGAGCGTCCTTTGCAGCCATTCCAGGGTCTTCAGCGTCTTCTGCGCACCGGTGGCGGCGCGCTCGGCCTCCTCCCTGGCGTTGGTGACGGCGCTCTCCACCAGGCGGAGCCTGTCGCCGCGCTTCGGCGTCTCGACCGATACCTTGTGTCCCGCCTGCTCCGTGAAGAGCCGGGAAAGGGCCTCCGCGTCCTCCGCCTCCGCGGGCAGGAGGATGAACTTCGGCCACGCGCCGCGCTGGGCGTAATACTGGCGGATGAGGCCGGAGAGAGCCTCGCCGTCGTCCTCAAGGGGCTCGTCCATCAGCTCAAAGTCTTTGGCGGCGAGGTCGCCGCCTACAAAGTGGAGGACGGAGAAGCAGCTCTTTGCCCCACGGTGGAAGCCCACGGCGTCCGTATCCGCGTACACCGCCGAGATGACGCGCTGCCTGTTGCCCAGGCCCTCGACGGCGCGGATGCGGTCCCGGTAGGAGGCGGCGAGCTCAAATTTCAGCTCATCCGAGGCGGAGAGCATCTTCTCTGTCAGCTCCTCAGTGAGCTCCTTTGTCTTGCCGCTGAGGATGAGGGCGGCCTGCTCCATGGCTGCGCGGTATTCCTCCGCCGTGTGGCCGGGCATGCACCAGCCTGCGCAGGCGCCCATGTGGTAGTTCAGGCAGGGCCGCGCCTTGCCGATGTCGCGCGGGAACTTCCGCGCACAGCTGGGCAGCAGCAGGGCCTTGCTGACCGTATCTATTATATCCTTCGTGACCGAGCGCCCGCCGAAGGGGCCGAAATAGCGCGCCCCGTCCTTGGCGTAGCGGTTCGTCAGCGAGAATGTCGGGTATTCGCTCTTGTCATCCAGGCGGATATATGGGTAGCCCTTGTCGTCCTTGAGCAGGATATTATAGTAGGGCTTGTGCCGCTTTATAAGGGAGTTTTCGAGGACAAGGGCCTCGAACTCCGTGGAGACGACGATGACGTCAAAATCGTCCACCTTATCTGCCATGGCGGCGACCTTGGGCAGGTGCTCGCCGCGGAAATAGCTCGACACGCGGTTTTTGAGTGCCTTGGCCTTGCCTACGTAGATGACCTCGCCGCGCGCGTCCTTCATTATATATACTCCCGGCAGGAGCGGCAGGCGGTTTGCCTTTTCCCGGAGCTCGGGGAGCTTTTCGTTCATGCAGCGCCCGCCTTCTTCCCGCGCAAATCGCCGTGGACGCACCATACGGTTATTGTGGCGACGACCACGACGCCGCCTATGAGCGCCCAGAGGCCCGGGGCCTCACCGTCGAAAATGAAGACCCACACGGGGTTGAGCAGCGGCTCCACCGCGCCCAGCAGCGAGCAGGCCAGCGGCGGGCAGGCGCCCGAGGCCCGGCCAAGCAGCACGTATGGTATGCCCAGCTGCACCACGCCGAGCACGAGTATGCAGGCCACGGGCGCGGCCGAAAGCTCCGGCGGATATACGAAGGTGAAGGGCAGGCCGACGAGGAAGGTCAGGCCGTGGGCGATGAGGATGGCGCTCATGCGCTGGCTCTCGCTCGCGCCCTCAAGGCTCATATAGTAGCAGGCGAAGGCCATGCCGGCGAATATGGCCACGCAGTTGCCGGCCAGGTGTCCCGGCGTCAGCTGGTCAAAGAAAAACAGCGAGATGCCCGCCATCGTCAGCACGACGGCCAGGACATCCGCACGCGAAAAACGCTTTTTCAAAAACAGCGCCGAAAAGACGACGATGAACATCGGCGCCGTGAATTGCAGAACTATGGAGTTCGCCGCCGTGGTCAGCTTGTTGGCCGCGACGAAGCAGGTCAAAGTCAGGCAGAGGGCGGCTCCGCCGGCCAGGCTGCGCCTGTCCGCCGTGAAGCCTATGCCCCGCGCGCGCATGTATACGAACATGACGAGCCCGGCGATGAGGCTGCGCAGGCCCGCTATGACGATCGAGTTCCACGGTATCAGTTTTATAAAAATGCCAGCTATGCTCCACAGCGCGGCGCACAGCAGCATCTCCAGTATAGCCCTGTTCCTGGTCATCATGTCACCAACCTGCAAAAGCGGGGGCGTGCAGCAAACACGCCCCCGCCGTTACTTTGTTGCGAGGATCACTCGGAGAAATCGGAGTCGATAAGCTCAGAGAGCGTGGCAATGGCCTCGTTCTCATCCACACCATCGGCTACGATGTTCACGGCCGTGCCCTTGACAATGCCGAGAGAGAGCACGCCGAGAAGGCTTTTCGCGTTTACACGGCGCTCTTCCCTCTCGATCCAGATGCTGCTCTTGAACTCGTTAGCCTTCTGGATGAAGAAGGTCGCGGGCCGCGCGTGAAGACCGACCTGATTGTTTATTGTTACCTCTTTGGATATCACTGAGAGCCACTCCTTCCACAACCCCTGCCTGTGATAATCAGGCATCATGCAATATAAAGATACCAAATTTCACGGAAAACGTCAACTGATTTTCCCCGATTTGTCTATTTACAACAACAAGGACATGGACGCAACGGGGGATTTATTTCAGTTCTACAACGGTCACTCCCGTCTCGCCCTCGCCGTATCTGCCGAGGCGGAAGCTCTTGACGGCCTTGTTTTTCCTCAGCGCCTGCTGGACGGCCTGCCGCAGGGCGCCCGTGCCTTTGCCGTGGATGATCGTCACGGTATGAAGTTTACCCATGACGGCGGAGTCTATATACCTTTCCATCACCGGTATGGCCTCCAGCGTCTCCATGCCGCGCAGGTCGAGCTCAGGGGCGACCGCCGCCTGCCGGAAGGTGGTATTCCCCGTTGAGGCTACCTTTTTCTTGGGCTGGGCCTCGGTCACGCGGACCTCTTCCTGGCGGGCCGTCACGTTCATTATGCCCGCTCTGAGGCTGAGCGAACCATCCTTGTTTATGCCCGTGACCTCAGCCTTCACGCCCATGGACAGCAGCTCTACCGTGTCGCCCACGACGGCGGGGCGCGTGGGTCCGCGCTTCTCCTCCGGCATGGCCGGCTTCTCCGCGAAGCTCTCCTCCGCTTCGTTCAGCCTGCGCCGGAGCGCGGCGCGCGCTTCGTTCGCGGCGCGGTGGTCCTCCTCGTCGTTCATCCGCGCGCGCATCTCGTCTATCTCCGCGAAGGCTGCCTCCGCCGTCTCGCGCGCCTCCGCGATGATGCGCTCCGCGTCCCGCTTGGCCTTCAGCTCCGCCTTCTCCAGGCGCATGGAAAGCTCTATCTTAATCTTCGCGGATTCCTTTCGGTTCTCCTCGGCCTCGCGCAGCTTTCTCTGTGCCTCGTCCCTGTCCCGCTCCAGGGCCTGGCGGACGGATTCCAGCTTCTCTATCGTGGCCTCAAAGCTCGCGCTCTCGGTGCCGACACGGCCCTTTGCATCCGCAATTATCTCAGCCGGCACGCCCAGGCGCTCCGAGATGGCGAAGGCGTTCGACTTGCCCGGGATACCCACCAGCAGGCGGTAGGTCGGGCGCAGCGTCGCCACGTCGAACTCGCAGGAGGCGTTCATGACGCCCTTCGCCGTCGTGGCGTAGACCTTCAGCTCCGCGTAGTGCGTCGTCGCCGCTATCACCGCGCCGCGCGCACGCGCGTATTCGATTATGGAAATGGCCAGCGCCGCGCCCTCCGTCGGGTCCGTGCCAGCGCCCAGCTCGTCGAAGAGGATGAGCGTATTGGGGCCACATTCATTAAGTATGCGCACAATGTTTGTCATGTGCGAGGAAAAGGTTGAAAGGCTCTGCTCTATGCTCTGCTCGTCGCCTATGTCCGCGAGGACGGCGTCGAACACCGGCACGCAGCTGCCGTCGGCCACGGGCAGGTGCAGGCCGCAGGCGGCCATAGCGCACATGAGGCCGATGGTCTTGAGGGTCACGGTCTTGCCGCCGGTGTTGGGGCCGGTGATGACCAGGGTGTCGTAGTCGCCGCCAAGCTCCAGGTCTATCGGCACGGCCGTATCCTTTGGCAGCAGCGGGTGCCGCGCGCGGCGCAGCGCCACGGCGCGCCCGGATATCTCCGGCTCCATACCGTCGTACTCGTAGCTGAGCTTCGCTTTGGCGAAGATGAGGTCCAGCGAGACGAGGATGCCGAAGTCCCGCGTGATGTCGTCCGCGTGCTCGGCGCAGTCGGCGGACAGCTCCATGAGTATGCGCTCGACCTCGGCCTTCTCGCGGGCGCGCAGCTCGCGCAGCTCGTTGTTGGCCTTGACGGCGGCCATCGGCTCTATAAACAGCGTAGCGCCCGAGGCGGAGACGTCGTGCACGAGGCCCGGCACGGCGTTTTTGAACTCGGCCTTGACCGGGACGACGTAGCGCTCCGAGCGGGTGGTTATGATGGGGTCCTGCAGCGCCTTGGCGTAGGAGGGCGAAGAGATGATCTTTTGCAGAGCGTCGCGCACCCTGGCCGAGGCGGCGCGGATGAGCCGCCGTATCGAGGCCAGCTCAGGGCTCGCGGCGTCGGCCAGCTCGTCCTCGCCGGCGATGGAGCCCGTTATCTTGTCCTCAAGGAAGCGGTTCGTGATGAGGGAGTTGAAAAGGCCGTCAATACAGGTCTTTTCGTTGCCCCTGCCGTCGCCGGCGGCGTAGCTGCGCGCCTGGCGCGCAGCGCCGAGCACGCCAGCGATGTCCATTAGCTCGCGTATGTTCAGGCAGCCGCCCATGTCCGCGCGCGAGAGGCTCGCGCGCACGTCCTTCACGCCCGAAAACGAGGGGCCGCCGCGCTTTACCATCATGCCGCGCGCGGCGCTCGTCTCGGCCAGCAGCCGCTTAACCGTCGCCGCGTCGGTCGAGGGCGAAACCGCAAGTGCGCGCTCCTTCGCCGCGTCGCTCACCGCGTGGCGCGCGAGCATGGCGAGTATCGCCGGCAGCTCCAGCGTCGCGGCGGATTTTTCGTACTGTGTCATTTCGATTTCCTGACCTTTTTATAGTAGTCGAGGCTGGCAAAGCCGCGGTCCAGCTCATAGAGCAGATAGGCCTCGCAGACGGAGCCCAGCCTTCTGAGCGCCTCGTCGTCCAGCCGGAAGGCAAAGATGCGCTTCGGCGCGGCGTCTATTACGTAGCGCATGGCCTCCAGCACGGCCTTATCGACCGGCAGGCCGTCCGGCCTCGGACAGTCCTCGCAATAGAGTTCGCCATGGGCGGGAACGAGCCAGCCGTTTTCCATTTCCACCTTGCCGCACTTGGCGCAGCCCTCCAGCTCCGGGCGGTAGCCTGAGAGGCACATGAGCCGCAGCTCGAAGGCCGCCTTCACCTGCTCGGGCGGGAAGAGGCCCGAGGCCAGGGCATAGAGGCTGTTGAGGCCCAGCTGGAGTATCTCCGGCTCCGGGTAGTCCTCGTCCGAGACGGCCTCCAGCAGCTCCGCGATATAGCTGCCCAGGGCAAGCAGCTCTATGTCGCCGCGCAGGCCGCGGAACTGCTCCACGGTCGTAGCCTCGTTTATCGTCCACAGGCCCTTGTTGCCGAAGAGCGTCAGCTCCGAAAAGCACAGCAGCTGCGTCGCCGCGGCCAGCTTGCTGCGCGTGCGCGCAACGCCGCGCGCCTTGGCGCTTATTTTGCCCTCTGTCTCCGTGAGGATGGTGAGTATCTTGTCCGATTCTTTGTACTTGGCCTCGCGCAGGATGAGGCCCCTTGTCGTATGGTACATATGTATCGCCTCGCAGTCTTGCGGGGGAGCGGTCAGAGTTTGGCCGCCCCCTCGTCGTATTTCACCTGTTCCGGCTCCGGCTTCTTCTCCGGCTCGCGCTTTTCACGGCTCAGCAGCCAATAGACGGGCTCGCCCGTCTCGCAAAAGAGCGTCCAGAAGCTGTCGTCCTTCACGCTTACCACCTCTGGGCTTAGTTTTTCACCCCAGCGGCGGTTCAGACATGGGAAATTTTAATCGTTGAAGCCGAAGTTGCGCAGCAGCGACTGGGAGTCGCGCCAGTTTTCCTTGACCTTTACCCAGGTCTTCAGATACACCTTCGTATCCAGGAAGCTCTCCATGTCCTTGCGGGCCATCTCGCCTATTTTCCCGAGCATGGCGCCGTTTTTGCCGATTATTATGCCCTTGTGGCTGGCTTTTTCGCAATATATCGTCGCGTCGATCTCGATGACGCCGTCCTCGCGCTCGTGGAAGCGCGTTATCTCCACCGCCGTGCCGTGCGGCACCTCTTTATCCAGGCACCAGAGCAGCTTTTCCCGCAACAGCTCCGCGCACAGCTGCTTTTCCGGCTGGTCCGTGTACATGTCCTCCGGGAAGAGGTGCGGGCCCGGCTGCGCGAACTTCTCCATCTCCCCCAGCAGCGCCTCCAGGCCCTCGCCGCGCTTGGCGGAGATGGGCACCACGGCGGCAAAGTCATGCGCCTGGGCATAGGCCGAGATGACGGACAGCAGCTCCGGCTTCACCACCGTGTCTATCTTGTTTATCGCGAGGATGGCGGGGACTCTGGCGGCGCGCAGCTGCTTTATCAGCTCCGTTTCCTGCGGGCCGAGAGAGGCTATGGGCTCGACGACCAGCACGACGGCGTCCACGTCCGCGACGCTCTCGCGCACGACCTTGTCCATATACTCGCCCAGGCGCGTGCGCGCGCGGTGGAAGCCCGGCGTGTCCATGAGGACGAGCTGGGCCTCGCCACGGTTTATGATGGCGGTTATGCGGTTGCGCGTGGTCTGGGGCTTATTCGAGACTATGGCCACCTTCTCGCCCACCAAGGCGTTCGTAAGCGTGCTCTTGCCCACGTTGGGGCGGCCCGCTATGGTTATCATTGCGTTCTTATCCATTGCTGCACCTCGTTTTTGCCTTCCTTCTCGCCAGCTCCCCGCCCGCGACGAAGACTATCGTTGCAAGCCAGACGCAGACGAAAGCCACGGTCATCGCCGGGCTCATCGTCTCGTCATAGAGGATGACGCCGCAGAGAAGCTGCAAGGTTGGATTTATGTACATGAGTATGCCCGAAAGCGACATTGAGGTCGTGCGTATGTCCGCCGAATAGAGGAAGAGCGGCAGATAGGTCACGACGCCGGCCAGCGGCAGAAGTATGAGCCGCCAGCCGCCTATGACGCCCGTGCTTATCGGCCCGCCGCGTAGCTCCATGACCAGGATGATGCCCAGGGCCACGGGCGAGACGAGCAGCGTCTCGATGAAGGTGGAGACGTCGCCCGGGACGTCGGCCTTTTTCTTTATCGCGCCGTAGATGGCGAAGGACAGGCCGATGAGCACCGCCAGCAGCGGGAACTCCCCCTCCATGACCATCGGCGCCGCCACGCCCGCCGCGGCCAGCGCCACCGCCGCCCACTGGGCCGTCGTGAGCCTCTCGCGGAACACGATGAAGCCCACGAGGATGGCGAGGATGGGGTTTATATAGTACGCCAGGCTCGCGTCGAGCACGCGGTTCGAGGCAACGCAGTAGATGAAAGCGCCCCAGTTGAAGCTGATGAACACTCCCGCGGCCAGCATATAGCGCCGGAGCCGCTTATCGCGCAGGACGCGCACGGCCTCTCCCCACTTGCCGCACAGTGGGACCACTACAAGGCTGACGCACAGCGAAAACACGATGCGGCAGCAGAGCACGTAGACAGAATCCACGTCTGCGAGCAGCTTCCAGTAAATTGGGAACACACCCCAGAGCACATAGCTCAGGAAGACGGCGGCGGAACCTTTTTTCATACCTCTCTCTTTCTCCCCGAAGAGGGCTCAGACGCCGAGCCCGGACATTATCATCTCTTCTCGCGCGCGCATTTGGCGCTTCATCTCTGCCTCGTCCACGTGGTCGTAGCCCAGCAGATGCAGCGTGCTGTGGACGGTGAGGTACATGAGCTCTCTCTCGAAGCCGTGACCGTACTCCAAGCCCTGCGCCGCGCATTTTTCCAGCGATATCGCCATGTCGCCAAGGAAGATGCGGCCCGTCTCCGGGTCTTCCTCGCACGCCTGCGCGTCAAATTCGCCGGGCGTCAGCTCGTTTGCGGGAAAGCTCAGGACGTCAGTGGGCCTGTCCACGTTCCGGTACTCGCGGTTGAGAGCGTGGATGCCCTCGTTATCCGTGAGCAGGACGCTTATCTCGCACTCCTCGCCCACGCCCTCTGCGCGAAGGGCGGCATTTATCGCCCGGAGAATGAGACGCCGCGCGTCGGGATATCCAAGGCCGCGCTTTTCACGGCTGACCATTATCTTCGCGCCCATTACAGCTTGTACACCTCGCGCATCTTGGCCTCAAGATAGTTCGTATACCAGCTCGCGTCGAACTCGCCGCCGAGGGCGGAGCGCATGAGCTCCGTGGGCTTTCTCAGGCTGCCGTGGCTCCAGATGCGCTCGCCCAGCCAGGAGCGCACGGGGGCGAGGTCGCCGGAGGCGACGGCGGCGTCCACATCGAAGCCCTCCTTCATGCGGGCCACGAGCTGCGCGCCGTAGGCGCTGCCCAGGGCGTAGCTCGGGAAGTAGCCAAGCTGCCCGCCCGACCAATGCGAGTCCTGCAGGACGCCGCGAGCGTCGTCAGGCACGTCTACGCCGAGATATTGCTTGTACAGCGCGTTCCAGCGCTCGGGCAGCTCCTTGGCGTTCAGCTCGCCGTGGAGCATGGCGCGCTCCAGCTCGTAGCGCACCATGATGTGCAGGCTGTAGGTGAGCTCGTCCGCCTCGATGCGGATGAGGCCCGGCTGGGCCGCGTTCACCGCGCGGTAGAACATATCCGCGTCATACCTGCCGAGCTCCGGGCAGAGCCGCACGAGCTCCGGCCAGGCCAGGCTGCAGAAGGCGCGGCTGCGGCCGATGATGTTCTCGAAAAAGCGCGACTGACTCTCGTGTACGCCCATGGATACGCCGCGGCCGAGCTGCGTGAATGCGTATTCCTCCGCCGTGCCGAGCTCGTAGAGCGCGTGGCCGCCCTCGTGGATGACGCTGAACATCGAGGAGGCGAAGGCATCCTCGTAGTATTTCGTCGTGATGCGCACGTCGTAGCGTGAAAAGTCGATGGTAAAGGGGTGCTCCGTCGTTGTCAGCGCGCTCCTGTCCGGGTCGAGGCCCAGGAAGCGCATGAGCCAGCCCGAGAGCTCCGCCTGCTTGTCCAGCGGGAAGCGGACATTCAGCAGCGAGGTGTCGGGCGGCTCCGCCGCGCCGACCTTTGCTATGAGCGGCACCAGCTTTGCGCGCAGCTCGGCGAAGAACTTGTCGCAGAACTCCTGCGTCATACCCTCCTCATAGTTGTCGAGCCAGAAATCGTAGGGGTCGGTCTCCGGCTCCACCAACTCGGCGAAGCGGCGGCAGGCGTCGATTATCCTTTGCAGCAGCGGCTCAAACATGGCGTAATCCGACGTGGCCTTGGCCTCGCGCCACACGGTGGCCGCCTCGTTGAGCAGCTCCTGGTAGGCGACGTACTCATCCACCGGCACACGGCTGCGGAAGCGCAGGGCCTTCTCGCGCAGCTCCACGATACGCTGCTCAGCGGGCGTGAGCTCGTCCATATGCTCCGAGAGCACGCGCAGCGTCTCGCGGGCTTCCTCGCTGTTCGAGAGCGAGTACGCCGCCTCGTTGAGCACGGAGAGAGTCTTGCCGCGGGAGATATATGTACCCTTCGGCGCGGCTGTCACGCCGTCGAAATACAGCATCCCCGCCGCGTGGTTGTAGGCAAATTCACGCAGTTCGAGGTCTCTGAGGTTCTTTCTGGCTTCTTCTGGTGTCATTTGTGTGTCCTCCTGGTGTGTGTTGGCGGCCCCTCAGTAGGCGGTGGACGAAGGAAAGGGTCGTCGGGGACGCCGACCCCTACGGGTTTTATGTAAACCAAACGTGTGCTACGTAATATACATTGCAGTGATTCGCCGTCCGGGCGGGGGTGGAACTCCGCCCGGACGCACGATTACCGCGCACCTGCGGCGCCGCGAACGCCATGTAGGGGACGGAGTTCCCGACGTCTCGCAATTCGATCAAAAATGCCGACCGAAGGGAGGCATTTTCTCCTTTTACGCGCCTATTTCTTCCGCTTGAACTTCGCCGGGTCGAGCTTTTGCTGAGGGGCGCGGCGTTTTTCGTCCTTTTCGTAGGCCTCGATTATCTTCTGCACCAGCTCGTGGCGCACTACGTCGGCGCCGGTCAGCTTGCAGATGGCGATGTCGTCTATGTCCTTCAGGACGCGCATAGCCTCCTTCAGGCCCGAGACCTTGTCCCCGGGCAGGTCGATCTGCGTCACGTCGCCGGTGATGACCACGCGGGAGCCGAAGCCTATTCGCGTCAGGAACATCTTCATCTGCTCGCGCGAGGTGTTCTGCGCCTCGTCGAGGATGATGAAGCTGTCGTCCAGCGTACGGCCGCGCATATAGGCCAGGGGCGCGACTTCGATGTTGCCGCGCTCAAGGTATTTGTTATAGGTCTCCGGGCCCAGCATCTCAAAGAGCGCGTCGTAGAGCGGGCGCAGGTACGGGTCCACCTTGCTCTGCAGATCGCCGGGCAGGAAGCCCAGGCGCTCGCCAGCCTCCACGGCGGGGCGTGTCAGGATTATGCGGTTGACCTTCTCGCTGCGGAAGGCCGCCACGGCCTCGGCCACGGCCAAATACGTCTTGCCCGTACCCGCAGGGCCTATGCCGAGGGTTATCGTGTTCGCGTTCATGGCGTCCACATATGCCTTCTGGCCCAGGGTCTTGGCCTTTATGGGCTTGCCCTTGGCCGTTATGCATACAACGTCGCCCGAGAGCTCGGAGATCTTCGCCTCCCGGCCCTCGGAGACCAGTTTCAGGATATAGCGCACGTTCTGCGCGTCTATCGCCTCGCCCCGCGAGGCCAGCTGCAAGAGGCCGTTTATCGCCTTCTCTGCCGTCATGACGTCCTCAGCCTCGCCGCTTATGCGCAGCTGGTCGTCCCTATCCGTCACGCGCACGCCTAGCTCAGTTTCGATTATCCTCAGGTTCTGGTCGAAGGAGCCGAAGACGTTTATGACGTTCTCCATCCTGTCTATGGGCAGGGTCCTCTCTATCATCTGTACACCTCATATCTCTATTCCGCCTTCGTCTCGGCGGCTATGTCCTCCAGGCACTCGGCGCGCAGCGTCACGTACAGCGCGCCGCCGCTCTCACGGGCGGAAAAGCTCTGCGAAAGCACCTCGCCGCGGCCGTCCAGCTCCGCTTCGAGCCGCTCCGTCAGCTCGGCCTCCAACCGCTGGGCCAGGGCCTCGGCGTCCGCACTTTGAGCTATAATATCATACTCCAAAAACTGCTCCTGCACAAGAGAAACCGGCAAACTAAAGACGCCCGGCCACTCCAGCCTGTGCTCAGTCGTGACGCGCACGGTGTTTTCCTCCGGGGCAGAGCCCCCGGCGTAGAGGTTCAGCCGCTCGCTGCCTATTACGAGCGCCCAGCGCGTATGGCGGCCGCTTGGCTGCGCGGCCTCGTATTCCAGCGGGGAGACTACGGTCAGCTCGTAATATGTCCTGGCCTCCACGAGCGCCGAGGCATGGACATAGCGCACGCTGCCCAGGCCGCTCTCCACCCTGCCGGAGACCAGCGGCTCGCCCTCAAGCACGGCGTCCCCAACCTCGACGAGCGGCGCGCCGAGATAGACCTGCATACACTCTATTATACCCGTTTTTCGCGCCGTCACTGAATATGGCTCGTCATTGTCCCTCAGCTCCGGGGCCGGCTCGCGCTCACGCACACGCACCACGGCGCGGGAGCTGTCCACGCTCACTCCGACCCAGGCGAGCTCCGGTATGCGCAGGATGACCCCGTTTTTTATAGCGTCCGCCGACCACGACGGCCAGAAGGAGCCGCTCTCGACCCCGCACTCGGCCAGGGCGCGAAGGATCTCGCCCTTCGACACGTTTTCGTTGCCCTCCACGGCTATTTCCCAGGCAAAAAGCCGCGAGGCGGCCAGCAGCGCAAAGCAGACCGCCAGCCCTGCCATGAGCGCCAGCCGGTGCCTCAGCCTGCGCCGCACGGCGGGCGCGCCCCGGTAGCGCAGCGGCTCCAGGCTGCACTGGCAGCGCAGGGCGATGGCGCGGGCCGCTTCCAGGTCACGCGGACGGATGGCCAGCCTGAGCGTAAAGCCGTCCGAGGGCTCCGCGCCCCAGAAACGCAGGCCCGCCTGCGTCAGCGCGTTCAAAAACCGCTCCGGAGACGCTCCCTGCACCTCCACCCACACGCTGCCGCGCAGGATAAAGCGCCGCGCCCTCATTCGAACTCCACCGAGAGTATCCGCCCCGTGACCAGCAGGGCCTCCCTGTCCATGGCGGCCAGCTCCAGCGCCTCGCCGTTTATGATTAGCCGGGTCCTGCCGCCCAGGACCTCGATGCGCTCGTGCGTATATCCCGCAAGGCCGCGGTGCTGCTCTATGAGCGCGCGGCCCCGGCCCATGACGGTGAGTTTCAGTAGCCCCGCCGCCTCCGCGGGCAGGTCGAGCCGGTCCGCAATATTCTCCCTCAGCTCGGCCCCTTTCCTTGTGAGCATGCCGCCACCCCCTATCGGAGAATTATACGGCCACGTCCCGCCCAAGATGACCGCGCCGCACAAAAACGCGGCGGTTCTATTGCAGGGCTTGGGCTCATTAATTGGCGTAAGGGGGTGTTTTCATGAAAAGAGGCGCCTTTGCGCTCTATGCAGCGGCGGCGGTGGCAGCGGGGTTCGCGCTCATCGCCTGTTCAGCGGAGGCCATGGAGGCGGCGCGCGCCTCGCTGCAGCTGTGCGGGGAGGTGCTCATACCCTCGCTCTTCCCCTTTTTCGTGCTCTCGGGGCTTATTCAGGAGCTGGGTCTGCCTTCACGGCTGGGAAGGCTCGCTGCGCCGGGGATGCACAGGCTCTTCGGCGTCTCCGGACCGGGCTGCGCGGCGCTCATACTGGGGCTCATGGCGGGTTATCCCCTCGGCGCGGCCTCCGCCGCCGGGTTGGTACAGCGCGGGGAGATAAAGCGCGAGGAGGGTGAACGGCTGCTCGGCTTCTGCAACAATTCCGGCCCCGCCTTCCTGCTCGGCGCGGCGGGCGCGGGGGTCTTCGGAAGCGCAAAGGCTGGCATTTTGCTCTATATTTCTCACGTTTTAGCGGCGTTAACGGCGGGTTTTCTGCTTTCCTGCGGGCGGCGCGGGAGCGGCTTTGAGCGTCCCTCCCCCCTGCCGCCGCGCTCCGGGGCGCTGCCTGTCGCAGTTCTCGCAGCAGTGAGGAACATGCTGAACGTCTGCGGCTTTGTCGTCGCTTTTGGCGTCGTCACGGGCGTACTCACGGCCGTCGGGCTGCTGCCCGCGCTGGCCCTCGACCTCTCGCGGCTCACAGGGCTGGAGGTATCCGCCTGCCGCGCGCTGCTCACAGGCTTTTTTGAGCTGGGCGGCGGCGTGGGCGCGATGCGCGGTCTCGCGGCGACGCCGGCCAACCTCGCTGTCTGCGCGGCCATCGTCGGCTGGGGCGGGCTCTCGGTCCACCTGCAGACCTCCGCCGTCGCCGGGGACATGAAAACCGCCCGGCACTTTGCCGGGCGGTGTCTCAGCGCGGTATTTTCCTGTGTTTTCGCCTATATTCTGGCCTCTGCGGCCCTTTAGGCCCCGCCAAGTGAGAACACTATGCCCACGACGGCGGAGGCGGCAATAAACACCACGGGATGCAGCTTTTTAGTCGGTTTCACGACGTTCGTGAGCAGCCAGAGCACGACGGCCAGGATGATGGCGGGCCAATTGAAGAGGTCGAGCACTGCGCCCGTCTCCCTGAAAAGCGCGGTATTCAGCAGCGCGGCATCCACCACAGTGACGCCAGCAGCGGCTATTAGCGCCGTTGACGCAGGCCGCAGGCCGTAAAACGCGCCCTCTACGGTACGGTTTCCGCGGAATTTTTCGAGAAACATGGCTATTACGAGCACAAGCACGATGCCGGGGGTGATAACGCCCAGGGTGGCCAGCATGCTGCCGGGTATCCCACCGACGACATAGCCTACGTAGGTGGCCATGTTGATGCCGATAGGGCCGGGGGTGGACTCGCTGACAGCGAGCATATCCATGATCTGTGCGTGAGTGAACCATGCAGTTTTGTCGGACAGGTCATACAGGAACGGCACGGTGGCCATGCCGCCGCCGACAGAGAAGAGGCCGATTTTCAGAAACTCCCAGAAGAGAAGCAGCAGCTTCATCTCTCCGCCCCCTTCCCACGTGCGGCAAGCACGCTTATGAGCACGCCCGCGACACCTGAGGCCACGACCAGGAGTATGGGCGAGGCGCTTGTGAGCGCGGAGAGCAGAAAGACGGGCAGGAAGATGATGACTAGGCACTTCCAGTCCACCATGGCGCTCTTCCAGAGCTTCACGACGGCGTTTATAATGAGCACAACGACGCAGGCGCGCACGCCCGCAAAGGCGTTCTGCACCACGGGGTACTCCGCGAATGCGGTGAGGAACATGGCGATGACGGTTATTATGACGAGCGAGGGGAAGGCGCTGCCCAGGCCCGCGACGATGCCGCCGGCCACGCCCTTATGCCGCCTACCGACAAACACCGAGGTATTCACCATGATGATGCCCGGCAGGCACTGGCCCATGGCGTAGTAATCCATTATCTCCTCCTCTGTCGCCCAGCCGTTGTGCTCGACGACCTCGCGCTGGAGGATGGGCAGCATGGCATAGCCCCCGCCAAAGGTAAGGGCCCCCACTTTCATGAAGGCCCAGAAGATTTTCAGGTATTCTTTCATTTGCTGAGTTCTTCCGCGTATTCCGTGTATTTTGCGACGCGGGCCTCGCACTCGGCCCTGTCTGCGCCCTGGGTGAGGATATAGACCTTGATTTTCGGCTCCGTGCCGGAGGGGCGGACTATGAACGCCGTGCCGTCCTCAAGCTCGAAATACAGGACGTTGGAGCCCGCTATATGCGTCTTGCCCACGACGCCCAGCTCCGCGACGGAGACGGTGCCGTTCTGATAGTCCCTCATGCCGAGGACGGAGGCGCCGCCTATCTCGCGCGGGGGCTTTGCGCGCAGGGAGGCCATGAGCTCCTTCATCTTGCCGAGGCCGTCCAGGCCCGGCATGACGAGGTTCAGCGTCTTCTCCATGAACCAGCCGTATTTCTCGTAGAGGCCCTCCAGGGCGTCTGCCAGGGTCATGCCCTTGGAGAAATAGTAGGCGGCCATCTCGGCTATCATCATGGAGGCGGTGACGGCGTCCTTGTCGCGGACATAGTCGCCCATCATGTAGCCGTAGCTCTCCTCGTAGGCCAGTATGTAATCATACGAGCCCTCGCGCTTGTACTCGGCCAGCTTTTCGGCCATGAACTTGAAACCGGTAAAGGTCTCGTCCACGTGGACGCCGTTCTTCTCCGCGATCTCGCGGCCCATGTTGGTGGTGACGATGGTCTTGAGGAAGGCGGCGTTGGCGGGCAGGGTGCCGGCCTCGCGGCGGGCGGTGATGATGTAGTCGAGCAGCAGGACGCCCATCTGGTTGCCGGTGATGGTGCGGTACTCCCCGTCCTTGCCCCTGACCATGGTGCCGACGCGGTCGGAGTCCGGGTCCGTGCCGATGATGAGGTCGCTGCCGACCTCCTTGGCGAGGTCCACGGCGAGATAGAAGCCCTCCGGGTTCTCCGGGTTCGGGCTCACGACTGTGGGGAAGTTGCCGTCTATGACCATCTGCTGCGGCTCCGGATAGAGGTGCTTGACGCCCAGGCGGCGCAGCGCCTCCGGGACCAGCTTATAGCCCGCGCCATGGAATGGCGTATAGACGATCTTGAACTCATCCGCGACCTTTTCCACCACGGACTTGTTGATGGACATGGCCATGACGTTCTCAAGGAAAGCCTCGTCCGTCTCCGCGCCGATGACCTCAACGAGGCCGGAGGCCGTGGCCTCCTCAAAACTCATGAGCTTCACATCGTGGAAAATGTCGAGCTTGCCCATCTCTGCGGCGACGGCGGCTGCGTGCTGCGGCGGTAGCTGTGCGCCGTCGGACCAGTAGACCTTGTAGCCGTTGTACTCGCGGGGATTGTGGCTGGCGGTGATGTTGATGCCCGCCGTCGCGCCGTAGTGCATGACGGCAAAGGAGAGCTCCGGCGTCGGGCGCAGGGCGTCGAATATGCGGACGCGGATGCCATTGGCGGCCATGACGCCCGCGGCCTCGCGCGCAAAGCGCTCGCTGTTCAGGCGGCAGTCGTAGCAGACGACGACGCCCTTCTTGCAGGCTTCTTCGCCCTCGGCCTTGATGACCGCGGCGAACGCCTGGGTGGCCCAGCGGATGACATGGATGTTCATCCGGTTAAGGCCCGTTGCCATGACGCCGCGCAGGCCCGCCGTGCCGAACTCCAGCGGAGCAAAAAAGCGGCTTTCTATCTCTTTCTCATCCTCGGCGATGGCGGAGAGCTCTTTCCACTCCTCCTCGCCAAGGGCGGGGCTGTCCAGCCAGTACTGGTATTCTTCCTTATAGCTCCTCTTCATCTTCTGACTCTCCTTCAAGTATGTTCTTCGCATCCTCAAGCATGGTCTCCGGCACGAAAATATCCACGCCCTCGGCGCTCACGCCGAGCATCATGTTGCCGAATCCGCCGTAATGCGGATAACGCTTAACATAGGGTATTTCAAAGGAGCCCAGCATGCCGGTTATGATGGCGTCGCTCATGTCGAGCTGAGAACAGCTCGTGAGATACGCCGCGCCGACATAGTCGCCGTCCTCGGTGCGGGGCCATTTCTTTGCCATTTTCCCGGGCAGGTCCCGGGACCAGTCCAGCTTTTGTCCTTCCATAGGCCGCTTCCCCCTCATTTGTGGTAGCGTCCGCCGTTTATGATGGTGAACGCCCTGTATACCTGCTCCGCAAGCATCACCCGCGCCAGATGGTGCGGGAAGGTCATGCGGGACATTGAAAGCCGCATATCCGCGGCTTTTTTCACGCGCTCGTCCAGGCCGAAAGAGCCGCCGACGATGAAGCAGAGCTTTGGCCTGCCCTCCAGCTCGCGCGCCAGCTCCTCGCTCGAAAGAGACCTGCCCTCGACGCAGAGCGCAACGGTATAGGCCCCCTTCGGGACGGCCTTTTCTATCTCCGCCGCCTCGCGCGAGAGCGCCTGGGCTATCTCCCGCTCCGAAGGCTGCTCGGGCAGGCGCTCCTCGGCTATTTCGCGCAGCTCGGGCTTCCCAAAGGCCCCGAGACGCTTATAATATTCCTCAAAAGCTGCGGCATAGTGCCGCTCGCGCATTTTGCCTACAAAAATAAAGCTCAGGCCGGGCATCGGAGCGCCTCCATATGCACAGCGCCGAGCGGCGGCGCCGCGATGAGCTCCGGGGCCTCCCCCGCCTCAGCCAGGGCGGCGGAAACGGCGGCCAGCGCAAGCTCCGGGCGGTTATTCTCCCGGCTCAGGTGACCCAGGATGAGGCCGCGCGCCCCGGCGCGCGCTAGGCTCACTGCAAAGCGCCCGGCATCCTCGTTCGAAAGGTGCCCTCGCTCCGAGAGGATACGGCGCTTGAGATACACGGGATACGGCCCGTCGCAGAGCATCCGCTCGTCGTAATTTGACTCGATGACGGCGAGGCTCACGCCTCTCATGGCCTCCAGCGCCTCGTCCGTCAGGCGGCCCGTATCCGTACACAGCCCGAAGCTGCTCTCCGCGTCTATGCGGTAGCCCACGCTCTCGTCCGTATCGTGCATCGTGTGGAACGCCCGCACGCCGGCGCCGCCTATGCGCAGCGGCTCCCCCGGGCGGATGATGTCTATGTAGTCCTCCACGCCCGGCAGCATGCCGCGCAGGCGCGCGGCCACGGTGCGCGGCGCTATGACGCGGGTGCCGTGCTTCTTTGTGAGCATACTGAGGCCGCAGACGTGGTCGGCATGCTCATGCGTCACCAGGACGCAGGAGAGGTCCGACGGCGACAGGCCCTCCGCGGCAAGAAAGCCGCCGAGACGCCTGAGCGAAATGCCCGCGTCTATAAGCAGCCGCTCCCCTCCGGCCTGCACGAGCGCGCAGTTGCCTGTGGAGCCGCTGGCGAATACGGTAACGCGCATCAGCAGACGTTTATGCTCTTGACCCGCTCAGGCTCGTCCGGGCAGGAGACAAGGGCGATATCCGCGCCCAGGCCGCGCAGCTTGCCGACAAAGTCCTCATATCCGCGTTCGATATAGTGGACGTCCTCGACCTCGGTGGTGCCTTCCGCGCAGAGCCCCGCTATTACCATGGCTGCGCCCGCGCGCAAATCACAGGCCGCTACGGGCGCGCCGCAGAGCTTCTCCACGCCCTCTATCATTGCCGTCCTGCCGTCAACCTGCACCTGCGCGCCCATCTTGCGCAGCTCGGTGAGGTATTTGAAGCGGTTGTCGTAGATGCCCTCTGTTATTACGCTGGCGCCGTTTGCCAGGCAAAGCGCTGCGGCAAACTGGGGCTGCATGTCCGTCGGGAAGCCGGGATACGGCATGGTCTTGATGTTGACCTTTCTCAGCCTGCCTGTGCTCTTCACCGTGACGCAGTCCTCGCCCGCGATGACGGTCACGCCCATCTCGCGCAGCTTTGCTGAAATCGACTCCAGGTGGCGCGGGATGACGTTGTTTATCTTGACCTCCCCGCCCGCGGCGGCTGCCGCGACCATATAGGTGCCTGCCTCTATCTGGTCGGGGATTATCGTATAGGTGCCTCCGTGAAGGCTGTCCGTGCCGTTTATCTTCACGGAATCCGTGCCGGCGCCGCGCACGTCGGCGCCCATGGAGTTCAGGAAGTTCGCCAGATCGACGATGTGCGGCTCCTTCGCGGCGTTTTCGATGACCGTCCGCCCCCTGGCCATGGAGGCGGCCAGGATGATATTCATCGTCGCGCCGACGGAGACCTTGTCAAGGTATATGCGCGTGCCGTGGAGCTTGCCGTCCAGCGCCTTGGCATAAACAAAGCCCCCCGTGACCTCCACATCCGCGCCCAGGGCGGTCATGCCCTTTATATGCTGGTCTATGGGACGTACGCCAAAGTTGCAGCCGCCGGGCATGGTGGTCTTGGCCGCGCCGAAGCGGCCCAGCATCGCGCCGATGAGGTAATAGGATGCGCGTATCTTGCGCATGAGGTCATAGGGAGCGTCGGTGTACCGGACGTCGGTGCAGTCTATTTCCACCGTGTTGCGGTTCACCATGCGTATCTTCGCGCCGAGGTGCTCAAGTATCGTCATGAGCATGTCCGCGTCGCTTATCTGAGGGATGTTCTCAAGCCGGCACACGCCGTTGACCATCAGCGCGGCGGGAATAATGGCGACGGCGGCGTTCTTCGCGCCGCTGACGTCTATCTCGCCGTAGAGAGGCTTGCCGCCATTGATAACATATTTTTCCAATACATTCACCTTCCAAAGCCCTGGAGAATGGAGCCCGCGCCTGAGCGGGGCGGGAATGGGGCGCCCGCAAAGCTAGTTTGTCCGCAGGCGCGCCATACTAACAAATTATTTTAACACATTGCTTCCATTTATTCAAGACACTCAGGCAATGACTTCCTCTTTGCCGGTTATGGCGTTTATATAGAACTCGCCGGTGTCCGTCACTATGAGCCAGGCGGGGGTCAGGCTGCCCTCGCCGGAGGCGGAAGCGGAAAAGGCATAGCATAGCTCCAGGCCGCGCAGCTCGCTGCATATGTGGCCCTTCTCACGCGTCAGACCGAGAAAGCGCATGAGCGCCGTAGGCACGTCGATGAGGCTGGTCTCAGTCTCGGCGGTGACGAGGTCCAGCGGCCTCACGCCGGAAATGGAGTACAGTCTGCCGTACATGAAACGGAACTCCACTCGGCAGTTTATTATCCTCGCCCCACCCGAGGCGCAGGCCAGCTCCAACACGACGTTGTCGCCGTCGGACTCGACTATCGTGCAGGCGTCCTTGCCGTCAACGAGTTCTATGCCCAAGTCCCGCATCATGCTGCGGGCGGTCTTTTCCGGGTCGTCCGTCTCCGGCGCACCGGAGGCGAAAAACTTGATGTCGAAGCCGCCGGTGCCGCGGAAGGTGGCCTCGCCCTTCGTGCCGCCGTAGTAGATGATGCCGCCGCCGCGGTCATCCGTCGTGGTAAGGCCGATGAAGCCGTCCACGGCCTGGGCCTCGACCTGGCCGTTTCTGGCAACGCTGCGCTGATTCAGGCTGCGCGCGCTCAAATTCGCCTCGTCGGATACAACGATGCCGTTTTCCTCAAGCAGCGCCACCGCGCCCTCCACGGCCTCGTTCCAGAGTTCGCTGCCCCTCATGCGGTCGCTTATCACCGTGGACAGCAGCACGACATTCACGATGAGCAGGACGAGGATTATGAAGTTTTTGACTTTTATCGCATCCATCAGGCTTTTTTCCAGTCGGTCGTGACTTTTTCAAGGTTATCGGTGTAATAGAGCCTCAGCTCTCCCCCGCCCTCCGTTTGGAGCAGAGCGGCGGCGAGGTTCGCGGGCAGGGGCTCCTCCCTGCCGCCCAGGCTCTCATAGGAGCGGAAAAGTATCGAGGCATAGGTCACCCGCTCGCCCGTCACGGTTATCTCAACCGCGTGCTCCCTGCCAGAGATGCGCAGCGGCACGCCGTCGTAGACGTAGTCGAAGCAGATCGTGTACTCACCTGTCTCGGCGCTGAGGTAGATATACGACAGGCGCAGCGAGGCCTCACCGCAATAACGCCCCGCCGTGTTCTCGACCAGGCGGCGGGCCAGCTCTATTGCGTCCGTCGGGGAGAGCTTCGGCGCGCTCTCATCCTCTATGGGCTTAAAGGAATATTTGAGCTCCCCGTCCGCGCCCAGGCGCAGGGTGGCCTCGCCCTCGACGCTGACCAGCGTGCCGTCGGACTCAGGATAAGTGGAGGCAAGGTAGCTGCTGAGTCCGAAGGCCGTGTACAGTGCCTCGCTGTCCGCGCTGCGCAGCGAGTTCTCCCCGGAGATGGAGCCGAGGACTATGCTGCCCTGCATCAGCACGGTATAGGGGTCGAGCGCGTCGTAGGTCGGGGAGAGCTCAAACACAAACTCCGCGCCGTTGGGTATGCTCTCGCCAACCCTAGCGGCAAACTCCCCAGCCTGTACCGAGGTCGAGCAGCGGTAAAAGCCGCCCTCGTCCCGGCTGCGGACATAGCTCAGCCACACGAGGCCGTTATCCAGCGAGATGCAGATGCGCCGCGCCGTATGTCCGGCGGCGGAGCCGTTTATCTCTGTACCGAGCCATATGGCCAGGCTCGAAAGCTGGAAGTCGCAATAAAAATCGAAGAAGACGCCCGTTTCGTTGAGCGCGGCGCGCCACTCCTCCTCGCTTATCTGCTCCGGCTCGCCGGAGGAGCCCAAAGCCTCGGCCAGGGTGGCGGAAAAACGGTCGTAGGCGGAATAGAGCTCCTCCTGCGAGTACATCACTCCGCAATGAGCCCCGGCCTCCGGCGTGAGCATCATGCTCAGAGGCTCTGCCGCGGCGGTGTATTCCTTCTGCCCGCCTTGGTTCTGCCCCGACTGCATGCCCAGCACGCCGCCGGAAATATCTCCCGCGAAATCCAGCAGCCCGCTGCCCCCGGCGAGCATGACTGCCGAGACGACTAGCACCAGTATGAGCAGGTCCTGTCCCAAGCCGAGGAGGCGTCGCTTCGCCTTCGGCGTCAGCGGCTTACGCATCTTTCGGCCCCTCCACCGGAAGCCAGACGGTTATACGCGTGCCCTTGCCCAGGCGGCTCTGCAGATCTATGCGCCCGCCGTGCCGGACGACTATCTCGTGCGCTATAGACAGGCCCAGGCCCGTGCCGCCCGACTCGCGGCTGCGCGCCTTGTCCACGCGGTAGAAACGGTCGAACACCTTCGCCGCGTCCTCCTGGGGGATGCCTATGCCGTTGTCCTTCACCGTACACCAGACCTCGCTGTCCTTCCAGCCCGCGGTCATGCTTATGCGCCCGCCGTCCTTGGTGTACTTGATGGCGTTGGAGACCATATTCATGAGCACCTGCTCTACGCGGGCCTTGTCGCCGCGTATCTTCGGCAGGGGTATCTCCAGCTCCAGCGAGAACTCGTGTCCGTGCGCCTGCGCCTCCATGCGCGTGGCGTTGTAGACGTCCTTCACGGACTTCTCAAAGCTGAAATAGTCGAAGCTGAATTCTATGCTGCCCGCGTCGAAGCGCGAGAGCGTCAGAAGGTCCTGCACTATCTTCGTCATGCGGTCGGATTCGTTCAAAATGACGCCGAGGAAGCGCTGGCGCGTCTCCTCCGGCATCTCCGGCTCGCCCTCCAGCGTCTCGGCGTAGCTCTTGACGCTGGTTATTGGCGTGCGCAGCTCGTGGGAGACGTTGGCTACGAACTCGCGCCGCATCTGTTCGGACTTTTTGAGGTCCGAGAGCGTGTCCTCGAGCTGGACGGCCATGTCGTTGAAGGTGCGCGTCAGGACGCCTATCTCGTCCTTGGACTCGTTGTCCACCTTGCCGGTGAAGTCGCCGCCTGCGACCTTTTCCGCCGCGCGGGTCAAGTCTTGTATGGGGGCTATCATGGTCTTGGCCAGCAGCAGGCTGAGGAACACCGAGATGACGAGGCCCACGCCCATCGCTTCGGCGATGATTTGCAGCAGCTGGCTGTTCAGGCTCTGCATCGTGGCGCGGTTATCCACGACGTAAACGATATAGTTTGCCGCGCCGCCCTCTATAGGCAGGGCAACGTCCATGTACTCCGCCGTGGGGTCGCTGGCGTAGCCGTTCTCGCCGGCAATGGCGCTGATGATATTCGGCGTGATGGCCACGCCGTTTTCAGGCGTGACGCTGCCGGCAAGCCAGGCGCCCGTCTCGCCGGAGAGGATGTGGTAGTTCCTCGTGCCGGTGTCTATACCCAGGCGGCCCGTGTAGGCGCCAAGCACCTCAGCCATGTTGTCCGGGGCGTCCGCCTGCGCCGCGGAGCGCAGGCCCGAGGCCAGCTCCTCGTCCGAGAACACCTCCTGCATGCGGTTGTAAAACTCGTTGAGGTAAAAGCTCCGCACACCGCGCGTCAGGAAGACCCCTGTCACGGCCGTGAGGGATATTATGAGAAACAGTATTATAAGTACGAGCTTTGTATAAAGGCTCCGGTTCATCTGCGGCCCCTCAGTCAGCGAAATAGTAGCCCGCCCCGCGCTTCGTCATGACGTAGACGGGTTCGGACGGGTTGTCCTCCAGCTTCTCGCGCAGGCGGCGCACGGCGACGTCCACGGCGCGCAGGTCGCCGAAGTAGTCGTACTGCCAGACGGAGCCCATGAGCTCCTCCCGCGACATGACCCGCCCCGGGTTCTCAGCCAGGAACTTGATGAGCTCGTATTCCCGCTGCGTAAGCTCCAGCTCCTTGCCGTTCTTGTAGACGGCGCGGCGGGTCCGGTCTATGGTGATGTCCTTGGCCCTTATCTGGTCGCCCGGCTCCTCGGGCGCGGCGGGCGCCATCGACGCCGCGCGGCGCATGTTGGTGCGCACGCGGGCCAGCAGCTCCCGCATGGAAAAGGGCTTTGTGATGTAGTCGTCCGCGCCCAGCTCAAGGCCGAAAACCTTGTCCGTCTCCTCCTCGCGCGCCGTTATCATGATGATGGGAACGTTGTTGCCCTCCGCGCGCAGCGTGCGGCAGACCTCAAAGCCGTCCATCTCCGGCAGCATGACGTCAAGCAGGATGACGTCCGGGTCGCACTCGCGCGCGAGCCGCAGGCCCTCTGCTCCGTCGTAGGCGCAGACCGCCGTCATGTCGTTCTTCTCCAGATTGTAGCGCAGGATATCGACGATGGAACGCTCGTCATCGACGATAAGCACCTTTCTGTTCATTTCCTGTCCTCCAGATACCTCCGGGCCTTGAGCACGGCGATGATGGTCTTGGCGTCGTCTATCTCGCCGGACATGACCAGCTTTTCCAGCTCGGAGAGCTTGTATTTCTCGACGTTCAAGAATTCGTCCGGGTCGAGGTGCATCTTGCCCCGGTGCAGGCCAAGGGCCAGGTAGATGTGCAGCACCTCCGTCGAGAAGCCCGGCGAGGTGCAGCAGGGGCCGAGGTATATCATCTCGTCCGCCGTCAGGCCCGTCTCCTCCGAGAGCTCACGCACGGCGCACTCAAACGGGTCCTCCCCCCGTTCGAGCTTGCCCGCCGGGACCTCCAGCATCTCGCGGCCGAAGGGATAGCGGAACTGGCGCACACACCAGACCGTCTCGTCCGCCTCGACGGGAATGACCGTCACCCCGCCCGGGTGCTCCACCACCTCGCGGCCGACTATGTTTCCGTTTACGAGCTCCGCCTTGTCGCGCCGAACGTTCACTATGACACCCTCGTATACCGTGGATTTATCTATCGTCTTTTCGTATGACATTTTCGCGCCTCCGTTAATTACATAGTTATCCGAATATCATATTACCATATATTGCGCCGCAATGCCAGTATTTTTGACTTGACCGCCGGCGGCGGCTGGGACAAGATAGACTCGGGAGGCGTTTTACATGGATATTCAGACTGTGGGCCGCGACTGCGTGGCCCTGAACGTACATAGCCTGGTCTCCGGCGCGCGCGAAGCGGCCTCGCTGGTTCGGGCCGCCCTGCTGCTCGGCGGGCTCGAACCCTGGCCCCGGATGGAACTGGAGCTGTTCCCATCCTGCGGAGGCACACTCATCGTCGCGCGGCCCTCGGAGGGGCTCGCGGTGGAGGTGGCGGACTATGCTCTGCCCTTCCTGCGCGGAAATTGACTTCAAACTGTAACGCGCCGGGGGTTTTATGCGCTTGACAGCTGTGGTATACTCTTCTAAGATGAGCAGCTTTTGGGAGGCGAGGCCGTGGCGCGCGCACAGGGCATAAAACAAATAGCGCAGAACCGTAAGGCGTTCCACGATTACTTCGTCCTCGAACGCTTCGAGGCGGGCATCGAGCTCTTCGGCACGGAGGTCAAGTCCATCCGGGCCGGGACCGTGAACCTGAAGGACTCCTTCTGTACCGTGAAGGACGGCGAGCTCTTCGCGCGGGGCCTGCACATAAGCCCCTACGAGAAGGGAAACATCTTCAACCGGGACCCGATGCGCCCCAAGCGCCTGCTCATGCACAAGCGCGAGATAATGAAGCTCAACGCCCGCGTCATGCAGGAGGGCGTTGCGCTCATCCCGCTCTCGCTCTATTTCAAGGACGGGCGCGTGAAGCTGGAGCTCGGCCTCTGCAAGGGCAAAAAGCTCCACGACAAACGCGACGCCGAGGCCGAACGACAGGCGAAGCGGGACATGGACAGAATTATAAAGGAGAGGAACGCGTAATGGCAAACCCGATAGTCACCTTTGAGATGGAAAACGGCGGCGTCATCAAGGCCGAGCTCTACCCCGAGATAGCGCCGAACACGGTCAACAACTTCCTGAGCCTCGTGAACCGCGGCTTTTACGACGGGCTCATCTTCCACCGGGTCATCCCCGGCTTCATGATCCAGGGCGGCGACCCCCAGGGCACCGGCATGGGCGGCCCCGGCTACAGGATAAAGGGCGAGTTCTCGCACAACGGCTTCAAGAACGACCTCAAGCACGAGCGCGGCGTCCTCTCCATGGCGCGCTCCATGATGCCGGACACGGCGGGCAGCCAGTTCTTCATCATGCACGCCAAGGCCAAGCACCTCGACGGCGAGTACGCCGCCTTCGGCATGGTCATCGAGGGCATGGACGTCGTGGACGAGATAGCCAACACGGCCACCGACTACAACGACCGCCCCAAGGCCGAGCAGAAAATGAAAAAAGTCACCGCCGAGACCTTCGGCGTCGATTATCCCGAGCCGAAGAAGTTCTGAGGAGGGCGCAAACAGCGCAGCGCATTTGCGCAAAATGAGCCTTCGTACCCCGTCCCGAAGCGTCCCCGCTTCGGGGCGGAGAGGAGGAGCAAGGGAGCGTGCGCAGTTTTCGGGCGGCGGCCCAGCCGCCGCCCGGAAACGGAGCTAAGCGGACTTTGCGACGACGACGACGAGGGGCCGTACTGGTTTCGACGGGGGTGCGGAAACGGGGATAGCGGGCGGATGCGCCTGGCATCCATAAAACGGGCAATTATAAATTAAAGAACAGCAATAAGACTGCTCTTCTCGCTGCCTAAGCAGTGAGCGTCTCCTCCGGGAGGGCCGCGGCCCGGAAGCGAGGCGTCGATCAGCGGCGAACGTGAGTGCGCAAAGCTTTGAGCGCACCATGCACAATGAAGCTACCGGACCCGCGAGTGTGAGCGTCCACGCGCGGGCGAGGGAATAAAAAGGACTCTCTGCGCCCGGAGAAGTCCCCGCGGATGCACTTTCGGACGGGGGTTCGATTCCCCCCGGCTCCACCAAAAATCCCGAACGCAATGCGTTCGGGATTTTTATTCTCTCTTTACTATTCACTTTTCACTAAACCTGACGGTTTTTGTTTTACCAGCGTTTTTCGAGGGTGAGGACGTTCAGGCCGTCGGAATAGTAGTAGGACTGGGAGTCGGTCAGTTTCCGGACTATTAGGATGCCGAGGCCGCCGGTGTCGCGGGATTCGGGGGGGAGGGTGATGTCCGGGTCAGGCTTCTGGGTGGGGTCGTAGGGGCGGCCGTTGTCGGAGAAGCGCAGGAGGGCGCGGCCCTCTGTCACTTCGCAGCCCAGGGTGACGGCGGTGGCGCCGCTGTAGAAGACTATGTTCGAGAAGATCTCGTCCGTCACGACCTTCATCTGCTGCACCACGTGCTCCGGGGCGCCGCCGGAAGCGAGATTTTCCTCGAAGAAGGAGGTGGCGCGCTCGAGCTGGGCGAGCTCCGGGCGCAGGCCCACCTTGCGCATGTGCGCGCCGCCCAGGTCCTTAATTTCAAGGGCCAGCATGGTGATGTCGTCAAACTGCGGGGCCTCGCCCACGAAGGCGTCTATGTCCTCGCGCAGGCCGTGCAGCAGGGCCTCGCAGCCCGCGCCCTTCCGGCGGTTCAGGGCGGCCAGCATCCTGTCCGTGCCGTAGAGCCGGTTGCCGCTGTCGGTGGCCTCGGCCACGCCGTCCGTGTAGACGAAGAGGGTGTCGCCGCCGGCGAGCGTCAGCTCGTACTCCCGGTAGCGCGAGTGCTCCATGCCCGCCAGCACGAAGCCGTGCCTGTCGCGGAAGAGCTGGAAGTCGCCGCCCGCGCGGCGGATGGCCGGGAACTCGTGCCCGGCGTTGGCGCAGGTGAGCTTCCCCGTCGAAATCTCGAGGATGCCCAGCCAGACGGTGACGAACATCTCGGCGTCGTTATTCTCGCACAGCTGGTCGTTGACCTTTTCCAGCACGGCCTTGGGCGAGGCGCCGGTCTGGGCGGCGTTTTTCAGCAGGGTCTTGGCGATGACCATGAACATGGCCGCCGGGACGCCCTTGCCCGAGACGTCGGCCATCACGAGGGCCAGGTGGTCGTCGTCCACGAGGAAGAAGTCGTAGAAGTCGCCGCCCACCTCCTTGGCCGGGTCCATGGAGGCGAAGATGCTGAACTCCTCGCGCTGAGGGAAGGGCGGGAAGATGCAGGGCAGCATGGAGGCCTGGATATTCCGCGCCACGTCCAGCTCCGCGCCTATGCGCTCCCGCTCCGCCGTGACCTGCGTGAGGTCGGCGATGTAGGTGTTTATCTCCTGCTCCATCTGCAGCACGGAGGAGGAGAGGTTTTCGATCTCGTCGCCCGTCTTGATGCTCAGCTGCGATATGGCGGAGCTGCTCTGGTTGCGCTGCTTGTCGGAGACGAAGGAGCCGGTGGCGGCGGCGAGCTGGTTTATGGGCCGCACGACGGCGCGGTTGAAGCCGTAGGCCAGGGCCAAAATCAGCAAAACGGTCACGGCGGCCAGCGCGGCGGCCAGGCGCAGCAGGAAGGTCTGGCGGTCAGCCATGACCTGGTTCATGGAGAAGTCCACGAAGGCGTTGGCGATGACGCCGCCGTCCTCATCCGTGATGGCCACGGCGGCCGAGGACAGCCAGCCGAATTCCTCGTAGTTCGTGATATAGGGCGGGAAGTCGTAGAGGCCCTGCTCCATGAGCTCGAGGTTCTCCGGCTCAATGTCGCCGCAGGTGCCCGGCGGGCAGGCGTCGGCGGTGGAGTCCGCGTCCACGATGTAGATGCCCTGGCCGGTCTGCGCGTCCATATAGGCCACGTAGAGCCACAGGACGCCGTTGTCCTCCTTCAGGGCGTTGAGGATGGCGAAGGTCTCCTGATAGGCCGGGCTCTCGGCTATCTCGTCGAAGGCGGCGAAATACTCCGCCCAGTCGGCCTCGTCGAAGGAGTCGAAGTCCGGCGGCGTGTTCTCGTCCGGGCAGAGGCCGCGGTAAATCTCCAGCGTCCGCTCCGTCAGCTCCGCCACGGCCGCGGCGTCCACCATCGAGGCCGCGGATTTGGCCGTGTTCACCGTCAGCTGCTCGTAGTGGTCGTCCATCGAGCGGGCGTACATGTTGTAGCTGACAAGCACCGTGACGCCGGCCACGGCCAGCGCCATCAGCAGCACGGCCGCGACCACCTTAACGCGCAGGGAAAATCTCATAGCCACACCTCAAATACTCACGACCAATGTGTTGAACCCCTGATACCGGCGGTAAAAGAAGCTCTTGGCCTGTTTTTTCACCATCAGCATGCCGATGGCGTCCATGTCGAAGTCGTTTTGCTCCCCGACCTTTTCGGTCACGAGCGAAAAGGGGTCGAAGCCCGCGGCGTTGTCACGGACGTGCAGCTGGAAGCCGCCGCCCTCGCAGGCGACGAGGGTGAGCTGGATATAGCCGTCCGGCTGGGCGGCGAAGGCCTTGGAGATGATGACGACGCCTATCTCCTCTATGGTCAGCTCGACCAGATAGCGCTGCCTCGGCGTGGCCTCCCAGCGCTCGCAGAAGGCCTCCGCCTCGCGCGAGAGGTCGCCCAGCTCGCCGGTGCTGCTGCGGATGAGGCGGCGGAGCACCCGCTCGGGCGGGAAGGCGCCGCCGTCCCGGGGCGAGAGCCGCCGCCACAGGAAATAGGCGGCGAGGGACAGCGCCTCGGTTATCGGGAAGGTCCACCACAGGCCGTGGGGCCAGGCGAGGGCCAGCAGCAGCGTCACGGGCAGCAGCACGGCGCAGCCGCGCAGCGTGGTGAGGACAAAGGCGTCCCGCTCCCGCTCCACGGATTGCAGATAGGCCTCGAGCAGGATGCCGACGCCGGCGAAGGCGCTCGAGAGGCAGTAGAGCCTCAGCGCGAGCGCGCCCATGTCCAGCGCCTCCGCCCCGGTGAGGCCGAAGGCGGCGCAGACCCAGCGCGGGAAGAGGCTCACGAGCGCGGCGGCGAGGACGCCGAGGCCGAGGCCCCAGCCCAGGCCGAGGCGCAGCGACAGGGCGGCGGCCTCCCGGTTCTTCTCGCCGTGGAAGGTGCCGGCCAGGGGCTGCAGGGCCTTGGCGGCGGCGTCGTAGAGGTAGAGGATGAGGTAGGAGGCGTTCTGCACCATGTCGAACACCGCCACGCCGGTCTCGCCGAAGCAGTCCAGCAGCGTGCGCGTGGCGATGAGCAGGAAGACCATCTGGTAGACATACTGCACCGAGGACGACAGGCCCGTACGCAGGCAGGAGAGCGCCTCGCCCCAGGCCGGGCGCGCCGGGCGCAGGCAGAGGGAGCCCCGCTTGCCCAGAAGGCCGGGCAGGTACACGATAACCGCCGCGGCGGAGCCCGCCACGGTGGCGAGGGCCGCGCCCGCCGTGCCCATGCCGAGCAGCAGCACCAGCACGAGGTTCAGGCCGATGTCCGTGAGGGTGCCGGTCAGGAAGCCCGCGCTGGCGCGCTTTTGCTGCCCGTCGGCGCGCAGGTAATAGTTGAGGATGTAGTTGAGGAAGAAGACCGGCGCGCCGAGGGCGATGAGGCGCACATAGGCCCCGGTCTGGCGGTAGAGCTCCTCGCCCGCGGAGCCGGCGCCGAGCAGGCGCAGAGCCGCGTCGGGAAAGAGGTTCACGGTGAGGGCGAGGACGCAGCTCACGGCGAGGGCGAGCTGCAGCACCTGTATGAAGCTCGAAGCCGCCTCCTCCCTCTTCCCCGCCCCGAGCAGCTGGGCATAGCGGACGCTGCCGCCTATGCCGAAGCCGTGCATGAAGAGGTTTATCACCATGAAGAGGGGCAGGGTCACGCCGATGGCGGCAAGGCCCGTCTCGCCCATGCTCCAGCCGACCACGATGGCGTCCGCCATGTCGGAAAAGGCGAGGCCGACGCTGGCGCAGAGCGAGGGCACGAAGAGGCGGCGGAACATTTTGCCGGCGAAGATATCCTGCTTCATAGCCGCCGCGCCTCCCAGAGCTCGTTTTTGCCGTCGGGCAGGAAGTGGCGCTTCATCTCGCGCAGGCCGGGCAGGCCCAAATCTTCCTCCAAATTGAACCACTCATAGCTCTCGGGCAGGGAGAGCATGAGCTCACGCAGGACGTAGTAGGTGAGGCCCTGCACGTCCGCGGCCCACTTCCCCACCGCGGCGTCAAAGGTGTCCCGCGTCAGGGGAAAGCCCATCATAAAGGCCGCGGGGCGGCCATCCAGATAGACCATGACGCCGTGCAGGCCCAGCTCCTCCCGCCGCTCGAGCGCCTCGAGCGTCACCAGCCGGTCGTCCGCGCCCCAGGCCGGGTGCGCGGAGGCCCAGGCGTCGAGGACGCGGCGGGCGTCGGTGGTGTTTTGTTCGCCCAGCAGCTCGGTGCGCGGGGCGAGCTCGCGCTGGATCTTGCTCAGGCGCTGGCGCAGGTGGCGGAAGCGGCCGCCCTCCATGGCGACGTGGCGCCCGCGCAGGTAGAGGTATTCGTCGTCGCCCGGGCGGCGGAGCAGCGAAAACTTGCCGGGAAAGCGCGCCTCGAGCCAGGCGGCGTCCTCGGCGCGCAGATAGCGCAGGATTAAATCCGGCTCTGAGGCGTGCTCGCTCAGGAAACGCAGTTTCCCCTCCTCGCTGCCGCAGGGGAAGAACCAGACGTTTTCCCCGGACTTTTCCGCGCGGACGGTGTAATAGTCCCCGCCGAGGCGCAGCTCGAGGCGCCTCGGGCCCTGCCAGAGGCGGATGGAGGGTATGGAGTGGGCGGAAAGAGCGTGGCCCTCCCGCCGGCGCAGGCTCTCGGCCCGCTCAAAGAGTTTATCCACGGCCGCACAGCTCCCTTGCCCGGGGCGCGCGTATCCAGCCGCCGAGTACCGGGAAGCGCGGCTCCGGCCCCGGCTCGGGGTATACGCGGCCGCCGATGAGCTCATAGGCGCGGCCCCCGGCGCGGTAGAGGCACTCGTAGCCGTAAAAGGCGCGCAGGACGGCGTCGGCCCTCGCCGCAGGCATGTCGGGCGTTATCGTCCAGTCCGCCTCGGTGGGGCAGGGCAGGCAGCGGCCCTCGCCCTGCGGCCTCGCGCCCTCGAGCAGGGCGGGCAGCTCCCGCAGGAGGCGGCTCACCATGCCGGGCAGCAGGCCCTGCACGCGGGCCATGTAGTCGTACAGCGTGGCCTCCGGGGCGAGGGGAAAGCCCTCCTCGAGCAGCACGTCGCCGGCGTCGAAATCCTCCGAGATGCGGTGGAAGGTCACGCAGCCGCGGCGCTCGCCGCGCAGGAGCATGGCGGGCATCGGCCAGGCGCCCCGGTATTCTGGCAGGGGCGCGGGGTGGATGTTCACCATGGGAAAAGCCCCGGTGACGGGCAGGCGGTGGTAATAGCCGCCGCAGAGCAGCAGCCCGCAGCCCTGCCCCGCGAGCCGGGCCAGCTCTTCCCCGCTCACGCGGCCGAGACCGACGGGTATGCCGTTTGCCCGGGCGAGCGCCTGCACGCCGGTGTTGAACTCGGTGACATTGTCGGTGCGGCAGGTGTAGACCTTCAAGACCCGGCAGCCCTGCTCCAGCGCCGCGCGGAGGGCGCCTTCGAGCAGGTCTATGCCGAGGTAGGCGATCTTCAAGCTCATTCGATGGTCAGAAAGTCGCTGAAACCCGTTATGTCGAAGATCTCCATGACAATCTTGCGCACGTTGCGCACGACCATGGCGCCCTGCTTCTTCATGGCCTTCTGCGCGCCGAGCAGCACGCGCAGGCCGGCGGAAGAGATGTATTCCAGCTCCGCCATGTCCAGCGTCAGGCTCTTGACGCCGTCGAGGCAGCTCTTGAGTTCATTTTCCAGTTCAGGCGCGGTGGCGGTGTCGAGGCGGCACTGCAGCTTCAGGGTCAGGGCGTCGCCGCTGCGCTCTTTTATTATCTCCATGATTTGCTCCTCCGTTCTTCTCAAAAGGTCAGGGTGTCCACGCGGCCGAGCAGCGAGGCGAGGCGGGCCCGGCACAGCTCTATGTTGGCCCGGCCGTCCTCGGTGTCAAAGCCGCCGCGGCGGATGGTGCGGCGCATGAGCCGCGCGTAGCCGAGGACCATGGCCTTTTCTTCCACGGCGCGGACGGTCTCCGGGTCCTCGGTGTCCAGATATTTGGTCAAGGCTTTTTTCCAGAAGAGGCCAGCGGTCTCGTAGGGCATTTTCAGGAAGTTGAGCGTCACGCCGTGGTCCAGCTCGCCGAAGGCCACAAAGCCGAGGTACATGGAGGCCAGCTCAAAGATGGGGTGGCCCACGCAGAGGGTGTCCATGTCGATGATGAGCACCTCGTTGTTCTGCATGACGATGTTGTTGGTGTGGTAGTCGCCGTGGAGCATGGTGTCCCGCTCCGGCACGGCCTCCACGAGGGAGACGAGCTTCGCGCCCTGCTCCTCAGGCAGGTAGCCCCGGAGGAACTCCACCCAGCCGAGGGCCACGGCCTTCATCTCCGGCATGTCGCCGGGCTTCACGTGCGTGCTGTGCATTTTCTTCATCAGCTCGACGTAGAGGTCCACGTAGGTGTCCATGCCCGCCGGGTCGGCGGCTATGAGCTTGGAGAAGGAGCGGGAGTTCAGCAGCTCGAACACCGAGCCGTAGCTGTCCCCCACCCTCACCACGTCGTAGGGTATGGCGGTGGGTATGCCGAGCACGAAGGCCTTGCGCGCCAGCTCGCGCTCGCGCTGCACGTCGGGCAGGCTGTCCGGGTCGCGGTAGACCTTCACCACCGTGTCCTTGTCTATGCGGTAAACGGTGCCGTTGGCGCCGCGGCCTATGGCCTCGCAGCCCTCGACGGAGATGTTGCGGTAGGCCTTTTCCACCGGCATCATCTCGGTGAAGCCGGTCATGTCCAGGATCTCGTACACCTCGGCGGAGACGTTCACCAATCGGAGCTCCGGCTCCAGCTTGCGCAGGCGCAGCACCACGCGCAGGCCGGCGCTGGATATGTAGCTCAAATCCTTCAGGTCAAGTATCAGCCCGCTGTGGGGCCGGCCCTCCCGGGCCTCCATGACCTCGCTCTCCACCGCGGGGGCGTTGCCGGAGTCGATGTGCCCGGAGAGGGCAAGCCGCAGGGCGTCCTTTTCCATTGTCCCGTTCATTCGGGTTCCTCCTCACTCGCCGCTTTCTGCGCCTTCCGGGGCGCGGCGGCGGTATTGTCTGTTTCGCTCTCGCCAAACACCCGGCCTATGAGCCAGTCGTATTCCCGCCAGGCCGCCGTGTCCGAGAGAGGGGCCAGGGCGTCGGCTGCGGCGCGGTAATACCAGTGGTGCCGGGCGGGGTCCTTTTCGTTGAAGGCCAGCCATAGGGCCTCTCCCCTCTCCTGCCAGCCCCGGTAGAGGGAGCGCAGGTTGGAGAGCTTGTCACCCAGGGCCACGACGGCGACGCCGGGGTCTGCGGCGGCCCTCAGCTTGGCGACGGCGGCCTCCTTGCGGGCGAGCCAGCTTTGCTCCGGCGGCAGGTGGCGCATTTTGTCCTCGCTCTCGGCCTCCACGAGGGCGGCGACGCGCGGGCCGAACCTCGCCTCTATGTCCTCCAGCCGCGCGCCCGTGTCCTCCACCGTGTCGTGCAGGACGGCGGCGGCGAGCACCTCCTCGTCGTCCGTCAGGCCCGCGGCCACTGCGGCGGCCTCGAGGGCGTGGAGGACGGCGGGCGCGCCGTCGCCCTTCCGCCGCGTGTCGCCGTGGGCGGCGCAGGCGTAGGCTATGGCCTCATTCAGCAGTCCCATAGGCTCCACCCGCTCCCGACAGCCGCTTTTTGATGCTCAGGATGTTCTGGCCGTCCTTGTATTCATAGGTCACGTCGTCCATCGTCTGCCGCACGAGGAAGATGCCGAGGCCGCCGGGCTGCCGCGCCTCGAGCGGGGCGTGGACGTCCGGGGCCTCCCGCGAGAGCGGGTCGTAGGGCACACCGTGGTCGATGAAGGTGATGACCACCGCGAGCGGCTCCTGCGTCACCTCCACCCTCACCGTGGCGGGGCCGACGTCGGGGTTGTAGGCGTAGTGGGCGATGTTCCCAAAGAGCTCGTCAATGGCCACGTCTATCTGCCGCTGGACGCGCTTGGGGCAATCGAGGGCCTCAAGCTCGCCGTTTACGAAGTCGGTGACAGGGGCGATGTTCTCGATGGTGGCGTTGACGGACAGTTCCTTCACCTCACTGCCTCCCCTCGGGGCCGCTGCGCGGCCCTATGCGGCGGCCGTAGCCGCTGATGGCCCGGACGGGGCACACCAGCACGCACAGGTGGCAGCCCACGCAGACGGACGGGTCCATGACCGGCTGGCCCCGGCGCATGGTCAGGGCCTCGTGCCCGCCGTCACGGCAGGAGAGCGCGCAGCGGCCGCAGCCTATGCAGCGCTTGCGGTCAAAGCGGGGCAGCAGGATGCTGTCGCGCTCCAAATCCTCGAGCGCGGCGACGTTTTCCACGCCGAGGCCCTTGAGGTCGCTCACGCGGGTCAGGGCCTTCTCACGCAGGTAGAGCGTGAGGCCCTCGATGAGGTCGTCTATTATGCGCTGGCCGTATTGCATGACGGCGGTGGTTATCTGCACGTGGTCCGCGCCGAGCAGCAGGAACTCCACGGCGTCCCGCCAGGTCTCTATGCCGCCCATGCCGCTGATGGGCGGGGCCGGCCACTCGGGGTCGGAGGCCAGCTCCCAGATAAAGCGCAGGGCGATGGGCTTCACCGCCTTGCCGGAGTAGCCGCCCACGCCGGAGAGACCGCGCACGGAGGGGCTGGTGGCATAGGTGTCGAGGTTCATGCCCATGATGCTCTTGACGGTGTTGATGGCCGCGAGGCCGTCCGCCCCGCCCCGGTGAGCCGCGCGGGCCATGGGGCGCATGTCGCCGACGTTGGGCGTCAGCTTGGCCAGCAGCGGGATTTTGCAGCCGCGGCGGGCGGCGGCGGTGTAGCGCTCCACCGCCTCAGGGCTCTGGCCCACGTCTGCGCCCAGGCCGTCCTGCTCCATGTTCGGGCAGGAGAAGTTGCACTCCACGATGTCGGCCCCGGCCTCCTCGACCAGGCGGGCCAGGCGCGTCCACTCCCCCTCGTCCCGGCCCATGATGGAGGCGATGAGCACCTTGGTGGGATAGTCCCGCTTCAGGCGGCGGATTATCTCAAGGTCCTCTTCAAGGGAGTCGCAGGAGAGCTGTTCTATGTTCTTGAAGCCGTAGAAGCCGTTCTCGCCCGAGAGGGCGGAGTAGCGCGGCGAGGCCTCGCGCGGGATGAAGTCGCAGATGGTCTTGAAACAGGCGCCCGCCCAGCCCATGTCGAAGGCGCGGGCAATTTTCTCATAGCTGCTGGCCACCACCGAGGAGGACAGCAGGAAGGGGTTCTCGAGCCGGACGCCGCAGAAGGTGCTGGAGAGGTCAACCGGCACGTCGCCGAGAGGCTCCATGTTTTCCTTTTCCTCTTGGAGGGCGGCACACAGGCGGCGGATATTTATGTGTCCCTCCGGCCTCAGGCAGGCCCCCTCGCAGGGCGCGTCGCAGCCGGCGCAGGGGTTTTCGGCCGGCAGCCGGCCCGCCGCGCCCGCGATATTCTGGAAGCGCACGCTGCGCAGCAGCCCCGCCGGGTCCAGCCCGTGGGGACAGGCCGCCGTGCAGGGCGCCTCAGGGCACAGCAGGCAGCGCTCCGCCTCCTCCATGGGGATGTTGGTGTTCCACATCATTGGGTTCCCTCCGTTCTTCCATTTTGCGCCGGGGCGAGGCGGTCGGCCTCGTACTCCCGGCAGACCTGTTCTATGAGCCCGAGGCGCTTTGCGCCTATCGACCTTATGGCGGACAGGGCCGCGGGGTCGCTCCTGCAAAGGCGGCAGAGCTGCTCCATGGTGTTCACCTGCTCCCGGCGCAGGGCCAGGGACACCTGCCGCAGCTGGGCCTGCTTATCCGGAAAGCGGCCCTCACAGCGCGCGAAATAGTCCTTTACCATCGGTTCTCCTCCTGCTGCCCGCGGCGGGCCACAGATTTTGCCCGCGGGCCTTTCTCCCGGCCCAGGGCGCATTCTCACCGGTACTATTCTAAAGAGCCAATTTCCAGCCCGCCAGTACCAAAGATGTCGGTGAAGGGAGCAAAACTCGTACTTGACAAATTGACGCTTTTGCGCATGGGTGCTATAATGGGCGGGAAAAAGGCAGGAGGTGGGATTTATGGAGCCGCTGCATGTGGCGGTCTGCGAGGATCAGGCGGCGGAGGCCGAGGCGCTGCTGGCGCTGCTGGGCGCGGGCTCCGTCCCCTGCGTCTGCGAGGCCTTTCCGAGCGCGGAGGCGCTGCTGGCGGCCTGGCGGCCCCGGGCCTTCGACCTGCTGCTCATGGACATCTACATGGACGGCATGGGCGGCGTCGAGGCGGTGAGGCGGCTGCGGGACATGGGCGAGGAGCTGCCCGTGGCCTTCATAACCGGCAGCACCGACCACGCGCTGGACGGCTACCGCCTCTCCGTGCTGAAATACATCGAAAAACCCGCCTCCCCGCGGGACGTGGAGGAGATTCTTGAGCTCGCCCAGCTGAAAAAGGCGGGCGAGCCAGCCATCACCATCCGGCGAGGCGGGAACCGTGAGGACATACTGCTGGCCGACATCTGCTATCTCGAGCAGCAGGGGCATGTGGTGAACATCCACCTGAGGGACGGGACGGTGCGCACGGCCTATGAGAAGGTCGCGGACCTGGCTCGGGAGCTGGCGGGCAGGCCGTTTTTCCAGCCGCACAAGAGCTTTCTCGTCCACCTGCCCTGCGTGGCGCGCATAGACGCCGACCTCAAGTGCTTCGTCATGGCCGACGGGAAGAACGTCCCCATCCGCCGGGAGCTGATGGGCCGGGCGAGGCGCGCCTGGGAGGACCGGCTCTTCGCCCGCGTCAGAGGTGAGGGCTGATGGAGACGGTATTTTACACCTTATGCGCCTACCTGCCCATACATCTGCTGGCCTACCTGCCCTTTCAGGACGAGCTGCGCTTTGGGAAGCGGTGGATGGCCGTCACCGTCGCGGGGAACCTGGCGCTGCACCTGCTGGGCGTCGGCTGGGCGGTCTTTTCGGGGCGGGCGGAGCTTGTGTCGGCGGTGGGCTTTGCCATGGTGCCGGTCTCGCTGGCGCTGTATTTTTTGAACATCCGGCTGCAGCCGGGCAAGCTGCTGTTCACCTATGTGCTGCTGGTGAACTACCAGATCCTCGCCACGGGGCTCTCGGCCTTTTTGGCGGCGTGGCTGCTGCGCGCCGCAGTGCGCAGCTGGCAGAGCGGGCTAATCTGCCTCGCGCTGTTTATCCTCGCCTGGCGGCCCATGTACCGGCTCTTCCGCTACGCCTGGGAGCGGGTGTACAGCATAGACGCTCCGCGGCTGTGGCGGGTCATCTGGCTGCTGCCCGCCGTCATGTGCGCGGCGGTTTTGGCGCTGACGGGCGGCATCCGGGAGCAGGCGGTGCTCGGCTGGCAGTTTTTGCTCTCGCGCGGCTGCCTGCTGCTGTGCGTCGTGCTGGTGTACTGGGTGCTGATAAGCTCGCTTGAGGGCATAAAGGCGCAGGCTGCGCGGCAGGAGCAGCTGAATTTTGAGGCGCACCTGCTGGAGGTACAGGCCGAGGAGCAGCAAAAGCACAGCCGCCTCATCCTCGAGCACGAGGGGCAGCTGCGCCGCCAGCGCCACGACCTGCGCCACCAGCTGGCCGCCATCCGGCAGTTAGCGGACTCCGACCCCGCGCTGCTGAGGGAGTACATCGACTCGCTCCTCGAGGCGATACCCGCCGCGCCGAGGTCCTTTTGCGAGAACCCGGCGGTGAACGCCGTGGTCTCCTACTACGCGGCGCGGCTCGAGGACGAGGGCGTCGAGGTGCGCATCAGGCTCTCCCTGCCCGCGCGGCTCGAGGGCGTGACGGATGGCGAGGCCTGCGTCGTTTTTGGGAACCTGCTTGAAAACGCCATGGAGGCCTGCGCGCTCGTAGAGGTCGGGCCGCGCTTCGTACATCTGGACGGCGAAATCAGCCGCGGCGTCCTCGCCGTCACGATGGGCAACAGCTTCGACGGCCGCACGTTTCGCGAAGGCGGGCGTTTTCGCTCCAGCAAACGCGCCGAGCCCGGCGTCGGCCTCAGCTCCATCCAGGCCGTCGCCCGCAAACACGGCGGCGACGCCAGATTTGAGGCCGACGGCGCGGTTTTCCGCTCCAGCGTGTATCTGCAAGCCGCTGCGGCGGAGTGAGTTTTTTGCCCGCCGGTTCCGTAATAATCCCGTATGCGAAGGCATACGGGATTACACTTTTGCGCTTGCTGCGGCATAGAATGACGCAAGGTCAAAATGGGAGGGCGGGTTCTATGAAGCGATACAACTGCCGGGATGACTGCTGAGGCCCGTGCCGTCTCCCCTGCCCTTTACCCGGACCCACCGGCCCGACGGGGGCCACAGGGGCGATGGGCAGTGCTGGGCCTACAGGGCCCACAGGGCCCACGGGACCAACGGGGCCTGCCGGCTCGGGCGCGTCGGTGACGGGGCCAACCGGTCCGACGGGCGCGGAGGGCGGTATTGGTCCGGCGGGGCCTACAGGTCCGACGGGCGCAGTGGGCCCGGCGGGGCCTGCCGGAGCTGCGGGCGTCGCCGGGCCCACGGGGCCCACAGGGCCGACAGGACCCGCGGGTTCGGGATCGGGATCAACAGGGCCTACAGGACCAACGGGCGCGGTCGGCCCGACGGGGCCTGCAGGTGGGCTCGGCCCGACGGGTCCCACAGGGGCAACCGGGGCTTCGGGCCCGACTGGACCCGCCGGAGGCCCGCTGCCAAACCCATACGGGCTGTATGTCAGCGCGGGCGCTGCGGCGGGAGGGGACGGGAGCTGGGAGTCGCCGTTTCAGACTATTCAGGAGGCACTGGCGGCAGTTGAGCCGGGCGGGGTCATCCACGTGCTGCGCGGCGTTTACCCCCTGACGGAGCAGCTGTCGCTCTCAAAGCCGGGGCTGACGCTGCTTGGCTCGGCGGGCACGGAAATAGTGCTGCAGGCGCCGGTCGTACCCTTCCTGCTCAGCGGCGAGGACGAGACTCTCGAAGGGCTGACGATAACGAGCGACCAGGCCTACCCTGTGGAATTCATACAGGCCGTGGGCAGCGGAGACAGGATTCTCAACTGCGACATCTACGGCCCCCAGCAGCCGGGCGACTCCTCGACCTGGGTGGTGAACCGCGGCCTTGTCACTCAGCCGGGGGCCACGGACATCCTGGTGCAGGGCTGTATCTTCCACAGCCTGCGCCAGCCCGCCTACCTGAACCCCGGCTCCTCCGGGACCATCATGCACAACGTCTGCTACAACACGCGCGGCTATGTGGTGGACGGGGCGGATTTCCTCTTCTCCGGCAACTCCTGGGGGCTTCCCGCGAACGCGGTGGACATAGCGCTGCTGGCCGGGACGGCCTCCGGTGCGCCCTACGACCCGCTCTCAGCCCTCGAGGCGAGCAACAGCAGCGCGACGATAAGCGACCAGAGATGAAAAGAGGGCGGGCCTGGAGGCCCGTCCCTTTTCACACTATATACCAGCCGTTAGGCCCCTGCCGGAAGTCCACTCCCTCCCGGCGGAGCAGCTGGAGCTTCACCTCCAGGCCCGCGGCGTAGCCGGTGAGGCCGCCGTCGGAGCCGACGACGCGGTGGCAGGGGATGATGATGGAGATTGGGTTGCGGCCGACGGCGCTGCCGACGGCGCGGGGCGAGGTGCTGAGGCGGCTGGCGAGTTCGGCGTAGGTCGCGAGCTCGCCGCCGGGTATCTCCAGCAGCAGCCGCCAGACTCGCTGGCGGAAATCGCTGCCGCGCGGGGCGAGGGGCAGCTCGCGCGGCTCGGGGCGCTCACCGGAAAAATAGCGCTCCAGCCAGGCCGCTGCGGCCCCAAAAACGGGCAAATCTGCCTCTGTCGCCTCCGGGCCGAGGCCGGCGGAGTGGTACTTCTGCCCGGCTATCCACAGCCCCATCAGCGCCTCGCCGTCCGAGGCCAGGGTCAACTCGCCCACGGGCGAGGCGAGGCGGGTCAGGTATTCCACTTTCGCGCCCCCTTTCGCCTTGCTGAGCCCGCTTGTGCTCAGCGCTGCCAGCAGTGGTAGAGCTTTTCAGTCACCTCGCTCGAGGCTTCCCTGAGTGCTGGGAGATAGGTATGCAGCTCTGAAACGTCGCTGACATCTACAAATCCGCTGAAGGAGATGCCCGCAATTATAGTGCCCTCATGGTTCCTGACCGGGACGGCTATGCATGACCCATTGCGCGAGAGCTCCCTGTCATCGACCGCGTAACCCTGTTTCGCCACTGTTCTGATCTCCTGCCAAAATGCCTCAGGGTCAGACAAAGTGTTCGGTGTGAACTTGACCATGTTGCAGGACTGAATGATGTCATCCGCAACCGCGATGGGAAGCTCTGACATGAGTATTTTGCCGCAGGCGCAGGCGTAAATTGGCAGCGGAGCGTAGAGCCTGGGCACAAAATCGAAGAGGTCATTCACTTTGGACTGCTGGAGAATGTAGCAGTTCACGCCGTCCCTGACCATGAGGTTCATGGCGCACCCGAACTCAGCTGTGCGCTTTTCCATTATGGGCAGCGCCACTTCTTTCAGAGCCAAATACAGATTGTCGCTGGACAGGACAAAGCTCAGCTTTTGCCCGGAAATATACTTGCCGTCTCCGCACTGGAACACCCAGCCGTTGACCTCCAGGGTCTTGAGTATCCTGAAAGCTGTCGACGGGTTTATCCCGCACTGCTTGGCAATCTCATTGACGCCCAGCTTTTTGCTTCCAACGCGCAGAGCATCAAGTATCATCAAGGCGTTATCCAACATTTTTATCGTTTCTGGATTCTGGTTTGCAGCCATTTGTGCTTCACATCCGACTTATCAGATTTTGTCTCCAACTATAATTTATATTAAAACACGTATTTGGAAAAATTTCAACGATTTATGGCACGCGCCGCGCCATGCTTCCTTCGCCGTGCAAAGGGCGGAAGGGCTTCCGAATATCGCACGTCATTCATTGGAATGCTTATTTCTATAATTGTATCGCCCGCGCTTTATCTGCTGAGCTAATTTGAGCGATAATTCACCATGTCTCTCTGAGAGCGGCAAGCAGCCGCTTCATTTTTTGTGCATATTTGTCTTGACTCTCAGCAGTCAAAGTTAAATAATTGTGCAATATTGCAAAATATGAAGCGAATATTTGTATATTGATGAGCCTGTTAATCAAGTTGACAACGCTTTGCATCGAGAGTAGAATCTTTATTGGAATAGTCATTCCAAGTTCTTCAGCTCAGAAAGGAGCCATGTTATGGAGCTTACTATTCATGAAGACAGATGCAAGGGCTGCGGGAACTGTGTCCGCGCTTGCCCTCACAAAGCTCTTTCCTTCTCTGACGGCATCAACGCCCAGGGAGTGAGCTTTGTAACGGTTGACAAAGATAAATGTGCAGTATGCGGTATCTGCTATGTCGTCTGTCCCGACATCGTATTTGAAATTTTGTAAAAGGGGGTGAGCTGAGGTGGCAAAAAAACTTATGAAGGGCAACGTGGCGTTGGCCGAGGCGGCGGTTAGAGCTGGATGCAGGTTCTTTGCCGGATATCCAATAACTCCGCAGACTGAAATCATGGAATACTTGTCCTCAAGAATGGCTGAGGCCGGCGGCGTTTTTATCCAATCTGAGTCCGAGGTTTCCGCTGTGAACATGCTTTATGGCGCTTCCACCAGCGGATACAGGGTGATGACCTCCACCTCCGGCCCTGGGTTCAGCCTGATGCAGGCCGGAATATCCTACCTTGCTTCCATGAACATGCCGGCGGTCATCGCTGATATTTGCAGATACGGCAGCGGCATTGGCCTGATTTCCCCAGGCCAGTCGGACTACCTCCAGGTCACAAAGGGCGGCGGGCACGGCGACTACAAGCTCCTGGTATATGCCCCGCACACGGTTCAGGAGTCGGTAGACCTGATAGGTCTGGCGTTCGACAAGGCTGAGGAGTATATGAACCCGGTGATAATGCTCTCTGATGGTGCGATAGGCCAGATGATGGAGGGCGTGGAGCTTCCGGAGTTCAGCAAGGTAGATCCGGACAAGTCCTGGGTGCTCAAGGGCGCTGACGCTGAGCACGCCAGGAATCTCTACACCGGAGCCTTCGACGGGCCGGAAAACGACCAAAAGCTGCGGGCAAAATACGAGCTCATGGCCGGCAACGAGCAGAGGTGGGAGGCCATAAACACGCAGGACGCGGAAATTGTGCTGGTCAGCTACGGCATTTCCTCAAGAGTATGCAAAAGGGCGGTAAAGCTCGGCAGAGAACAGGGCATAAAGCTCGGGCTCCTGAGGCCGATAACGCTTTGGCCATTCCCTGTTTTGCCATTTAAAGAGCTGAGGGAGACTGCCAGAGCCTTTCTGTCTGTGGAAATGAGCGCCGTAGGACAGCTCATTGAAGATGTCGCTCTGTCGGTCAAGGGGATGAAGCCCGTCTATGTCCTGCCCACAGGTATGACGCCGCCAAAAGAAAAGCAGGTGCTGGAGATGGCGCTGAGCATACTTGACGGCAAGGAAAAGGAGGTGTTCTGAATGGCGAAAATTGTGAAGGCCCCCGCGATAATGAGCACCAAAGTCAACAGCTTTTGCGCCGGCTGCGGTCACGGCATCATCACCCGCATACTCGCTGAGGCCGTCGAGGAGATGGGCTTGTCTGAAAAAACAATCCTCTGCATAGGCATAGGCTGCTACTGCTCCATAGGCAGCCTTCTGAAGGTCGACAGCCTTGACTCCCCGCATGGCAGGGCGCCAGCGGTCGCCACCGGCATCAAAAGGATGCGTCCGGAGAACATCGTGATAACTTATCAGGGCGACGGCGACATCTCCTCCATAGGCTGCGGCGAAATTGTCCACGCAGCGGCAAGAAATGAGAAAATCACCAGCATATTTGTAAACAACGGTGTTTATGGCATGACAGGCGGGCAGATGGCTCCTACCACCCTGCCTCACCAGGTCACAGCCACCACCGCAAATGGCAGAGACCCCGAAGTCAGCGGCATGCCGATTAAACTGTCTGAAATGCTGTCGGTGTTCCCGGTGGCATACATTGCCAGAGGGTCTGTGCACAGAGCCGGCGAGATTTTGAAGACCAAGGCTTACATCAAAAAAGCCCTGCAGGCGCAAATCGACGGCAAGGGTTTCTCAATGATTGAGATACTGTCGCCCTGCCCCACAAACTGGCATATGAGCCCGGCGGCTGCCGCAGACAGGATCGACGCCGAGGTCATCCCCTACTATCCGCTCGGAGAACTGGTCAAAAAGGAGGGTGAGTAAGGTGAGTGAGATTATGATAGCCGGTTTCGGCGGTCAGGGCATACTTGCCGCAGGGGTTATGCTGGCAAACGCCGGCCTTCTCGCCGGGCTGCAAACCACATGGCTCCCCTCCTATGGCGCCACCATGCGCGGAGGCACGGCAAACTGTTTTGTGAAAATTGACAGTGAAGAAATAGGCAGCCCGTATATAGACGAGGCCGATTTCCTGCTTGCTTTCAACGAGCCCTCCCTGCTCAAATTCCATGGCACTGTCAAGAAAGGCGGGTGCATATTTGCAAACAGCTCGCTCATCCGCAAAGAGGTGCCTCGCTCAGATGTGAACGTGTTCTATGTCCCCGCAACAGAAAGGGCAAGGGAGCTGGGCGACGTCAGGACCGCAAACGTATTTATGCTCGGCGTGCTGTTTTCCAAAACCGCCCTGCTTCCCTATGAATCTGCTGCGGCGTCCCTCGAGGACTACTTCTCCGCCAAGAGTGAAAAAGTCATTGAGCTGAACAAACGGGTTTTCAGGGCCGGTTACGAATGGAAAGAGGGGTGAGGCTGGACAGTGGACATCAAAAGGATGCTTTGCGCCAAATCAGTGGCTGTAATCGGCGCAAGTGAAAAGCGAGGCTTTGGAAGGAAGGCCGTAGAAAACCTGATGAAAGGCAGCCTTGGCGAAGAATTGTATCTTGTCAACCCCGGCAGGGATCAGGTGTTTGGTAAAAAATGTTATAAAAGCATACGGGATATAGGCAGGAACATTGACCTTGCGGTGTTTTGTACCCCAATGATGGCCGTCAATGGGCTCTTGCGGGAAGCTGGGGAGTGTGGAGTCAAAGGCGCTGTAGTGTATGCCAGCGGCTACAGCGAATCTGGCGAAGATGGGGCGAAGGCCCAACAGGAGCTCCGGGAAATTGCCGCCGAGTACGGAATGGCTGTCTGCGGCCCAAATTGTGGGGGGTTCATAAACAACGAAAACGGCCTCTTCCCTTTTGGCCTCGATATGGCTGAGCAAAAGAGCGACGGCAATATCGGACTTGTCTCCCAGAGCGGTCAGCTCTGCTCCATGCTGGCAGCTGTGCCGCACATCCATTTTTCCTATCTGATATCCAGCGGCAACTGCGCCGTGGCCGGGGTCGAGGATTATCTGGAGTTCCTGGTGGATAACGAGGCCACGAAAGTCGTTGCAATGTACCTTGAGGGCATAACTAACCCTGAAAAGCTCTTGAATGTCCTGTCAAAGGCCGCAAGGCTCAGAAAACCCGTAGTTGTGCTGAAGGTGGGCTCCTCGAAGAAAGCTCAGCAGGCGACCACTGCCCATACTGGCAGTTTGGCCGGCAACGACGCAGCGTTCGACGCCGTTTTCAAAAAATACGGCGTCATTCGTGTGAACGATATGCAGGACCTCATCGAGACCTGCCTTCTGTTCAGCATACTGGACAAGAGGCTGCCGGTGGACAGCATAGGCATAATGAGCCTTTCCGGAGGCGAGGCGGCAATATTTGCCGACGCCTGCAGTGCAGCAGGCGTCGAGCTTGGCGAGCTGACCGAAGAGACAAAAAGCAGGATAAGGGAGCTTCTCCCTGATTTTGCCTCCGTCAACAACCCTCTCGACATGACGTCTTCCCTGGTGCGCAACCTGGAAAGCTACCGTTCATCGGTGCGCTGCTTAATCTCGGACGAGAACATTGGCCTCGTGGCAATGGGGCACAATCCGGATGAGAAAATCCCGGAGGATGAGCGAATTGTGGACTTTGGCTTTGCCCACTGTCTGGCCGAGATAAATAGAGAGGTGGAGAAGCCCATCGTTATCCTCTCTGGTTTCTTCCGGAAACGAGATATGGAATTGCGCGAGTTCTACGCCAGCAATCACATTGCAATGCTCGAAGAACCAAAACACGGTCTCAGCGCGCTGAAGCGCTACATGGAGCACAGCAAATACGACCCGTCAAAGCGCAGTCTCACACCCGCCTGCACACGCTCTGCAAGCCCAGGCGTCAAGACCACAGTCCTGTCAGAGCATGAGAGCAAGCTGCTGCTCAGAGAACACGGAATAACCGTTCCGGGTGAAATTGTGGTTGCCGAGCCAAGCCAGGTCAGCCCGGCCGCGGACAAGCTGGGCTATCCGCTGGTCATGAAAATCGACTCCCCCGACGTTCCCCACAAGACCGAGGCGGGAGGCGTAAGGCTGGGTATCAGCTGCCGTGAGGAAGCAGAGCGCGCCTTTGCAGAGATTATCGATAATGTCAGGAGGTATAAGCCTGATGCGAGGATAAACGGCGTGCTTATGCAGCAGATGCTTCCAAAGGGCACTGAAATGATTCTTGGCATAACCAGGGACCCTCAGCTTGGGCCGATGCTCCTCGTTGGCCTTGGCGGCGTGTTCACAGAGCTTTTCAAGGACTGTGCGCTTTATCCGGCCCCGCTCGGATACGACGAGGCGATGGAAATGATCAGCTCACTCAAGGCCTACCCCATTCTCAGCGGATATCGCGGGGCCGGGCCTCTAAATGTGGATGCCCTGGCAAAAATGATGGTCCAGCTCGGCAGGCTTGCGGTTGAGCGCGAGGACATAAAGGAGCTGGATATCAACCCCGTATTCGTATATGAGAACGGCGTCAGTGCGGCTGATGCCCTGATAGTTATGGAAAAGTGAGCAAATATGAAAAGAAAGGACTGTGGAATCATGAATCGAGACCCCTATTTGGTAATTGAGTGGTCGGACAGGGAGAGCGAGGCCATAGGCTGGTTTGCCATCTACAACTTTGCCGATGAGCAGTCGGCCGGAGGCCTGCGCATGACCGACAATGTGACAAGGGACGAGGTCGAACGGCTTTCTCAGGTGATGTCCTACAAGTACGTTGCGGCGGAGAATATGTGCGGCGGAGCAAAGGCCGGCATCAAATACGACTACCACAAGCCAGACGCGCTGGACGTCATACGGCGCTTCCTGCAGGCCGTCAAGCCTTACCTGATGGCCGGCGCGTTCCTCGGCGGAGATCTTGGCACAGACCCGGCTGAAGTCACCCGTATCGAGCACGAGCTCGGGATATATGACCGCATGGGCGCCAGCGTCAGGGCCAACCCTGAGAAAGCCAGGGAGGCTGACCGGATAACTCAGGAGATGAAGAACAAGCTCTTCATCGACGACCTCAATATGGACCGGACTGTCAGCGGATTTGGAACGGCCGTTGCGGCGGACGAGGCGTGGAAATTCATAAACGGCGGCAAAGGTGCCACGGTGTCTATACAGGGCTTCGGCAAAGTCGGCGGCAGCTGCGCTCTCTGCCTGCAGCGCTGGGGTTATAAGATAGTCGCAATATCGGATATCAACGGGATGTACTATAACGAGAATGGCCTGGACATCAGGGATATGCTCGACGCAACCGACAAGCTGGGCGAGGTCCATGTTGACAAGATGAAGACTCCCTGCGAGGTGCGCGACAGGGACGATTGGCTGGGCCTGGATGTCGACATCCTCATTCCCGCCGCAATAGAGGATGTCATAAACAGCGAATCCGTACACACAGTAAAGGCGTCTCTCATCGTCGAGGGCGCCAACATCCCCACAACAGAGGATGCCGACAAGGTTCTCGAAGATAAGGGCATACATGTTGTTCCGGACTTTATCGCAAACCAGGGCGGCGTCACCGTTTACGGCTGCATCTCAAGAAAAGGCTGCACCACTCCGGAGACCGTTATGGACGGCATTGAGAAAATCATACGCAAGGGCGTGCAGCGTACCTTCCAATACGCAAAGGACAATAATGTAAGCGAGAGAGAAGCCGCCTGGATAATTTTCAAGCCCGACGCTTCCTGGAACGAACCCCCCGTCATGTGAGTTTTGCCTATTTTTGGAGAGAGAACAGCCGGTATGGGGGCGCCTCACCGGCAAGATTTTAAAATGAAGGAGCACGGTCATGAGTAACAACACATCAAAGCCCCATAAAAAAATGAGCTGCATTGATGCTACCCTTATGGCCATGGGTGACATCATTGGCAGCGGAATTTTCAGCATGACAGGCGTTGCCATCGCATATGCCGGCCCCGGTATGCCGATAACCTTCTTGCTGGCCGGACTGGCGGCAATGCTGCTCAACATACCCATGATGGTCCTCGCCTCTGCAGTACCAGTAACAGGCGGAGACTACGTATACGTCTCAAGGTTTATGAACCCCACTCTGGGCTTTATGTGGGAGTGGAACAAGCTCATGGAAATGCTGAACCTCAGCGTCCTGGGCTTGGCCGCCGGTCAGTATCTGCCCGACATCTTCCCCTTCCTCACCCCGCAGATGGCCGGCGTAGTGGCTGTCCTGGTGGTCTTCATACCCTGCCTGTTCAACATCAAGACCTCCGCAACCGTTCAGAACATCATGGTCGGCCTCATTCTCCTGGCGCTTGGCCTGTTTATCGTCCTCGGCTTCCCGCACATCAAGAACTTCTCTTTCAAGGGCATGTTTACCACCACCGGCATTCTGCCTATCGTCTTCGCCGTCAGCTTTGTGCGCTCCTCCCTGTTCGGCGCCACCGGCCTGACATATATAGCAGATGAAATTCAAAATCCACACCGCTCCCTGCCCAAGGCGATGGGCATCTCCACGATGAGCTGCTGCCTTCTGTACGCCCTCATCGGCCTCGTTGCCTCTCACGTCATTCCCTGGCAGGAGATGGCCAACCAGCCCCTTTCCGTCGCAGCGAAGACCTTTATGCCTACGGCGATCTTCAAATTCTTTGTAATCGGTGGAGCGACCTTTGCGCTCCTCACCACGCTGCTGGCCTCCTTCCTTGAAAGCGGCAGGGTCATGCACACCGCGGCAAAGGATGGCCTCTTCCCCAAATGGTTTACCGCGACAAACAAGTATGGGGTGCCGCACAGGATCATAACCATCATGTGCATAATCGCAATCGTGCCCTCGGTCCTCAATCTGCCCCTTGACTACGTCTTCGCCGTCATGAACGCTCCCGCTCTGCTGGTCGGCCTGCTTCCCATCATCACTGTCCTCATCGCCCCGAACAAGCTGCCTGAGCGCTTCAAAAAGGCCTATTTCCGCCTGCCGCAGCCGCTCCTGTGGGTCATGGTCATCGTGCACATAAGCATAACGCTTTTCCTGTCTTACAGCCTGTTCTCGACCCTGGACCTCAAGACCATAGTCGGTATAGTCATCTTCTACGGCGGCGGCGTGCTGTACTATGTCCTCAGAATGAAATATCTCAAGAAGAAGCAAAACATTGACCTCCAGGCCTCGATGGCCGCCTATCCTCCCGAGTGGACCACGGACGACATGCCCGTGTCTGGGAACGCATAAAGCTTTTATCTCCAAAGCCACATATACCGGGCCGCTTACCGCTCAGCGGTTTGCTGGCCGCAAACAAAAATGCCGGGGCAAATGCCCCGGCATTTTTCAGCTTCTCGAAGAAGGCCCGGCCACTGCGGTTTTGCTCACGCGCCCTTGGCTATGCCTTTCTGGCGGGCGTACTCCGCCGCGCCCAGAGC